>ERZ780226.1821-NODE-1821-length-15873-cov-3.319699_pt1 | contig 15873 bp, 9 predicted proteins | sample MGYA00511165_ERZ780226 | MGnify/ENA primary metagenome ERZ780226 (study PRJEB29588, sample SAMEA2152373) | human gut metagenome | biome: human gut; feature: human-associated habitat; material: faeces | place: Denmark | collected 2008/2010 ...
GACGAGGCCGCCGACGCGGGCTCGCTCGCGAACCGCCACTGGGGCATGCGCGAGTGGGCTGCGCTCGTCGCCGTGCTCGCGCTTGTCGCCCTGGTCGCAGACGTTGTCATCCGTCGACTGCGCAAGAGGGGCGCAAGCGGGCGGTAGAGCGGCGTGTAGCGGCAAACGGGTGATATTTAAGCCGCTCTATCTCACCCCCAAAGAACCCCCATTGCGGGGCTGCTCCAAAATCTCCCTCCTGTCTAGTCTGTAAGCCAAAGCTGTGCTTCGGGCTCCCAAGAAGCCTGCGGGCACCCTGTGCCTTCCTGGCGAGGGGCTTTGATGGCGTCCGGTCACCGCTCGAAACAATTAACTTGGCAAGGGGGAGGATGATTTCCGTGAGCAGTACTGCTGCTGTCAAGAAGGGGAATATGGGACGCGCGTGGGCGATAGTTCTCGTCGTGTTCCTTGCTGGTTTCTGCATGCCCGCCAACATGGGCAAGACCATGTGGCTTGCCCCGCTCGTCATGCAAGGGCTCGAGTTCGGGCCGGATGTGCTCGGTTGGGTCAATGGCGTCTTCTACATTCTCGGCGCGGTCATCGCGTTTCCGGCGGCGTCGTTTATCCGCAGGCTGGGAATCCGCTGGTCTGTCGTGATCGCGTTGGCGTGCGGGATTGTGGGCAACCTCATCGGTGCCTTCTCGATGAACGTGACAGCGCTTATGATTTCCCGCATCATTGAGGGCGCGGGCTTCGGCCTGATGGGCGTTATCGGCGTCGCGGCAATCTCGCCGTGGTTCCCTCCGGAGAAGCGCGGCCTGCCGTTGGGCGTGTGGGCGATGTGGGTCGCAATCGCAAATGCGGTGACCCCCATTCTCGACTCCGCGATTGCGGGCGCAACCGGCAGCTACGTGAGTGTCTGGTGGTTCATGCTGGCCTTGGACGCCTGCGTGCTGGTTCTGTTCTTGCTCGTCTACCGCGAGCCGAGCGATCCTTTTATCAGCGAGGAAGACAAAGCCGGTGAGGTGAAGTTTTCCTACAAGGACCTCTTCAGCCATAAGGTCGTGTGGATCTTGGGCATCTTGTTCTTCCTCGAAGAGGGCGCCTTCATCGCCTCAAAGGGCTTCTTGACGGCTTATGTGACTGCCAATCTGGACGCCCCACTCATGGTCGGTTCGGCTCTCGTAAGTGCCGGAGCAATCTGGGGAGCTTGCTTCGCACCAATTTCCGGGGCGATTTCGGACCGGATCAAGTCGCGTCGTAAGATCCTCATCTTCTGCATGACCTGCGCCGTGCTGTTCGCCTTGCTCGTGTTCACCGTGACCGATATCCGTCTGTACATCATCGTCATCATTTTGAACGGCTTCGTGGGTGGCGGCATTTCGTCGATGCTTTGGACCTCGTGCACCGAGACGGTTCCGTCGCATCTTGTCTCCGGCGCGACGGCGACGCTCGCCTGCATGCAGAGCTGTGGCATGTTCCTCGGCTCGATGTTCATGGGCAACGTCATCAACGCAATCGGCTACACGCTTGCCGGCGTGTGCGTGCTCGCGCCCGTGTTCTTCCTGGGTCTTCTCGTCGCGATTTTCGGCCTGAAGGGCAAGATCCGCTAGGCGGCACTGACTGCAGTCAAAAGCTGCGAACAAAGATACCCATCGAGCGATGCCCGCTTGCGGTGGACGAGGGTCTGCCGCTTGCGGGTATCGCCATGTTGTGGGGGCAGCGTCTATTGGATATTACCCAAATGCTGGGAAACCTAACCCCTATAAATCACCCCTTTAGTGCGTGAGGGTGGGTCATGTGCCTGTGAGAACTCACCCGTAGACTCTCAATCAGGACAAAAGCGGAGCAACTCGCCAGGTGCGCGCTTGCTGTCCGAAAACGACTCTACGAGAGAGGATGAAACATGGCTGAGATGAAAGCGGCGAAAGCCGTGAAGCTCGATACGCTGTCAGATGTCAACGATCTCGGCAAACCATGGCGCTACGAAGAGGGAGACCTCACCGTCACCCGTCTTTCCCCCTGGTCTGCCCCTGGCTGCCACCCCGTTGGATGCGGTTTGAAGGTCTACACGGACAAGGATGGAAAGGTCGTCGACGTCGAGGGCGACGAGAACCATCCGGTAACCCAGGGACGCCTGTGCGTGCGCTGCCTGTCTCTGAAAGACTACCTGTACAACCCTTCCCGCATCACCCATCCCATGAAGCGCGACCCCAAGTTCCGCGGTCAGGCAGACAAGTGGGAGGAGTGCTCCTGGGAAGAGGCTGCGCAGATCATCAAGGAGAACTACGACCGCATCACTAAGCAGTACGGCCGCGAGAGTTGCGTCGTCTTCGTCGGAACCGGACGTGAGGGCGGAACGTTCAACCCCTACGGCTCGGTCATGCTCGGCACGCCCAACTACTGCTACACCCAGTCCGGCTATGCCTGCTACATCCCGCGTCTTGCCGCCTCGAGCTACATAATCGGCGCGGCGTATCCCGAAGTCGACTTTGCCGCGGCGCTGCCCGGCCGCTACGACGACCCCGAGTTCGTGCTTCCCGAGGTGATTATGGTCTGGGGCAAGATGCCGCTCGCATCCAACCCCGACGGCATGTTCGGCCATGCGCTCGTCGACATGATGAAGCGCGGGACGCGCATCATCTCGGTCGACCCGCGCATGAACTGGCTGTCGAGCCGCGCGGATATCTCACTGCGCCTGCGCCCCGGTACCGACGGCGCCCTTGCCATGGCGATGCTGTCGGTCATCATCAACGAAGACCTCGTCGACCATGACTTCCTCGACTACTGGTGCTATGGCTACGAAGAGCTCAAGGCGCGTATCAACGACCCCGAGAAGGGCATGACCCCCGAGAAGGCTGCGAAGATCTGCGGCCTCAACGTCGATGACATCTACCGGGCGGCGCGCATGTACGCGCAGGCAAAGCCCGCTGCCATCAACTGGGGCCTCGCAATCGACCAGAACAAAAACGGCATGCAGGTAGGCCAGTGCCTCCTCGACCTGATGTCCATCACGGGCAATCTCGATGTCCCCGGCGGCAACATCCTTGGAGATGCGACGACTGGCTTGAACGAAGTCGGCTTCGGGTTCGAGAAGGGCGTGGGCGACCTCGCCGTCAAGATGATCGGCCTCGACAAGTACCCGGCGTACTGCAACCTCATCATGAACGCGCACGCAGACCTCATGCTCCAGGCCCTCGAGACAGGCGAGCCGTATCCCATCAAATTCGGTATGTACGGTGGCAACAACCTCATGAGCTGCACGTCGGCAGAACCGAAGCGCTGGCACGACGCCATCGTGAAGAGCCTCGACTTCTGCTTTACCATCGAGCCCTTCATGACCCCGTCAGCACAGGCGTCGTGCGATGTCTTCCTGCCCCTCGCGGCATCTGCCGAGCGCGACGGCACGACGTTCACGCACTACGGTGCATCCATGGGCATCAAGGGCTTCTCGCAGAAGGCGACTGTGACGGGTGAGGCAAAGACGGACATCGAAATCTGCTACTACCTTGGCAAGGTGCTGCACCCCGAGTGGTGGGACGAGTACGCGAACAGCGACGAGTTCATCAACCACCTGCGCCTGAGCAACAAGTACGATTTCCGCGAAGTTGCCAAGGAAGTGTACGTCCAGGACCCCGTGACCTACCGCAAGTACGAGACCGGCCAGCTGCGCGGCGACGGAAAGATCGGCTTCAACACCCCGACGGGACGCGTCGAGCTGTACTCCACGATCTTCCAGCAGTTCAACGACGATCCGCTCCCGTACTACTTCGAGCCCGACTTCAGCCCGGTGAGCTCCCCGGACCTGTTCGAGACCTATCCGTTCGTCCTGACCACGGGTGCCCGCTCGTACGCGTTCTTCCATTCCGAGAACAGGCAGATCCCGTACTGCCGCGAGCTCAACCCCGATCCGCTGGTCGAGATCAACCCCCAGGACGCCAAGCGCCTGGGCATCGGCGACGGGCAATGGTGCCGTATCTGGAACATGGTCGGCGAATGCGTCGAGAAGGCGAAGGTCACGGAGACGGTGAGGCCGGGTGTCGTGCATGCCCAGCATGCATGGTGGTTCCCCGAGCAGGACGGCAACGAGCCCAACCTGTACGGCAACTTCCGCTCGAACATCAACAACCTCGTCCCGAACTTCCACTTTGGCAAGCTCGGATTCGGCGCCCCGTACAAGAACCTCATCTGCAACATCGAGCCGATCGACGAGAACTACGACACGGACATGCAAGAGGTATGGAACAAGTTCAAGAGGGAGGACCAGTAAGATGGATGCCAAATACGGGCTTTTGATCGATTACGAGTACTACTCCGGTTGCCAGTCGTGCGAGGTGACCTGCAAGGAGTCTCACAACTACCCGGTTGGAAAATGGGGCATCAGGGTGTTCACCGATGGCCCTTGGGAGCTCGAGGAGGGCAGCGGGGTCTTCAACTACAACAACATCCCCGTTCCCACCGACCTGTGCGACCTGTGCATCGCCCGTACCGAGAAGGGCAAAGAGCCCCTGTGCGTGCACCATTGCCTCGCCAATGTCATCACGTACGGTCCCATCTCCGAGCTTGCGGAGAAGATGCAGGGCAAGACGAAGCAGGTCCTCTGGGAGCCGCAGTTGAAGCCGCTCCAGGCAAAGGGCGAGTTCGTACCCGACAAGAAGAGCAACAACGAGGGGCGTGTCGTCAAGGACGTGACCATCGAGTCCAACAGCGACTGGTCCACCGCGGCGCACCGTCGCAGCGACGACGAGCATTTCGAGCTCGGAATCGTCGAATAGCAGACGCTCATGGGGGGTCGGCCGCACAGCGGCGGTCGGCCCTCTCGCGTGTTCTTGGGAGGCATCAGATGAAAGACAACAGCCAGTTCGGGAAGATGATTTACGTGCACTACAAGGGCGGTGCGCAGGGCGAGGCGCCTGTTGACGACAGGTCGGAAGGCGAGCCTGTCCAGATCATCTTGGGCGCCGGGCAGGTCGTCCCGGGCATCGAAGACGCTCTTTGCGAGATGGCCGTCGGCGAGGAGCGGACGGTCACGGTCACGCCGGACCAGGGGTATGGCAAGCACGACCCCGACGGCGTGCAGCGCTACCCGAGGGGCATGCTTCCCGGCGGCGCTACCTTGAAGACGGGCGACGTCCTCGCCTGGACCAACCCCGCCTCTGGCCAGCAGATTCCCGTCCGCGTCATCGACGAAGCGCACGACACCGTCGTCGTCGACTTCAACCATCCCTTTGCGGGGAAGACCCTGGAATACTGGCTGCGCGTCGAGCGCGTCGTCGGGTAGGAATGCACGTCTGCGCGTGATTGGGCGCGCTGCGCGGAAGCGAGATAACCACGGCGGCCTGAAGGTCGCGCAACGAAGAGAGGGCGCACGGCGTCCCGGGGAGGAAATGCCAACGTGAAAGGCACCAGAACTTATCAGAATGCTGCAGTTGTCGGAGTGTTTGTCACGCTCGTGGCAGTGGCGATGGCCATCGTGCAGTACAAGATTCCGACGATACTGCCCGTGCTGATGACTAACCTGCACATGGACGCGACGGCAGGCTCGTGGCTCATGACCATCTTCGTGTTGATGATGGTGTTTTCCGCCATTCCCTTCGGAATCCTCGCGCAGCGCTTCGGGGCGCGCACAATCAGCGTCGTGGCGGTTGCGATTATCGTCATAGGCTCGGTTGTCGGCGCTTTCTCGCAGGGCACCTCGGTTCTTCTGGCATCGCGTGCCATCGAGGGCATTGCCATCACCGCGATAACGGTGTGCGGCCCCATCCTCATCGAGGGCTCGGTCGACCCGCGTGACGCCGGTACGGCGATGGGCATCTGGGGTACGTGGGGGCCTTTGGGCTCGACGGTTGCCGCGCTTGCCACGCCCACCCTGTTCGCCTTGTGGGGCATGAGCGTCCTTTGGCTCGTCTACGCGGCCATCGTCGTCGTGGCGGCGATCCTCATGCTCGTCATCGTGAAGAAGCCGAACAGTGCTGCAGATCAGCAAGACGGTGGCGCTGCGCGTTTCGGCAGGCTGTTCACCAGAGACATGCTGCTGTATTTTGTCGGGTTCATCGCCTTTAATGTCTGCCTGCTCGCAGTGCTCTCGTACGTCCCCACGATTCTCCAGAATCGCGGTATGGATGCGACGACCTCGGGGTTCGTGAGCACGTTGCCGATGATTCTCTCCCTCGTGTCCTCGCCGTTTTTCGGGCGCGTGTCGGACAAGACGGGAAAGACGAAGCGGCTCCTCGTGCTGACCGTCGCCTTTCTAGGCCCCTGCGCGTTCGTGCTCTACGTGTCTTCAGGCGCCGTCATGTGGGGTGCGGCAGTGGTGATGGGGCTTGTGGGGATGGGCTCTACGGGCCTGATGATTCTCGGCCTCATGAAGGTGCTTCCAGACCCATCGCTCAAGACCATCGGAATGGGTGCCCTCATCACCGTCCAGGGCATCGGCCAGTTCTTGGGCACGTTCCTTGTGCAGCTCTTGTTGGGTCCCGCGTTCGACAACGTCTATATCGCCGGCGCAGGAGTGCTCGCGATAGGCATTGTGGGCACCGTGTGCCTTGCGGCATGCAGGTTCCGAGCCGATTAGGGCGCGCGCCTTTCCGCCGCACGGTGTCGAGCAGGTGCGCAGACCAGCTGACAATAAGGAGGTCGCGTGAACTGTTTTCCCTGCAAAGGCCCTGCATGCAACGCGTGTGGGAAGTTCGATCGGATCAACAAGGCGGCGGCACGGCACAACGACAACCGGTGCTCCGCCTGCGGCGGGCAGGTCGACCTCAGAAGTGGCAGGTGCATGAGCTGCGGTCTATTGGCAATTGCCCCTCCCGGGGCCTCGGCGAAATCTTGCGCCACGGCTCCTTTTCACGCGCCGGGCAAATCCAGGGGTTGATTGGCTAGAATTGCCAAATAGGCACAGAGGGAGGGCAACTCATGGCAGACGCTACAGAAGCAGGTTTTTTCGTCCCCCAGGGGCTGATGAAGAAAAAGTTCGTGTGCCCGTCGGTACCTGCGAGCTATGTGGGCGACGAGCACATGGAGCAGCGCGTCACCGCGCTCGAGACGTGGCGTGCGTGTTTTGTCAACGCGGCTCCCGGCTTTGGCAAGACCACGGCGCTCTCCCGATGGTTCGAGCTGTTCGCGTCAACCGGTTCCGCATGTCCCCTCTGGATTTCCGCGACGGCATCTGACAAGGCGGCCTTTGGCCTTCTGACCTCGCTGTATACCGCATTCCAGCGCGTCGACCATGCATTCGTTGAGGCTTTGCCCCCTCAAGGTGCTGATTTCGAGGGACGCCTCTCCACCTTCGTCAATCTCGTCGACTCCCATGTCGAGTCTGACATGAGCTACGTGGTCTTCCTCGACGAGTACGAGTGCGCCAGTTCGGCGGAAAACGACCGTGCGATTGCATTTCTCTGCAGGTATCTTCCGGACAACGTGCACCTCGTGGTCAGCGGCGGTCTGCCACACGAGATTCTCGGCGATGCCCTGCTGAGCGTTTCCGTCCTCGAATTCGACAACCGTGACTTCGTGTTGGACGAGGAGCGCTTCTACAGGCTTGCTCACAATCTGATGGGGGAGTTGAGCCAAGCCGAGATCGATTCCTGCTATCGGATGTCCAGTGGCTGGCCAGCCCTGCTCAAGTTCTATAGTCTGGCAAGGACGAGGGCGGGCGAGCGTGGCAACCCTGCACATTATCTGAACGAGTACCTGAACCGCTTTTTCGACCAGCATGTGACTTCTCGTGTCGATGGGGAGACGAGCGAGTTTCTTATCGAGACATCGATACTCGAGAATATGACCGCGCCCGTATGCGAGCGCGTCACAGGAAATCCACGTTCGGGGCATATCCTCGAGTACCTTTTGAACGAGAACGTCTTCACGTTTTTCGATCCGCAGCTGGAGTGCTATCGCTATCAGGGCGCGTTCTTGAGGTTCCTGCACGAGAAGTTGCTTTCGCTACGCTTGGAGCAGATCTCGAATCTTGCCTACCATGCGAGCGCATGGTATTTCCAGACAGGAGAGATGGCGAGCGGGTTCAAGTATCTCGTGCTTTCGTGCGACCCCTACTATCTCGAGGGGTCGGTGCGGGGCTCGACTGGCCTGCACAGGCCGTCGGGCTATGAGAACTTGACCGAGTTCCTGCTCGACGTTCCCGCATCGTGCTATCCGAGAGACCTGTATCTGCTCTGGCTTTCCACCTGGGCATCGATTGCCTCCGGGCTCATCGACGAGGCGGACTACTGCATTGAAAGAATCGCCGGCCTCGACGCACGCGACATCAATCGTTCGGCACGTGATAGCGCGACTGCGATCTGCCTCGCCTTGCGAGACCGCACCCAAGAAGCGCTCGACATGATCGTCCAGATTCTCGAGCGTGGAGACGAGCTGCCGGGCTCGTTCAGGTGCCTGCTCGTGCACATGGAGGCAGAGTGCACCGAGCGTCTGGGGCAGATCAAGAAGTCACGTGCCCTCTACCAGAAGGCGCTGTCGTTTTCAGAGCGGGAAAGCGCGCCGTTCTTCCGCCTGTTCGATTACTACCTCCTCGCCCACCAGAACCTGGATATCGGCAACCTCGACAGCGCGATACGCCTCTCGCAGCACGCGATCAAAGAGACTATGGCGGGCTCTCCGCTGCGTGGGGAGTTCTGCGCGATTATCGCCTCTGCTCTCGTCTCGCAAGGCGAGCTCGACGAGGCGGAAGGGTACATGAGCCGCGCCTTGTCAAACGTCACCCCCGGCTCGAACGTCGACATGTACATCGACATCCAGACGTGCAATGCGTGTTATCTAATGGCACTGGGCAAAGACGCTGCCGCACTTGAAGCGGTGGACAATGCCCTCGAGGTCACGAAGGGCAAAAACGTCCCACGCCATCTGGAGTTCGAGGCGATTGCCGTGAAGGCGATTATCGCCGCGCGTCTGGGGGACCTCACGACGGCGGAAAGCTGCGAGCACTCGCTCGACGAGTTCGCCGATAATCCTGACGTGCTGCGCACGATGCTTTGCGTGCAGGCGAAAGGCGCCATCGAGATGCTCAGGGAAAACTGGGACGGGGCGATCTCTCTGTTCGAGCGCGCGCGAGAGATGGCGCGGAAGTGCGGAAGTGTGCAGGTCGATGCCGAAGCGAGCCTAGCGCTCGCGGTGCTGTTCGAGCAGCGGAAAGACCACGACCAGGCGATGGTGGAACTCGTCCGCAGTCTCAAGCTCTCGCTGAAGGAAGGCAATGTGGGCGTCTACTTCAGGTACGGGGCGCATACGCGCGACCTGCTCCTGGAGGTCGCGACGTCGAGAAAGGCGGCGCGGCCGCTTCGCGATTTTGCCAAGCGCGTGCTCTCGCTCGTCGATACCGACGATGCGGCACCCGAGGCCGAAGAGCTCCAAGACGAGCTGTCGCTTGGCCTGTACGCGTTGACGTCGCGCGAGCAAGAGGTGCTGAAGATGCTGAACGCGGGCATGTCGAGAAAAGAGATCAGCACGGCGATGAGCATCTCGGAAAACACCGTCAAGTCCCACCTGAAAAACGTCTACTCGAAACTGGGCGTCCATACCCGCTCCGAGGCGTATCGGGCCACGCTCGAGAGCGACGAAGGGCAGGAAAACGCGTAGCGCGGGGGCAGTTTCGCCAGCCTACGGGCACGTAAAACCTTGCAACTCCGCCCTCGCAGAACTATAGTGTCGTGACAACAGTTGCAACGACAACAATAAAGGTCGCACACCATGATCATGCGGGACGTTTCCATCATCATGCGCAAGATGCGCGTGCACGCCGAGCACGCGCTCGCGGACGAGGGCATCGGCTTTCCCGAGCAGCAGGTGCTCATGTGCCTGATCGCGCACGGGGATTTTAGCCAGGAGCGCATCGCGCGCTATCTCGACATCGACAAGGGGGCGGTGGCAAAGACCGTCGCCAAGCTCGAGGACAAAGGCTACGTCGAGCGCACAGTCAACCCGGAGAACAAGCGCGAGAAGCTCGTCGTGGCAACGGACAAGGCAACCCGCGTCTTCGACAAGATGAAGCGGGAATACGACGTCATCAGAGCCCGGATGTTTTCGGGCCTTTCCCAAGACGAGATCGAGCAGCTACAGACCTCGCTCAGGACCATCGCAGAAAACCTTTCCCTCGAATCGGAGAACTAGCAACATGATGCGCCATCGCAAGAAGGAAAATCCCGCAGACACCGCCGAGCTCGCCTCGGCCGAGGCCACTGGCTCTGCCGAGCCGGCTCAAGCCGCAGGCAATCCCGCGCCCGACTCTGCCCAGCGCGCCGATTCCGCGACCCGCGCGTCGTCGAAGGGCTACGTCGTCGTCGCCATCGTGTACCTGCTCGGCATCTTCATGGGCGCCATCGACATGAACATCGTCAACCCGGCGCGCACCGTCATCCAAAACACGCTGTCGGTTCCCGACGAGCTCGGCGTGTGGCTCATGACCATCTACACGCTGGCGTATGCGGCGAGCATCCCCGTGATGGGCAAGCTCGCCGACCGCCACGGCCGCAAGTACATCTACCTGCTGTGCGTGCTGCTGTTCGGCGTCGGCTCGCTGCTTTGCGGGCTTTCGCAGGACGTCGGCAGCTTCGAGATGCTCATCGCGAGCCGTGCCATCCAGGCCATCGGCGGTGGTGGCATCATGCCGGTCGCCACGGCTGAGTTCGGCACCGCGTTCCCGCCCGAGAAGCGCGGCATGGCGCTTGGCCTGGTCGGCGGCATCTACGGCGTGGCCTCGATACTCGGCTCGACGGCGGGGAGCTTTATCCTCGACGTCGCCGGCTCGACCAACTGGCAGTTCATCTTCTACGTGAACATTCCAATCTGCCTGTTCATCCTGGTCGCGGGCCTGTTCAAGATTCCCAACACCAAAGAAGACGAGGTCAAGCCCATCGACGGACTGGGGACTGTGGTGCTCACGGTCATGGTGCTCTCGCTCATGTACGGCCTGAAGAACATCGATTTCTTCGAGCTGTCCACCTCGATCACGTCGACGGACGTCTATCCGTTCCTCATCGCGTTTCTCGTGCTGATTCCGGTCTTCATCGCGGCCGAGCATCGCGCGGCAGACCCGATCATGAACCTCGCATATTTCAAGGACCGCGACATCGTCATCACGCTCCTGTGCTCGATCACCACGGGCATCATCATGATGGGCACGCTGTTTGCGCCGCAGTTCTGCGAGAACGCCATGATGATGCGCTCGGGCTCCGGCGGCTACTTCCTCATCATCCTCGGCGTGTTCACGGGCTTTGGCGCGCCGCTTTCGGGCAGGCTCATCGACAAGATCGGCGTCAAGCCCATCTTGGGATTCGGGTTTCTGGTGTCGGTCGCGGGCTCGCTGTTCATGGCGTTCGTGACCTGCGAGTATCCGACGCTTCTCAACGTGTGCATCAGCATGGCGTTAAGCGGCCTGGGCATCGGGTTCATCATGGGCACGCCGCTCAACTACATGATGCTCGCAAAGACCGACGAGTCTGAGTCCAACTCCGCGCTGGCGACGCTTTCGCTCGTGCGCTCGATTGGGACGGCCATCGCCCCGGCCATCATGGTCGCGTTCATCGCCCACGCGGGTCTTGCCATGCAGGACAACATCATGGAGGTCCTGCCCACCGAGGTGACCATCAGCGAGCTGCCCTACGCCGAGGAACTCGACCAGCGCGTGGCCGACATGAAGGCCGACGAGGACACGGCCGACATGCTCGACGGCGTGGACATCCCCAAGATGTCGTCGTACACGCACATCGAGATGGACATGAGCGACACCGACTCAAAGTACGACGTGACGGTCTCGGACGAGATGAAGCAGCGGCTCCAGGACTCCGACGTCACGACCATCGTCGCCACGGTCAAGGACATGTCGACCGAGATCTACGACCAGATCAAGCCGCAGCTCGAGGCCGAGGCGCTGCAGGGCATCGACACGGGTCTGGACAAGATGAACGAGGGACTGGGCAAGTTCGACGACTCCATCGCGGAGATGAAGGACAGCCTGTCGGAGATGGACGACAAGAAATCCGAGATGACCGCGCAGACCGAGGATATGGACAGCCAGGCGGCAAAGATGCGCGGCAGCATCGAGACGATGAACGGCAAGATCTCGACCATGCAAGACCAGGCGCAGACGATGAAAGACGCCAAGGCTGAGGTCGATGCCAAGGTGACCGCGATGCAGAGCGCGCTCGACCACCTGCCCGAGGGAACGCCCGCCGAACAGAAGGAGGGGCTCGAGAAGGCGCTCGCGGGGCTGCAGCAAGCTTCCGCGCAGATGCAGGAGGGCATCGACGGCATCAACACCGCAGTCTCCGAGATGAAGGGCGCCGTGTCGGGGATGGAGCAGGGCGTATCCGGCATCGAGGCCGGCGCCGCGGGCATTCGCAAGGGCATTGCAGGCATCGAGTCCGGCATGGCAAAGATGAAGACCGCGCTCACCCAGATGAAGGATGGCCGCGCCGAGTTGGCGGACACGATCGACAAGATGGAAGCGGTGAAGGCCGCGATACCGGACCGCTTCGACGAAGGTGGGCAAAACTACCTCGCGGAAATCGACGAGGAGGCGCCGACCATCCAGAAGGTGTTCCAGCAGACCCTCAACGAGGGCTTCAAGGGGATGTTCATCCTCTCCGCCATCTGCTCGGCGGTCGGCGTGGTCATCCTCGCGTTCTACCGCGACGACAAGCATCGGATTGCTCGCAAGAAGGGGTGACGGCGGCGCGCCGCGGTGCCACCCCACACCGCTAGAACTGGGCGACAAGGTCGATGAGCTCTTGTTTCTTGTGGACGTCGAGTTTGGTGTAGATGCGCTTGGTGTGGGTGCGCACGGTGTTTTCCGAGATGAACAGCTGCTCGGCGATGCGAGCCACCGTGTTGCCGTGGACCACCAGATCGACGACCTCGGCCTCGCGCTCGCTCAGATGGTAATGCTCCTTGAGCCTTCCCACTTGCAGCGAGAGCAGGTCCGCGGCGTCGCCCGGCGGGGTATCATCGTCGCGCGGTTCGGCAGGTGCTTCCGGAGCCGCCGCGCCCTCCATCACGGGTGCCACCAGCTCGATGGTGTCACCGTAGAGCAACTGCGCTGTGCTGTTCTTGAAGTTGACCGATCCCACGAAGAACATGAGCGCGAGCAGGTAGATCGCCACGAGAGCCGTGAGCACGTTGGGGGAGAGGTCGCCTCCTGGCATCAGCCCGATGAGCGCGCCGCTGATAAAGCCCACGTCGTGCAATCCGTAGACGATGCCCCCAAACAGCCCGAAGGCGAAAAACGGGTTCACGCCGCGGTCGCGCGAGATCTGCGCGCACTGCATCATCGTGAGCATGAGCCCGATGCTGTACAGCGCAAAGAGCCCCGCCGCGAGCCAGCGGATATAGCCGAAGTGGGTGAACGGCAGCACCACGAACGCGCTGATGATGAGCGGGAACACGATGCGGTAGAGCTTGATCAGGTTGAGCTTGAGCCCCTTCGTCTTCCACAGGAGCAGCACGGCAACCGACGCCACCAGCATCGCCCCCATGGAAAGCAAGTTGACGAGCGAGCCGATGACGGGCTGCTCTATGGCGATGCTTCTCACGAGGCCCGCGCAAAACGCGATCGCCCCCATGCATAGCGCGCTGCGCCACAACGACGAGACGGCGCGGCGGTACACGCGCAGGTTCTCGCGCGGGGCATCGGAGAACATGGGCTGCGAGAAGTCGATGCGCCTGCTGCCCAGAATCACGGCGAGCGCGAACAGCGGCAAGAACACGAGCGGGATGAGGTAGGCGGTCACTGCGCGGGGGATGAGGTAGAGCGCGAAGTAGAACAGCGCGGCGTACGCGAAGCCGGCGATGAGGTCGCGCATGCCATCGTCGGAGCTGCGGCTGGCGAACCCGCGCTGCCACAGCAGGTAGAACATCGCCGAGCCGCACCCGAGGAAGATGCCGCCCACAACGACCAGCACCAGCGAGTTCTGGTGCAGGTACATGCTCGCGATGAGGAACGCCCATCCGCCAAAGTAGACGGCGGCGGCAACGAGGACGCAGGTGCTCGGCTTGAGGCGCACCCTGCCGTACGATGCCCGCGCGAGGGCAAAGAACACGGCGAACATCATGAGCGACTGCGCCAGGTAGAACTGAAACATCACCTCGGCCGTCTGAATTTTCATGGGCAGAAACGGAAAGACGCCGCCCCAGACGCCCGTGGCATTGACCGCCAGGAACAAGGCGTATCCGAGAACCGTCGTATTGGGTTTGAGGGCGTTGAGTGCCGTCTGGAACATGCTCGTCTCTTTGGGTCGGAGGGTTGTCTTCCCTTGGTTTCGAAGCACGATGGTATCAACAGTTCGCACTGGAGGGCAACCACCGCGCGCGTGCCCTCGCATGGTGCTGCCGCGAATCTGGCACGCACCTGTCACCCGCTGCCAAAAACGCGTGTACTACCCTGTTTTCCTGCGAATTCGCATGTTTTATGTGACAGCGTGTGACCGTGTCCGCACTAGTATCGGGCATGTTTTCAGGCATTGAATGCAAGAGAGGAAAGAAGGGACGATATGCCAGACATGAGCTTGAACCGCAGAACGTTCATCAAGGCTTCTGGCGCGCTCGCAGCACTCGTCGCGGCCGGCGGAGGACTGGCTCAGACGAGCAACGAGTTCGTTGCCCACGCCGCCGAGGAGGCCGCCGAGGAGACCATCGCGTGGAGCCAGTGCAACGTGAACTGCGGTGGCAACTGCATCTTCCAGTGGCACTCCAAAGACGGCAAGATCCAGTACATGGAAACCGACAACATCGGCGATGCCGACTTCCAGGCGCGTGCGTGCCTGCGCGGTCGCAGCATGCGCAAGTGGATCAACCATCCCGACCGCCTGCTGTACCCGATGAAGCGCGTCGGCAAGCGCGGCGAGGGCAAGTTCGAGCGCATCAGCTGGGATGAGGCAATCCAGACCATCCACGACAAGTTCGAGCGCATCTACGGGACCTACGGCCCCGAGTCCGTCTTCATCAACTACGCGACGGGCATGTACAGCACCACGGGCCGCAACCCGAGCAAGCGTCTGCTGGGCCTGCTCGGCGGCTTCGTCAACCAGGGTGCCGACTACTCGACGCATATGCTGCAGGTCGTCATGCCCTACATGTTCGGCTCCGACAAGAAGAAGGGCAGCGTCTTCTCGCCGTACGACAACGTCAACGCGTCGTCGTTCAGCGAGGCCGAAGCGCATTCCGACCTGGTCGTGCTGTTTGGCAACTCGCCGGCAGAGACCCGCATGGGCGGCGCCAACGCGACGTGGGATTTCGCCCGCGTGCGCGAGGCGGTGACCGGTCGTGGCGGAAAGATCGTCAACATCGACTACCGCCTGAACGAGACCTCTTCGGGCCATGTCAACGAATGGCTCCCCATCCGCACGGGTACCGACGCCGCGCTGGCGTCCGCGCTCGTCCACGAGTTCATCGTCGACGGCAAGACCGACGAGGCGTTCCTGCGCGAGTACACCGTCGGCTGGGACGAGGACACCATGCCCGAGTCCGCCAAGGGCAAGAACCTCTCCTACAAGGCCTACATCATGGGCGAGGGCGAGGACAAGACCGAGAAGACGCCGGAATGGGCAGCCCAGATCACCCAGATTCCCGCTGACAAGATCCGCGAGCTGGCACGCGACCTCGAGAACGCCCAGGCGCCGTTCGTCGCCCAGGGCTGGGGCTCGCAGCGCCACACCAACGGCGAGCAGACGACCCGCGCGATCTGCATGATCCCGATCGCGCTCGGCAAGATCGGCCTGCCGGGCACCAACACCGGCCAGCGCGAGGCGGAGCCGCCCACCTACCTGGTCAGCCAGCTCCCGTTCAAGAACCCCATCAAGACGACGCTTCCGGTCTACGAGTTTGTGAATGCCATCGACCACGGGCACGAGATGACGGCCACCAACGCGGGCATCACCGGCGCCGACA
>ERZ780226.1824-NODE-1824-length-15853-cov-2.969616_pt1 | contig 15853 bp, 8 predicted proteins | sample MGYA00511165_ERZ780226 | MGnify/ENA primary metagenome ERZ780226 (study PRJEB29588, sample SAMEA2152373) | human gut metagenome | biome: human gut; feature: human-associated habitat; material: faeces | place: Denmark | collected 2008/2010 ...
CCGACGTATTTGTCGGCCGTCAGCGGCCACTCGCTCCAGTTGCGGTCCGAGAAGCGGAACGCGATGTCGTCGCTGAGCTTGAAGTTGCGCAGCAGCAAGTGCAGCTTCGGGTTGATCGCGTTGGCATAGACGAAGTTCGGACTTTTCCAACCCAGAATGTGCTTCGCCCCCTCGGTGAGCATCGTGCGGAAGCCCAGCGAAGCGACGATCTCCCCGATACGGTCCGAATAGATCAGCTCGGTGTTGCGGAAAGCCTTTGGCTTGACGCCGAACTCCTGCTCGATCGTCCGGCAGTGCTGGCGAATCTGGTCGACGAATTCCTCCTCGCTGACCAGCGAGGCCAGCGAGTGGGCGTACGTTTCGGCCAGAAACTCGACGCATCCGGTGCGGGCCAGCGCCTGAAAGCTGTCAAGCACTTCGGGCGCGTACATCCGGAACTGTTCGATCGCGATGCCCGAGATCGAGAAGGCAACCTTGAATTTCTTGCCGTTCTCGCGGATCAGCTTCAGCAGCAGCTCGTTCATCGGCAGATAGCACCGACGGGCCACTTTCTGCATGATCGTCCGGTTCGCGTAGTCGTCCAGGTAGAGATGGTCCTTGCCCATGTTGAAGAAGCGGTATTTCTTCAGTCGCAGCGGCTGGTGGACCTGAAAATAGAAACAGATGGTTTTCATATGGCGTATTCCTTTTTTGTATTTCCGATCCGTTTTACAGCAGGCTGCGGTAGACGTTGGCGACTTCGCCGGCGGCGTTTTCCCACTTGAGATTGGTCACCTCTCCCAAGCCTTTCTCCGTTGCCATTTCCGCCAGAGCGGGATATTCCACCAAACCGTAGATGGCGTCGGCCAGCGCGTCGACATCCCAGTAATCGACCTTGATCGCGTAGTCGAGCACTTCGGCTACGCCCGACTGCTTGGAGATGATGACCGGTACGTTCGACCGCATCGCCTCGAGCGGCGAGATGCCGAACGGCTCGGATACCGACGGCATGACGTATACGTCGCTGAGCGCGAACATTCGCTGCACTTCGTCTCCCTTGAGAAATCCGGTGAAATGGAACCGGTCGGCGATGCCGAGCTTGGCCACGCGGCGGACGATGTGCTTGAGCATGTCGCCGCTGCCGGCCATCACGAAGCGGACGTTGCGGGTCTTTCGGAGTCCCTTGGCCGCAGCCTCGACGAAATAATCGGGACCTTTCTGGTAGGTGATCCTGCCGAGGAAGGTGACGATCTTGTCGCTTACGCCTCGCTCCTGAGATTGCGCTTGCTTGGCCGAAAAGCGGACGGCGTTGTGCACCGTGACGACCTTCGAGGCGGGGATTCCGTATTTCTCGATCACGATGTTGCGCGTGAGGTTGCTCACCGCGATCACCCGGTCGGCTTCGGTCATGCCTGCCCGCTCGATCTCGTAAACCTGAGGGTTGACGTGTTCGCCGCTGCGGTCGAATTCGGTCGCGTGCATGTGTACGACCAGCGGCTTGCCCGATACGCGCTTGGCCGCGATGCCGGCGTAGTAGGTCAGCCAGTCGTGGGCATGGATCAGATCGAACTGCCCGGCCAGATCGCGGGCTACTTGGGCCGCGACCATCGCGTAGCGGGCGACTTCCTCCATCAGATTGGCCCCGTATTTGCCCGAGAAACTGTACCGTTCGGTCCATCCCTCCTTATCGAGGATCGTTCTGCCGGTACGGCGGTACTCCTCGGCATAGGAGTCGAACTCCTCGGGAGCGACGTACGGCACCATGTTCGAATCGATATGGATAAAGGTCAGTTTCTCCCACACGTCTTGCTCCCTCGTGTCGCCGAAAGGCGTCTCGATCTCGCTGGCGTTCACGACCCGCACGAAACGCTGATCTTCGTCTCCGTAGGCTTTCGGAACGACGAAAATCACTTCGATGCCGTGCTTGGCGAGCCCGCGAGTCAGCCCGTAGGAAGCGGTTCCCAGTCCTCCTGCTATATGGGGCGGGAACTCCCAACCGAACATCAGTACTCTCATGGTTATTGTCTTTTTTCTTTCGTTTCGTTGTTTGCTCGCGACCGTTTCAGGTCGCATGGACTTTCGCTTCGGAGGCTTCCGCAAAGCGACGGTCCGTCTCCTTGTCCGTCGGCTCCGTGGCCGAGCTCCGGGGAGACGGAGCCAGAGGCTGCCGGAGCCCGGCAGCCGGAAATCCGTCCCGGCGCATAACCGGTATGCCTGCACGCTTCATTCCAAAGAGGGGCGTCCCCGTCATTTTTTTATTTCGTAAGCTTCGATCATCTGCGCTATGCGCAGAATAGCACCCACGCTCCACGCTTGGGAGACGGCCCCTCGAGGATTATGCGGAGGATCTCCGTCGTAGATCTCGTTGATCGACGCGATACCGCTCACGCTGATATCCTCCTCGAAATTCTTCAGCATGTCCCTTGCTTCGGGGAGAAACGCCTTCCCGTGCATGTCGAAGCAGGCTTTCACGTAATGTTCCAGCAGCCACGGCCATACGGTTCCCTGATGGTAGGCCCGGTCGCGGGTCGGCTGGTCGCCTACGCAGCGTCCTTCGTAGAGCGGATTGCGGGGCGAGAGCGTGCGGAGCCCCTTGGGGGTCAGCAGGTGGCGGCGGACCGTGTCGATCACGCTGCGCTTCATGCCCTCGCCGAGCATGCCGTAGGGCAGCGAGCAGGCGATGATCTGGTTGGGACGGATGAACGTGTTTTGTCCGTGTTCGTCGACATAGTCGGCCAAAAACTCTTCGCGCTCGTACCAGAACAGTTCGAGGAACGACTTCCTGATTCGTTCGGGCATCGGTTCCCACCGTTCGACGAACGCCGTGTCTTTGCTTTTCCGTGCCAGCTCGAGCGCATAACGCACGGCGTTATACCATAGCGCATTGACTTCTACCTGATAGCCTTCCCGTCCGGTGACGGGCTTTCCGTCTACGACGGCGTCCATCCACGTCATCGCGTACCGGGGATGGGCGGCCCATACCAACGCGTTGTCGTCGACGCGCACGTAGGGGTTCGCGCCGTCGCGGTAGGCCTCGAGAATCGCCTTCATGGGGCTGCCGTATTTCTTCCACAGCTTTCTCGGTCCGCCCGCGAAAGGCTCGTAGGCTTGCAGCGTCCAGAAAAACCACAGCGGCGCGTCGACCGAGTTGTACGCGTAGCCCATGTTCGGGAACAGGCCCCCCTGCATTTGCGAGACCATCGTGTCGAGCACCTCGCGGCACGAGCGGTCGTCGCCTTGGGTCAGCGTGATGCCGGGCAGCGCGATGAACGTGTCGCGGCCCCAGCGCCCGAACCACGGGTAGCCGGCCACGACCTCGGTCCGGTCGCCGTTGCGGACGATGAACTGGCGGGCCGAGTGGCGCAGGCACGACAGAAAGTCGATTTTATTGGAGCGTCGCGAGAGCTCTTCCTCGAAGACCTGGTCGAGCGTCGACGGATCGACCGGCTCGGTCGAGCACGAGAAGATGACGCTCTGCCCCTTGGCGATGTCGAGCTCGAAATAGCCGGTCGTGAGCAGGTCCTCGTGGCCCGGATAGCCCCGGGCGATCTCCTCGCCGTACTCGAAGTTGTAGTACCAGTCCGGCGCCGCGACGAACTCGCTGGGCGCGTCGATCTGCATGTGCAGCCACGGAAAGCCTTCGTAAAGCCGGTTGCGGACTCCTCCCTCGATCGGATAGCTCCGGCCGTCGGCCTCCATGTTGGCGCGGCCGACCGTATGCCGGTCGCGGAACGCCAGAAACGGTCGGAGCCGGAGCTGGGTCTGCGAGCGGGCGTCGAGCAGCGTGTAGCGGATCAGCAGTTGCGTCCGCGAGTGGATCCACAGCAGCTCCTTCTTGAGAATTACGCCGCCGACCCGGTAGGTGATGGCCGGCGCGGGCGTGTAGGTGAAATCGGTGATGTATTTGTGCCCCCGGGGATCGTAGACTCCGGGAAACCGGTGAATCGCCAGATTGAACGACTGCTCGTGCTGGACGACGGTTTCGTCGACCGACGACAGAAGGACGTAGTTGTTCTCGTCCCGGTCGTCCTTCGGGCAGACCATCAGTCCGTGGTACTTGCGCGTATTGCAGCAGACGATCGTCGTGCTCATGTACCCGCCGGCCCGGTTCGTACTGAGCATCTCGCGCTGGAGCGAATACTCCAGATTGCCCAGTTCGTTCTTGTCGAAATGTAAGACAGCCATACTTCCGTTCCTTTCTTGTTTGCTACCCGTAAATCTAATAAAATTTTGTGCCATTTTCAAGTAAAAAACGTCTTTATTCGCCCGTCTGTTATCCGCCGGACCGGGAATTTCCGAGAGGAAGGAATAGACGTGGCCGACGGCCGGTTTCCTGCTTGGCTGTTACCGTATTATCCCGGATGTCAGGCCCATTTTACGAGCGCGAAGTCCATCCGGTGCGGCAGCTTGTCGTTTTTCGGAAACACGCGGATCGCCATGTCGAACGATCCGGTCGACTCGGGGGTCGAGCGGACCGAGTAGAAGGCGCGCGACCCGTCCTGACGGACGAAAGTCAGCTCCCGTTTGGCGATGACGCGCACGTTCTTGTTGTCGGTGATCTGGTCGGCGAGGATCATCTCGACGCCGATATCCTCGGGCCGCAGTCCGTCGATGTCAACGACGACCTCGACGTCGTACCCGTGGCCGATCAGGATGGCTTCCTTGTCCATGTTGAACTGCTCGGTGTTCACGACGTGCACCTTGTCCCATGCGCTGCTGACGCGGCGCTTCCATGCCGCGATCTCGCGCGCCATCCGGAAATCCTCGGCGACCATCCGTTCGTGACGTTCGTGCAGCTTGCGGTAGAAGCGTTCCTCGTAGTCGTTGAGCATCCGGTTCGTCGTGAAGTTGGCCGCGATATCGGCCACGCAGACCTTGATCGATTCGACCCAGTCGTGCGGAACGTTGTTCTCGTCGCGCCGGTAGTACAGGGGGGCGATCTCCTCCTCGATCGTATTGTAAATCAGTTCGGCGTCCATTTCGTTCTGGAAATCCTGATTCTCGAACGTGCGCTCCATCGGAAGCATCCATCCGCCGCCTTTCTTGTAACCTTCGACCCACCAGCCGTCGAGCACGCTGAATTGCAGTACGCCGTTCATCACGGCCTTTTCGCCGCTGGTTCCGGAGGCTTCGAGCGGGCGCGTGGGCGTGTTGAGCCATACGTCGACGCCCTGCACCATGCGTCGGGCCAGTTCCATGTCGTAGTTCTGCAGGAAGATGATCTTGCCCGTAAACTGAGGCATGGCGGCCACCTCGACGATCCGCTTGATGAGGTCCTGACCCGGCTTGTCGTTCGGGTGAGCCTTGCCGGCGAAAATGAACTGCACGGGCCGCTCGGGATTGTTCACGATGCTGTCGAGCCGGTCGAGGTTCGTGAACAGCAGGTTGGCCCGCTTGTAGGTCGCGAAGCGGCGAGCGAAGCCGATCGTCAGCACGTCGGGCCGCAGCGACTCCTGAATCCGGATCATCTGCCGGGGCGAGTCGAAGCGGAACTGCTTGGGATCGCTCACGCGCTTGCGGATATGGTCGATCAGCTTGTTCTTCAGCACGAGCCGGGCGTCCCACAGTTCGCGATCGGTGATGTCGTGCACCTTCTGCCACGCCGCGATCCGGTAGTCCTTATTGCGGAATCCTTCGCCGAAGTATTTAGCGTACAGTCGCTTGAGATTCGCCGCGCACCAAGTCGGGAAATGCACGCCGTTGGTCACGTAGCCGATATGGAGCTCGTCCTTGAAATAGCCGGGCCACATGCCGCCGAGTATTTCCTTGCTCACCTCGCCGTGCAGCCAGCTGACGCCGTTGACCTCCTGCGACAGGTTGCATGCCAGAAAACTCATCGAGAACTTCTCGTTCGGGTCGTTCGGATTCGTTTTGCCCAGGTTGATGAACTGGTCCCATGTGATTTCGAGCCGGTCGGGGTAGTGCGACATGTATTGGCGGATCATCGATTCGGGGAAGGCGTCGTGCCCTGCGGGCACGGGCGTATGCGTCGTGAACAGCGACGACGAGCGCACGACCTCGAGCGCTTCGCTGAACGAGAGCTTGTCGTTGTGGATCAGGTTGCGGATCCGCTCGATGCCGGTAAAGGCCGCATGCCCTTCGTTGCAGTGGTAGACGTCCTGTTGGATACCCATCGCGTTGAGCGCCCGGATGCCGCCGATGCCGAGCAGCATCTCTTGCTTGAGCCGGTTCTCCCAGTCGCCTCCGTAGAGGTGGTACGTGATCGAGCGGTCCTCGCTCTGGTTCAGGTCGTGATCCGTATCGAGCAGGTAGAGCTCCGTGCGTCCCACGTCGCAGCGCCAGATGCGCGCCGTGACGACCCGGCCCGGGAAGGCGATCTGTATGCTCTGCCAGTTGCCCTGCGCGTCGCGGACCGGACTGATCGGCAGTTTCGCGAAGTTCTGGGCCTCGTAGCTGACCTCCTGCTCGCCGGAGGCCGACAGCTTCTGCGTGAAATAGCCGTATCGGTACAGCAGTCCGACGGCGACCATCGGCACGTTCTTGTCGCTGGCCTCCTTGAGGTAGTCGCCGGCCAGAATGCCCAACCCGCCGGAATATATCTTCAGCGAGCTGTGCAGTCCGTACTCCATGCTGAAATAGGCGATGCGGGGTCCTTTCGCATGGGATTTTTCCTTCATGTAGTCCTTGAGCTGCGCGTACACGGCGTCCATTTTTCCGAGGAAAACCTCGTCTTTCTCGAGCGCCAGAAGCCGGGGGTATTTCAGCTTGTCGAGGAAGTTGATCGGGTTTTTCTCGCACCGGATCCACAGATCGTTGTCGATATACTCGAACAGCTCGTGGGCGCCCATCGTCCACGACCACCAAAGGTTCTTGGAGAGCTCCTCGAGCGGATGCAGCCGCTCGGGCAGCTTGCGCTCGACCATCAGCCGGCGCCAGGTCGGCGTGTTGGGAACCAGTTGCTGCTTGACGAAGTTGATCTGTTCGTTGAAAGCGCCGCCTCCGTCGTATACGGCGCGGTGTGTCCGCGTGTTCATCCGGTCGAGCGCCTGATCGTAGGCCCGGTAGTAGAACTCGATCAGATTTTCCCACAGCGCGATTTTCGATATTTCGAGCGCCGAGGCGCGGTAGGTGTCGTATTCCGCCGCGTTCATCATGCTGAAACGCGCCAGCACGGCCGAGATTTTCTCGACTACCTCCGAGTCGTTCGTATCGTTGCGCGAGATGACGTCGACCCCTTTGTGTTCGTCGAGTTTCTCGGCCACCCACTGTCCGAATCCCGTCAGCGACGTGGTGATCGTCGGCACGGAGAATGCGATGCTCTCCAGCGGCGTATAGCCCCAAGGTTCGTAATACGATGCGAACACCGTCACGTCCATGCCGCACAGCAGCTCGTAGTAATGCTTGTCGAAAATGCCGTCGTTGCCGTTCAGGTACGACGGGACGAAGATCAGCTGCACGGGACAGGAGGGGTCCTGCAGCCGGGAGTTCTTGATCCGGCCGATGATCGGGTCCCACTCGGGAGCCGACAGATAGTGCGTCAGGTTGCGGATTACCGTCGGATCGATCGGCGAGCCGGGGTCTTTCAGATGCGCCTGAAGGTCCTTGCGCGGGCCGAGGTTGCCGGCCGGAACGGTCACGTAGGCCAGTACGGGCCTCGGCAGCGAGGCCGATTCGGAGAGTTTCAGCAGCGAGTCGACGAACACGTCGAGTCCCTTGTTCTTGAATTCGTACCGGCCGCTGGTGCCGACGATCAGAGGCTCCGTGTCGTAATGGATGCCGAGACAGATTTCGGCTATTTCGATCATTTGTTTGCGCGAGGCGGCCCGCTTGGCGTCGAGCTCGGGCTGCGGCCAGACGAAATCGTCCTCGAAACCGTTCGGCGTGACCAGATCGACCTCCTTGCCGAGCAGGTACTTGCACTCTTTGGCCGTCAGATTGCTGACCGTCGTGAAGCAGTCGTAGTTCGCTGCGGCCGTCTTTTCGAGCGAGTGCTTCGCGACTACGCCGAACCGGCGGGCCAGGTCGTCGGCATTCAGTCGGGGCATGTCGCCGTACAGGGGCATGCCGTTGCCGGCTATGCTGCGACCCATGACCGTCGCGTGCGTCGTGAAGACCGACGCGACATAAGGCGAATGCTTCTGCAGGTACAGACCTCCGCTCGAAGTCATCCACTCGTGGAAGTGGGCGGTCACCCGGTCGGTCGCCTTACAGAAGAAGTTGACATAGCTTTCGATTACCTTGCCCGCCGCCGAGCCGAACAGCACGGGCTCGATGTAGTCCCATTGCCCGCTGATCGAGTCGACCCGGTACGATTCCCACAGAAACTTCAGCACGTCGTCCTTGCTCGAGAAAAACTGGCTGAAATCGACCAGAATCGCGATCGGGCTTCCCTTGACTTTCCAGTGTCCGATCTTTACGCGGATATTGTCGTTCGTGAAAAGCGCCTGCTTCCAGTCTTTCAGCAGCTCGGAATCTTCTTCGAATTCCAGATTGACGTCCTCGCGGTGGACATCGGGACCGATCAGTATGTAGCGGTCGCCCAACTGCTCGGTGATCGTGAGCGCCTTGGTTGCGATGACGGTGTGTATTCCGCCGACTTTGTTGCACACTTCCCAGCTGACCTCGAACAGGTAGTCCGGCGTCATTCTGACTTCGTTACTTCTTTTTTGCATCTTACGGCATTTTAGTATTTCTTCGTAATGTATCTTGTGCATAGCGTTGCGGGCACAGGACTCCGGCCGGCGTCATTCCACGTCGAACAGATCGGAAATGATGCTGTCCGAAATCAGGTAGCGTTCGGCAGGAATGCAATATACGGACTTTCTCTGCACGATATTTCCCTGTGCGACGAATTTTTCGGCTTGGGCGACAAAATATTGCAATTTGCGTGCCCCGAATCGCGCCGACAGTTCCCGCGAGTCGATTCCTTCGTCGGTCCGCAAACCGGTCATAACGAACTCGTTGTATGCGTCCTTCGGGGTGATCTCCTCGGTTTCGTACTGCGTTCCCTCGGGTTCCTTGCGCAAATATTCCCGCACGTCGGAAACGTTCCAGCGCCGTCTGTCGCCGTCGAACGAATGGGCCGCCGGACCGACGCCCAGGTAGCGGACGCCTTTCCAATAGCTGCTGTTGTGGCGCGACTCGAAGCCGGGGCGGGCGAAGCTCGATATTTCGTAGTGCCGGTATCCTGCGCCGGTCAGCACGGCGCGCAGCAGGTCGCCTGCCAGCTGCGGGGACGGCTTTGCGGGCTGCCCGGGCACGGTGCGGGTGGTCTCATTCACCACAGCCCAGATGGGCAGGGAGCGGAACTTTTCTTTTTCCGAGCAGTCGATCTCCATTTCATCGGCGTGCTTTTGCAGGTTTTGCGCAAAGCTGCCGAAGGTGTCGCGCAGGAAGAACCGCACGGACAAACGGGCGATGTTGGGTGCCAGACCCAGCAGATAAAAGTGCTGGTCGGGCGAAAGCTCTTTTTCCAGAAAAGGCACTGTCTGCCCGGCAGACAGCCGCTTTAGCGCAGCCTGTACATCGCTTTCCTGAATGCCTGCGGCTTCGTCTGCGCCAAACAGGAACATACTCATGGCATCCTGATAGACCGGCTCTGCGTTTTCTGCCCAGCACAAAATGGCGGTATCGCCAACATGTTTGCAGTGGCTGCGGTCAGCAAGCAGGCGGTTCAGTGCAGTGGTATAGGCAAAGGCGGCGTACTTGCTGACAGGGGCGTTATCGCCCTGTTCGTGGCCGTAGGAGCAGAAGGCCGGTGCATTGAAGGATACCAGTGCTGCGCCGGAGCTTTGCGCCCCGGGTACACCGCTGATATTCGGATGGGTGCGCTCGATAGGGGCATATTTTCCGGTAATCAGGCATTGCCCCATGTCCGAATCAGCAGAGCGGTCGTTGTAGTGCGTCTGCCAAGCGTTTTGAATGGCAGGGTCGTCATTGACAAAGCTGTGGCTGTGGTCGGCGGCTTCGTAGCCGAAGATCAGGTTGGCGTTGCCGGTGATCTCCTTCCACTGCTTCTGCAACAGGGGATTCGTGGCAGCCTGCGCCGGATCCCAGCTGTCAAAATAAGCAAGGAGCGCCCGGGCTGCGGGGCTGTCTACGCCGTCCAGAATGGCGTGATGCAATTTGGCACAGGCCTTGAAGCAATCCGCAGAGCGCTCCGGCTTGCCTTTTTCGTCTGCGCCCAGCAAATAGGTAGAGTTGTCGCACAAAAAGTTGGCGGCAAAGCCGGAGGAACGCTTTTCATGCGCCGGTACGCGCATTGCACGCGGGGCAAGGACGGTCTTTTTGCCCACGGTCTTTTCGGTGAGAAGGGGAACGACCCTAAGCAGCTGCCCGGCATCGTTCAACCGCAGCTCGTAGCTCACCTTAAAGCTGTCGTCCCAGCCGGGGGCAGAAAGCTTGCCCTGCCGGACAAGCTGCTCGTAATAGGCGGTAAGTGCCTGTAAGATCATGTAAACACCTCCACATCCCGGCAGTCCAGCACGCCGTTTTCCAGCTTTGCCCGGAAGAACTGGGAGCGGATATTTTCCGGGTCGGAGTAGTCCAGATCATACAGCATAAAGCCCAGATCCTGCGTGAGCGGCAGTGCGGGGATCTCTTCAGCCTTGCCGTGCCATTCCCGGAAGTTTGCCGGAAACTCCCGGCAGCCAAAGCAGGGCTGGTGATAGCACTGCCCCTTGGCAAGCCGCCGCCGCAAGATATCCTGAAATTTGCCCGGGTTATCGCCGGGTGCGGCTTTTTCGGTCATGGTAAAATGGCATTCGATCACATAGTGCACATCTTGCAGCACCAGCGCTGCCCGCTGCTGGTGCTCTGCCGTGCACAGCATGGGCACCTCACCGCCCTTGGCTGCACTGAGTGCTGCCGAGGATCGCAGGGTATCCTTGACCTCATTGCGCCGGATGCTGGTAAACTGCACCGGCTTGAGCAGATAGATGCGGTCGATATGGTACTTCATGCCCGGGTGCCAGTAGATGGCCTCCACCAGCCCGCGCGCCGCCGAGGGCGTCATGATGTCATAGGATACACGCTCGGTTTTCATCTCGGGTCTTGAAAAGCAGGCGTAGTCGCCCCAGACCTCGATCAGCATGGACATGAACACCACCTCCTTTCATTGTTTATTTGAATCTTCAGACAAAGAGAAATTTTGCCCACATAAACCACCTCTTTCTATAATTCAATTATTAGATAATGGATGTATAAGTATTTCTGAGCCTAGAATAACACAATTTAATGCTTTTTTTGTATCTTGTTGCTGTCATCCGGTGTGCACACTGGGATGTGGATAGAAATAATTAGTAGATCATGGATGTATGACGGGGAAACGGCAGAGCGACAGATGCTTTGCCGTTTCTTCATTTACTTGGTATTATATTACAATAAAGAAAATACAATAAAAAGGACTTTTGCGTTTTTCTTTGCCTTATTTTTAGTTTTTTGTCAGAAAAACAGGCCCTTTCCGGTCTCCACGTCCATGGAAAGCCCGGTCTTAGGGTCGTACAGGGTGCTGTCAGTCAGGATGGCGCTGCCGTTGGGCAGTGGTTCCAACGCTCCGGCAGATTCCAGTGCCTGAAACTGCTGGGCATAACAGGCTACGCTGTAAGCGCCCAGCTTGCGGTAAAGTGTGCGGCTCACAGCCCCGCTGTGCAGCTGGTCGCAAAGGGCTTTTCCTTCGCCAACGGGCAGGTAAACGGTGCGGGTGGGGGCTTCGATCAGATGGAACTGTTCAGCCACCTGTGCAAACGGGAAAATGCAGCCCGAGATCCCCTTGCGAAGGGCGTCCAGAATGCTGCTTGTGTCCAGTGCGGCCTCACCCCGCGCAAAATACAGCTCCTTAAAATAAGCTCTGACCGCCTCCGGGCTGTCCAGCGCTGCGGTGCAGCCTGCTGCGTACTGCATGGCGTGTACGTTCTGGCGCAGCATCTGCGGTACGCCGCAGCCTTCCAGCGTAAAACGGTATACCAGGCTCTCTTCCACGCTGCGGTGTCCCTCCCGGTTGCAGCGTCCGGCGGTCTGCAAAAGGGAGTCCAGCCCGCACTGCTCCCGGTATGCGGCGGGGAAATCCACGTCCACACCTGCTTCGATCAGCGAGGTGGACACTACCCGGCAGGGCAGGCTTTCCCGCAGCCGCTGCCGGATCTCTGCCAGCTGGCGGCGGCGGTCTGCGGCGCACAATAGCGTGGTCAGGCAGTAACTGCCCTCGGCAGGCAAGGCGGCGTACACTTCCTGCGCCGTTTTGCGCCGGTTCACTACGCACAGCACCTGCGGCAGTGCGCAGAGCTGCGAAGTCAGCGCTTCCAGCGTCAGCTCTCCGGCATCGCAAAGGGTGGTGCGGCGCAGGGTGGTGTATAAGGTGGCAGTATCCGGCACGATCTCCTGCAAGGGCAGCTCTGGCGCAAACTGCCGGAAATAGGGCTCTAATGCGGGCTGGGTGGCGGTGCATAACACGGCGGTGGCGTGGTAATGCCGCACCAGCTGCGCAATAGCACTGACGCAGGGCAGCAGATAACTGGTGGGCAGGGTCTGCGCTTCGTCAAAGATGATTACGCTGTTCGCAATGTTGTGCAGCTTGCGGCAGCGGCTGCTGCGGTTGGCGTACAGCGATTCAAAAAACTGCACCGCAGTGGTCACCACAACAGGTGCATCCCAGTTTTCGCTGGCCAGCAGCTGGCGGTACTGTGCCGGGGTCAGGTTCTCCCGCTCAAGGCTTTTGTAGTCTGCGCAGGAGTAATCGGCCAGAACGTTTTCTGCGCCCAGAAGGTCTGCAAAAACAGCAGCAGTCTGGTCGATGATGGACATATACGGAATCACATAAATCACCCGCTTCATGCCCTGCGCAGCGGCCTGTTCCAGCGCAAAGGCAAGGGAGGCAAAGGTCTTGCCGCCGCCGGTGGGCACGGTGAGGGTATACAGCCCCGGTGCGCCGTGGGCACCTTTCTCCATGCAAGCCCGCAGCACGGCATTGCGTTGGCTGCTTACCGGCAAGGTGCTCTGTGCCGCAAGATAGCCAGCTGCCTTGGCACGCACCTTTTCCAGAAGAGAAGAAAGCGCGGTGCTGTTGCCCCGGGGCGCGGCCTGCCCGTTCATAAAAGTTTCGGTGTCGATAAAATCCGCATCCACAAGACAGGAGTAGAGCATCCGGGTAAAGAATGCAAAATCCAGCGGGTCGCGGTTTGCCCAGTCCGGCGGGGCGCTCTGGGGCAGGGTGACCTCGCGCCAGCCATCGTAAGGCTCCACCGGTTTTTTCAGCCGCCCGAACAGGGTGCCGTCGGCAGAATCGGCTGTCCTTTTGTTGCCGCCATCCGGCAGACCGGTGTGGTGCCCGGCTACGGCAAAGGCGGCCTGAACGTGGGGCGCACAGCCCTTCATGGCTTCCTGTGCACCGGCGGTCGAGTGGTCGGTTGCAGCACCGCCTGCCAGCCGCTGCTGAAAGGCGGCGCTGTATTTGCCGATATCATGCAGCCACGCGGCGTATTCGGCCTCCTCTTTTGCACCAAAGGGTGCGGCAAAAGCTCCGGCAAGGTGCGCTGTGCCGGAAAGATGTTCGTAGACGGTCTGGGTGCGGGTTCCGTCCTCGGAAATATGTGCAAGTGCTTTTTCCATGTTGAAGCCTCCGTTTCTGGGTCAACGATACAACGGCAGGAAATGCCTGTCAAGAATTGGCAGAAAGTTCGGCGGCCTGCACAGCCTGGGCGGCTTTTATCCGGCAGAACGCCCATAAAAAAGCCGCCGCACCCTGCCCGGAAACTCCGGCGGCAGAACGCGGCGGCATACTGTTATAAAAAAACTTACTCAGAGATCTTCTGCCCGATCCAGATGCAGATGCAGGCACCGATCACCGAGATGGCAAAGGAAGAAAAGCTGCCGGAAGCGTGGATGCCCAGCAGGCCGAACAAAAACTCGCCCACAAAGCTGCCCAGCACACCCATCAGGATATTGCGGCCAAGGGAAGTTTCGGTGCCCATAAAGCGCCCGGCCAGATATCCGGCCAATGCGCCCACCAGCACGCCCACAAAAAGGGAGGCCAGCACGCCCACCAGCGTCAGCAGGCCGGTCAGGCAGCCCACCAGTACGCACAGCAGGGCAACAATGAGCAAAATCGTTAAAGTGATCATAGTTTATACCTCCTTAAAAATTATGGCTCTGCCTGCTGCCCGGCGGCTTCGCGGGCGGTGCGGCAGATGTCCTTCAAACAGCATTTTTCACATTCCGGCTTGCGGGCATTGCACACCGCACGTCCGTGCATCACAAAGCGGTGGCAAAGGTCGCTGCCTTCCTCCGGCGGGATGATCTTCCACAGGGCCATCTCCACCTTCTGCGGCTCCTTGATGCCGTCCACAAGGCCGATCTTATTGCACAGCCGGATGCAGTGGGTGTCGGTAACGATGGCGGGCTTGCCGAACACATCCCCCATGATGAGGTTTGCGCTCTTGCGCCCTACGCCGGGCAAAGCGAGCAACTCCTCAAAGGTATTGGGCACACGGCAGTTGTATTGATCCCGCAGCATCCGCATACAGGCCGAGATATCCCGCGCCTTGGAGTGCCCCAGTCCGCAGGGCTTGACAATGGCTTCAATGTCCTCCGGCTCGGCGGCAGCCAACGCCGCCACGCTGGGATATTTTGCAAACAACTCCTCCACCACAATGTTCACCCGGGCATCTGTACACTGAGCGGCCAGCCGCACGCTGACCAGCAGCTGCCATGCGTGGTCGTAGTCCAAGGTGCACCCTGCATCCGGGTATTCGGCCTTGAGACGCTGGATGACCTCCAGCGCCAGCGCTTTTTTTGCAGTAAGATCCTCCGGGGCTTTTTTCCGTACCGGCATGGGACAAACCTCCTTTAAAAGGGAATACCTGAATCATACCATGTTTGACAGGATTTGTAAATGTTTGCAGGGCATTATCTGAGAATGATTTTCAGAAAAGCCCTTGTCCTCCTTTTCTAAATGCGCTATACTATATAAAAAGTGCCTTGCGGCAGGAAAGGAGAAACCACCATGAATGAACCACTTGCGCAGCGCCTGCGTCCCAAAACGCTGGCAGATGTGTGCGGGCAGCAGCATCTGCTGGCTCCGGGGCGGGTGTTCCGCCGCACCATCGAGAGCGGGCGCATCCCCAACATGATCTTTTACGGCCCCTCCGGCACCGGAAAGACCACGGTGGCACGCATCATTGCCGAGAACAGCGGCATGACCCTGCACAAGCTCAACGGCACCTCCTGCGGCACCGGGGATATCAAGGCGGTGCTCAAGGATATCGGCACGCTGGCAGCGGCGGGCGGCATACTGCTGTATCTGGACGAGATCCAGTACCTGAACAAAAAGCAGCAGCAGAGCCTTTTGGAATGTATCGAGGACGGCAGCGTCACCCTGATCGCCTCCACCACCGAGAACCCCTATTTCTACATCTATAACGCGCTGCTTTCCCGCTGCACGGTGTTTGAGTTCAAGCCCCTTGCCGCAGCGGACGTGGAGCGCGGGGTGCGCAACGCCGTGCAGCGCCTTTCCGAAGGGGAACAGGTGCCGGTATGCATGGACGAGGACGCCTGTGCCTATCTGGCCGAAAGCGCCGGGGGCGATCTGCGCAAGGCGCTGGGCTGTCTGGACTTTGCAGTCACGGCGGCACCGGTGGAAAACGGAGAAAAGCGCATTACTCTGGATATGATCCGGCAGGTCACCCGCCGTACCGCTATGCGCTACGACCGGGAGGGCGACGACCACTATGATATCGTTTCCGCCTATCAGAAGTCCATGCGCGGGTCAGACCCGGACGCAGCGCTGCACTATCTGGCACGTCTGCTGGAAGCGGGAGACCTACCCTCTGCCTGCCGCCGCCTGATGGTGTGCGCCTGCGAGGATGTGGGGCTTGCCTATCCGCAGATCATCCCCATCGTCAAGGCGGCGGTGGATGCC
>ERZ780226.1827-NODE-1827-length-15837-cov-6.521734_pt1 | contig 15837 bp, 16 predicted proteins | sample MGYA00511165_ERZ780226 | MGnify/ENA primary metagenome ERZ780226 (study PRJEB29588, sample SAMEA2152373) | human gut metagenome | biome: human gut; feature: human-associated habitat; material: faeces | place: Denmark | collected 2008/2010 ...
CGGTGAAACCGGCGGCCTGATGCGTTATGAAAAGAGACTTGTTTTCCGATATAAAAAACATACCGCTCCGTAAGGAGCGGTATGTTTCTGGTGGACGATACAGGACTCGAACCTGTGACCCTCCGCACGTCAAGCGGATGCTCATACCAGCTGAGCTAATCGTCCGAATTTTTCAAGGCAAGGGGTATTATACAAAAGATAATACCCCTTGTCAACTGTTTTTTGCGTTATTTTTCGGAAAAATCTGCGTCGATCAGCCCGGCTTGGCCGAGGGCTTGGCGTAGATGATGCTGTCCCACTCGAGATTGTCCTGCTCGTAGGTTTCGGGATCGTACAGGTTCTGCGTGAGATATGCCGCCTGATACGCCGGGACGTAGATCGTCACATAATCCTGCAGACCGCCGCACTCGGCGACGATCACCGCGTGGACGGTGATGTTCGGCGAGGCGCCGACAACGGTCACGATGCCGCGGTCGTCCACGGTGAGGATCTTCTCGTTGCTGCTGCTCCACGTCACGGGCAGATCGTCCGAGCTCGGGAAGACGTTCAGATCGAGATCGATCGTGATCTCTCCGGCGTTCGTCAGCGTGAGAGAGTGCTCCTTGACATTTTTGTTGAGGAACGCGATCGCCATCGACTCAATGACCGGGGTGGGGCTGGCTTCGGGCGTCGGAATGGGCGAGGGGCTGGGTGTCGGCAGGTCGGCCGCGCTGTAGACGATCTGGCTGCCGGGGTTATTCGTCACGGACGGGCGGTTGCCGGAGCTGGGGCCGGAGTCCTTCCCTCCGCCCGCGATGAGCACGACGACGGCGAGGATCACGGCGACGAGAAGAATGCCGCCGAAGATGAGCTGCCAGCGGATATCGGCGCCGGCGCGGCGGGAAGCGGCGGTGTTCGGCGTGGCGGATGCGGTCGTATGCGGTACGCGGTTCGGCTGATTCTGCCGGGGCGTGCCGCAGTTCGGGCAGCGGTTGCGCAGTCCGGAGTATTTCTGGCCACAGCGGCGGCAGGTGGTTTCCGGAATGAAGCCCATTAGGATGACCTCCTTTGTATAATAAAACTGCATACTTTCGGAATTTATACTATTCCATAATAGTGTGTGTATTTTACTATACGAATCCGCCTCTGTCAAGTTTTCCCACTGTTTTGAGGGGTTTCAGAGCGCGAGCGTGCCGCTCTCGTCCTCAAGAAGGATCAAAATCTTCTCCTGCGCGCCGGTCATCGCGTTCACATAGAGAAGATAATGCCGCCCGTCCTCCGTTTCGCAGATGAGCTCGCGGCAGTAGATCTCCTCCGCGCCGGACGTCGGGATGACGGCGAGCTTTTCGCTTTGGACCGTCAGCCCCTCCCCTGCCATGGCACGGGCGTCCTCCTCCGACACCGCCGGTTCGGGCAGATCCCGCTCGGCGTGGGAGGTGAGATAGGCCTCGGCGTCAAAGCGCAGCATCTCGCCGGTATCCATGGCGACGGCGAGCTTTACCATGTCCGGATAGCACATCACGCCGTTCTGCTCGGCGCAGTACGTCACGGTGAGCACGTGGTCCTTGAGAATATGATAGCTCTCCTTCATGCCCCGGCAGCCGTGCGCGGCGAGGAATTCCGCGGCCTTTTCAAGCGCGGCGTCCACGGTGATGGCCGAGCGCACCGGCGCGCGCTGCGAGAGGGCGCGCACGACGTATCCGCCCTTCCGGCTGACGCTCACGGTATAGTCCCCGCCGGTGAAGCGGTAGACGGGAATCTTGCCCTCGCTCTCTCCGGCGGCGGAGACGAGATTGCTCCGCATGCCGAGAAACCCCGCCGCGACGAGCGCTGCGGCGTCCTGCGTCACCTCGCGCGCGTCCTTTATCATGTGCGGCTCGCGCTCGGCAACGGAGGCGGAAAACGGCCCGTCGTACACGAGCGTCGGCATTTCCGGAAACTCCTGCTCCATGCCGAGAAAGCTGTCGCCGAGAGAGGGGAGCGCGTCGTCCATCGCCGCGGCGGCGCGGGTGCTCACGAGACCCCCGGCGACGTCCGAGCGCAGCTGCGCCAGATTGCCGGAGAGAAGCGCAGCCGTGTCGCCGAGCGCGCGCAGATTTTCGCGCGCTTCCTCGCTCACATCGTCGCCGCCGCTGCTCTCGCGCAGGAGCCAGAGCGCGTAGTCGCCGGTCCTGGCGAAAAAGGACGCCGTATTCTCCAGCTCCATGAGCGGGACGGAGAGCGACGAGAGCGCCGCGCTCGCCGTCTGCGCGCGGGAATAGACCTCCGCGCAGAGCGAGGCGGTGATGGCGGGGCTCACGGCGTACTGTGATTTTTCGAGCGCCGCGGAAAGGCCGTCTGCCGCGGCGCACAGCTCGGAAAAGGCGTATTCCCCGCGGTGGCTCTCCTCCCGCTCGGCGGTCACGGCGCGGCGGTAGAAAATGACGCTCGCCGCGCCGAGCGCGACGGTCGCGGCGGCGAGGAAGGAGATAATTCGTATGGTCGTTCGTTTCTTCATAATAATACAGCACCTCTTTTCGCTTAGTATGGCGAAAAGAGGCGCTGTTTTGCCGAATTTCTTCGACCTTATTTTGTCATTTTTCCAGCTTTTCGATGCCCTTGTCGATGCGCGCGAGCGTTTCGGTCCGGCCGAGGATATGGCAGATCTCCACGGCGCCGCCGGGCGTCACGGCCTCGCCGGAAACGGCGATGCGCACCGGCCACATGACGAGAGCGTTTTTGCAGCCGAATTCCGCCGCCGCGCCGATCAGACAGTCGTGCACGGTCTCCTCCGTCCAGTCGGTGATGGCCGCGAGACGCGGGCGCATTTTCCTGAGCATGTCGAGCGCGACGGTCTCGTCGCACTTGGACTTCTTGTGGACGTAGAGCGCGGTGTCGTACTCGGGCAGCGTATCGAAAAAGCCGAGCTTTTCGGGAATGTCCGAGAGCTTTTCGGTGCGCTGCTGCAAAATGGCGGCGATGAGAGCGGGATCGTAGCTTTCGGTCTTGACGGCCTTGCGGATCCACGGCTCGGCAGCGCGGGCAAACGCCTCGGGGGACATGGCCTTGATGTACTCGCTGTTGAAGTACGTGAGCTTTTCGATATCGAAGATGGCCGGGGACTTCGAGATGCGGGACATATCGAACGCCTCCGCGAGCTCGTTGATCGAAAAGATCTCCCGCTCACCGCCGGGCGCCCAGCCGAGAAGCGCGACGTAGTTCACGATCGCCTCGGTGAGGAAGCCCTGCGCGACAAGATCCTCGTACGAGGGGTCGCCGTGGCGCTTGGACATTTTGTTGTGCGCGTCGCGCATGACGGGCGAGCAGTGGACGTAGCTCGGCACGTCCCAACCGAGACCCTCGTACAGAAGATTGTACTTCGGCGCGCTGGAGAGATACTCGCTGCCGCGCACGACGTGGGTGATGCCCATGAGATGATCGTCAATGACGTTTGCAAAGTTGTAGGTCGGGAGCCCGTCGCGCTTGATGAGCACCTGATCGTCGAGATCGGCGTTCGGCGCGGTGATGTCGCCGAAGATCTCGTCGTGGAACGTCGTTTCGCCCTCGTGGGGGATCTTCTGGCGGATGACCCACGGCATACCGGCGTCAAGACGGCGCTGCACCTCTTCCGCGGAAAGATCGCGGCAGGGATCGTCCTTGCGGGTGAAGTCGCCGGAATCCTCCTCGGATTCGGTCTTGTCGCAGAAGCAGTAATAGGCGTGGCCGCGCTCCACGAGGCGCTTGGCGTAGGGAAGATAGGTGTCGCGCCGCTCGGTCTGCACATACGGGCCGACCGGACCGCCGACGTCGGGGCCTTCGTCGTGGTCAAGACCGCAGTCGCGCAGCGTTTTATAAATGACCTCGACCGCGCCCTCTACCTGGCGGGACTGGTCGGTGTCCTCAATGCGGAGCAGGAACTTGCCGTGCGCGTGGCGGGCGATGCACCAGGTGTAGAGCGCCGTGCGCAGATTGCCCACGTGCATATACCCCGTGGGGCTCGGCGCGAAGCGGGTGCGTACCTCGCCGCGCGGGATGCGCTCTTCCATTTTCTCAAACCATGTATTGTCCATACGGATAAACCTCCCAAAGGTCTTTTGTCATTTTCCCATCTTATTGGATAGGCTCTGTATTGTCAAGCCAAAACCGGCGTGTTATAATGCCATAATTAAAAAGTACGGAAACCATAGTTCCGCATCTTTAAAATGCTTATGAAAGGAAAGAATCATCATGGAAGAAGCTGCCCGCAAAAAAATCATATTCTCCGGCATCCAGCCCTCCGGCGATCTTACGCTCGGCTCGTATATGGGGGCGATCAAGAACTGGGTGGCGCTCTCCGATGAATATGAATGCTACTACTGCATCGTAGACATGCACGCCATCACCGTCCGGCAGGTGCCGGCCGATCTGCGCCGCCGCGCGCTTTCGCAGCTCGCGCAGTACATCGCCTGCGGTCTTGACCCGAAGAAGAACACTCTGTTCATCCAGAGCCACGTCCCCGCGCACGCGCAGCTCGGCTGGGTGCTTGACTGCTACACCATGTTCGGCGAGCTCTCCCGCATGACGCAGTTCAAGGATAAGTCTTCCAAAAATGCGGATAATATCAACGCCGGTCTCTTCACCTACCCCGCGCTCATGGCCGCGGACATCCTGCTCTACCAGACCGACCTTGTCCCCGTCGGCGGCGACCAGAAGCAGCATGTGGAGATCTGCCGCGATATCGCCATGCGCTTCAATAACATTTACGGCGACGTGTTCACCATCCCCGAGCCCTATATCCCGCCCATGGGCGCGCGTATCATGAGTCTCACGAGCCCGGAGAACAAAATGTCCAAGTCGGACAAGGACCCCGGCGGGTGCATCTATATCATGCAGTCCCCGGACGACATTATGCGCTGCTTCAAGCGCGCCGTGACGGACTCCGAGACCGGCCACTGCGTGTATGCCTGCCCCGAAAAGCTGGGTGTAACGAACCTTATGCAGATCTACAGCGTCTGTACAGGTAAGACGATGGACGAGATCGAGGCCGAATTTGACGGCATGGGCTACGGCGCGTTCAAGCCCGCCGTGGGCGAGGCCGTGGTGGAAACGCTGCGCCCCATCCGCGAGGAGGCCGAACGGCTCATGAAGGACAAGGCGTATCTCGAAGATATCCTGCGCGACGGCGCGGAGCGGGCGGCCTATGCCGCCAACCGCACGCTGCGCAAGGTCTATAAAAAGATCGGCTTCGTCCAAATCTAATTTTCAGTAAATTTCAGACACCGCCGCGCTGCGCGGCGGTGTCTGAAAAAAGAAAGGCGGAAGGGAATGCTTCCTGCTCTGGCTCTGCGGCTGCGGGTGCGTGTGCTGCTCGCGCTGCTCGCCGCGGCGGCGGTGTGTCTGCTTGCCACGCCCGCCGTGCGAAAATTTGCCTGCAAGATCGGCGCGATGGACATGCCGGGCGAGTCCCGGCGCGTCCACGATCATCCGATCCCCCGGCTCGGCGGGCTGGCGCTGTTTGCCGGCTTTCTCGCCGGAGTGCTGCCGTTCACGGGCATCGACGAGCCGGTGCAGGGTATATTGCTCGGCAGCGTCATCGTTGTCGTGACCGGCGCGGTGGACGATCTCGTTTCGCTCCGCCCCTGGGTCAAGCTCGTTTTGCAGATCGCTGCGGCAGTCGTCGCCATCCGGCACGGCGTTGTGATCCGCATTCTCACGAACCCCGGCGACGCCTCCGCCGAGGCGATCGCGCTCGGCGCGCTGAGCGTGCCAGTGACGCTTCTCTGGATCGTCGGCATGACGAACGCCTTAAATCTCATCGACGGGCTCGACGGGCTCGCCGCGGGCGTGTGCGGCATCGGGTGCGCCTCGATGCTCGCAGTTTCGCTCTTTCTCCCGCAGGCGACGGAGATCTCCGTGCTCGTCGCCGCGCTCGGCGGCGCGTGTCTCGGGTTTCTCCCGTTCAACATCAATCCCGCCAAGATCTTTATGGGCGACTCCGGCTCGCTGCTTTTGGGCTATGTCCTCTCCACGGCGTCGGTGCTCGGCCTTTTTAAAATGTACACGCTTGTCGCGTTCGCGGTGCCGGTGCTCACGCTCGCGCTGCCGCTTACGGACACCGTGTTCGCCGTTGTCCGGCGCGTGAGCCGCGGCGAGAGCCCGTTCCACGCCGACCGCGGCCACATCCACCACCGGCTGCTCGCGCTGGGGCTCACGCAGAAGCAGGCGGTCGCCGTGCTCTATGCCGCCAGCGGCATTCTCGGCGCGGCGGCGGTGCTGCTCGCAGCGAACGCCGCGATGCGCTTCTGGCTGCTGCTCGGTGCGGTGGCGCTCGCGCTCGGCATATGGCTGTATGTTTTCGCGGGCCATCATTTCCCGTCCGCCCCTTCGGCGAAGGCGCCGGAGAAGGGCAAAAAAGAGGACGGCAGCACGAAACCGTGAGCCGTCCCTACAGATCAAAATAGTACGCGCCAAGCGCGATGAGCATTTCCCAATCGCCGCTCTCCCGGTAGAGCAGCCACAAGATCGCCAGCACCAGAAGGTCCTCGGTCTCCAGCCGCTTTGGGTCGAGCCGCTCGAAGATGCCGTCCAGCCCGCTGCGAAGAGACAGCAGCGGCGAGGGCGGCGTTTTTTCGTTCTCCGGCGGCGGTGGGGGACGCTCCGGCGCGCTCTCGCGCGGCAGCGGCGAGCCGCTCTGCGCCTTTTCCGGCGGCAAAGGCTCTTCCACGCGCGTGCGCTCGCCGGTGCTGCCGTTATAGCGGTTATAGGCCATCGCCGCGCCCCCATTCCGAAAAGGCCGCCCCCGCGATGCGCGCCGCGCCTGCAATGCGCAGCGCCCGGGAGAGACGGCGCGCCCGTTCCGCGCTCAGATACGGTGCGAGCGCGTCGGCCAATTGTTTTTTCCCGTTTCCGCTCTGTCCCGACGTGAGGCGGGACAAAAGCCCCGGCAGGCTCCCAAGTACATCGGCGAGCCGGGCGAGACTGCCGAGCAGCCCGCCGCCCGCCGCTTCCGGCGCAGAAGGCGCCGCGGCGCTCTCCGAGGGAAGCTCTCCCATGAGCTTCTGCGCCATGGCCGCGATGCGGCTCATCTCCTCGGGATTGGAGAGCACGGCGTTGAGCCGCTCTTCCAGCTCGCTCATTTTCCGTTTTCGAAGCGCGAGAGCTTTTCGGCCAGGGCTTTGCCCTCGTTCGTCGAGAGGATCTGCGTGAGGAGCGCCTTGAGCTGCGCGGCGTCGCCGCTGCGCACTGCCCGCTCCGCCGCGGCGGGATCGATCGCCGCGCCGAGCTTTTTCGCCTCGGGCGAGTTGGCCATATCGCGGATCGCGCCGCCCTGCCGCCCGGAGAGCAGCTCCGCGCCCAGCTTTTCCATATCCATCATCCGTTCCACCCCCTGTAAGGAGTATATGCAGCGGGGAGAAAGAGAGTGCTTTATGCGTATTGCCGTTTTTTCCGACTCCCACGGCGTGAAGGAGCCGATGCTCGCCGCCATTGAGGAACAAAAGCCCGATATGGTGCTCCATCTCGGCGACTATGTGCGCGACGCGGAGGCGATCGCGGCGTATTTCCCGTCGCTCGACCTGCGGTATGTGCGCGGCAACTGCGACGCCTATTCCCACAGCGACGCGGAGGAGAATCTTCTCTTCAACGCCGACGGCGTGCGCATCTTTATGACCCACGGCCACCGGTACAACGTAAAGCTCGGGTATGAGAGCCTGGCGAACGCCGCGCACTTTTCGGGCGCGCAGCTCGCGCTCTTCGGCCACACGCACGAGGCGGACTTCCTCCGCATGGGCGATGTAACGCTTTTTAACCCCGGCTCCGCCGGCATGGGCCGGCAGACCTACGGCATGATCACCGTGAAAGGAACGGAGTTCAAATGCGAGATTCTCTCCCTGTAAACGCCGGCCGCCGGTACTTCGCCGCGGCGGACGTTCTCCGCATTCTTTGCATCTTCACCGTAGCGTGGTTCCACATCTGGCAGCAGTCGTGGCTCGATCCGTCGTTCCGGATCGCCGGACACTATTTCGATCTTCAGCGCATCGTGCGGCGCGGGTACATGCTCGTGGATCTCACGCTGCTGCTCACCGGCTTTCTGCTCTACCGTCCGCTCGTCCGCGCGGGCGGACGGATCGCGGACGTGAAGGGGTTTTATTACCGGCGGCTCTGCCGGATACTGCCGTGCTATCTGCTCGCGGTGCTCGTTGCGGCGGCGTTTGTGCTCGCGCGCGGCCGCGCCGTCGGGAGCGCTCCGCTCTGGCGCGATCTTCTCACGCATCTCACGTTCACGCACACGTTCTCGATGGACACGTATTACTGGACGAGCCTCAACGCCGCGCTCTGGACCGTTGCGGTGGAGATGCAGTTTTATCTCATCTTCCCGCTGCTCGCCCGCGCGTTCGGAAAGCGTCCGGCGCTCACATTCTCGCTTATGACGCTCGCGGCGCTCGTGAGCCGCGCTCTCGTTGCGCTGCGCGCGCACGAGCTGTCGCTCTGGCTGAATCAGCTTCCCTGTATGCTCGATCTCTATGCCCTCGGCATGCTCGCGGCGCACCTTCTTGAAAAGCGCGCGGACGCGCCGCGCCGGTGGGTGTTCTTCCCGCTCGCGCTTCTCGCGCTCTTCGGCGCGTTCGCCGTCCTCTGGCGGCAGAACGCGGCGGGAGACGCGGAGATCAAAATGGCGCAGCTTCTCTGGCGGCTGCCGCTCGGCGTGTGCGGCGCGGCGTTTCTCTATTTTTCCGGCCGCGCGCCGGAGCGTCTGGACCGTGTTTTCGGAAACCGCGCCGTCCGGTTTTTGAGCGCCATATCCTATAATTTTTATATCTGGCACCAGTTTCTCGCCGTGAAGCTCAAGGAGTTTCACATCCCGGCGTATGTTTCCGAGTTCCCGCAGATGAGTGAGGGGCGCGCCTGGCAGACGAAATACACGCTGCTCTGCTTTGCCGCCGCGTTCCTGCTCTCCGCGGCGCTCACGTATCTTGTGGAAAAGCCCGCCGGACGCGCGCTGCTGCGCCTTCGGGCGCGGAAGGAGAAGGTATGAGCTTTCGTTATCTGGACATGGAGCATTATGAGCGCATCGAGCATTTCCGGTACTTTCTCTCGATGCCGTACCCCTATGCCGGCGTGACGGTCGATATTGATGTAACGGATATCGTATCCTTCTGCAAGGCGCGCGGGTATTCGTTTTATCTCACGTTTCTCCACGCCGCGGCGAAGGCCGCCGACCGCGTGCCGGAGCTGCGGCGGCGCATCCATGACGGCGTCATCATCGAATACGATACCTGTCCGACGTCGCACACGGAGCTTTGCGCAGATGGGACATACTGCTACTGCACGCTGCACCACGATAAGCCCTTTGCGGAATACATCGCCTATGCCGAGACCGAGCGGCAGCGCCGCCGTCTGGACGGCTCGCTGCGCGAGGACGCGAACGTGGAGAGCATGTATTTTATCTCCACGCTCCCGTGGCTGCATTACAGCGCGCTCATCCAGCCCGTGGCGGGCGGCGAGGAATCCAACCCGCGCATCACCTGGGGCGCGTTCGCGCCAGACGCCGAGGGCCGCCTGCAAATGCCAGTGACGCTGCTCGTCCACCACGCGCTCGCCGACGGCAGCCATATCGCAAAGTTTTACGACGCGCTGCGCGCCGAGCTCACCGTCCTCACCGGGGACACGCCCTGATACATAGTATTGCCGGAGCCGGAGAGACGATCTCTCCGGCTCCGGCGTTTCTCTGTCGAAATCGAAAAAGGGGCTTTACAAACGCGCCGTTTTCGGGTACAAAAGTCTACAGCAGGATTAGAGTTTTTTGCCATACGGAGGGACAAAATGGACCACGAAAAACGCGCGCATCTGCTGTCTATCGGCGAAATGGCGGAGGCGAACCGCGTTTCGATCGCCACGCTCAGACTCTACGACCGGATGGGACTTTTGCAGCCGAGCTACCGGGACGAGGAGACGAATTACCGCTACTACGATATCCGCCAGACCTCGCGGCTCGATATCATCCGGTACATGCGGAATCTCAACATGAGCCTCACCGATATCCAGACGCTGCTCGAGAAAGAGGACATCATGCTCATCGAGCAGAAGCTCATTGAGAAAAACAACCAGATCCACCAGCAGATGCGCGATCTCAAGGCGATGCACGAGGCCGTGGAGCGGACGATCCAGTCCATCGAGCGCTACCGGAAGTCGCCGGTCAGCGGGACGATCTCGCTGGAATTCATCGATCAGCGTCACATTCTGTACATTCCGTGCGCCGAAAACTTCTACGAGCAGGGCATCGTCGCCTACGAAAAGGCCGTCCTCGCGCTGCGCCGGGAGCTGATGGGGCGCAATCTGCCGCAGCTTTTGTCGTACAGTCTCGGAACAAGCGTGAAACAGGACGATTTTGCGCGCGGCGCGCTCATCGCGGACAAGATCTTCATCTTCGGCGACAAGCACCTGCGCGATTACGGTGACAGCATTGAGGTCATCGAAAGCGGCATGTTCGCCTGCGCCTATCTCGACGACTTCGACGAGGAGGCCGAGGGCGCGGAGCGCCTTCTTGCATACTGCCGCGCCAATCACTATATTTTGAACGGCGACTATATCTGCGAGGAGATGACGGAGCTGAATCTTTTCGATAATAAGAAGCGCAACATGTTCCTGCGTCTGCAGGTCCCCGTGATCTTCACAAAAAATTAATTAACAAAACTCTTGACTCTCTACCTGCAACAGACTGTATACTCCATTATAGTATTTTATAGCACAGAAAGGAGCTATTATAATGGATAAAATTAAAGTTGTGCAGTATGGTTGCGGAAAGATGAGCAAGTACACCCTTCGCTATGCGTATGAGCATGGCGCGCAGATCGTCGGCGGCATCGGCCACGGCGCGTCCGTCGGCCAGGACATCGGCGACTGGGCGGAGCTCGGCGTCAAGACGGGCGTCATCATTTCCGATAACGCGGAGAAGGTCCTCGACGAGTGCGACGCCGACGTCGCCATCATCACGACCCGCAGCTTCATCGGCGACATTTACGAAGCCATCGAGCAGTGCGTTACCCGCGGCATCAACGTCATCACGACCTGCGAAGAGGCCATTTACCCCTGGACGACCTCCGCGGCCATGATCAACAAGCTTGACGCTCTTGCGAAGGAAAACGGCTGCACCATCACCGGCAGCGGCATGCAGGATATCTTCTGGATCAACATGGTCGGTCTCGTTGCGGCGGGCTGCCACAACATCACGAAGATCAAGGGCGCTTACAGCTACAACGTGGACGAGTACGGCATCGCGCTCGCCGAGGCCCACGGCTGCGACCTGACGCCGGAAGAGTTTGAAGCGAAGATCGCTCACCCGACCGACTTTGAGCCGTCCTACGCCTGGAACGCCTCCGAAGCCATCTGCAATAAGCTCGGTCTCACCATCAAGAGCATTTCCCAGAAGCACGTTCCCTGCATCATCGACAAGGACATTTACAGCGAAACGCTCGGCAAGGACATCAAGGCCGGCCACGCCATCGGCATGTCCGCGGTCGTCACCATCGAGACCATGCAGGGCATCACCGTCGAGGAAGAGACCATCGGCAAGGTCTACGGCCCGGACGACGGCGATATGTGCGATTGGGAGATCTTCGGCGAGCCCAAGACCGAGTTCCATGTCGTGAAGCCCGCGACCGTCGAGCACACCTGCGCCACGGTCGTCAACCGCATCCCGTCCCTGCTCCGCGCTCCTGCCGGATACGTCACCTGCGACCAGCTTGAGCCGGTCGAATACCTCACCTACCCGATGGAGTACTACTGCTGATCCGCTCCTCGGAAGGCAAGACCACCGGCGCAAGCCGGTGGTCTTCTTTTTTACAAAAGAAGGCATCCCCGCCGTTCTGTCGAACGGCGGGGATATTTTCTAATTCTTCTAATTCAATATTATTGCTTCAGCGCCCGCAGGACTTCATCATACTCCGGGATGCTCGAAATGCCGCCCGGCCTTGTCGCGGAAAGTCCCGCGGCAGCGCAGGCAAAGGAGACGGTATCTCGCAGCTCATCTTCTCCCAGCTCTTCCGGCGAGACGCCATATCGCAGCAGCTTCCATACCGCGCTCCCGCCGAAAATATCGCCCGCGCCGGTGGTATCGGCGATCCTCAGCCCCGGCAGCGCCGGTTCGCGGCCCGCGGCGCGCGAGTTTTTAAAATAGCATCCGTCCGCGCCGCAGGTGACGAACACCAGCTTCACGGGGAAGGTATGGCAGATATGCTCCGCGCCCGCTTCCGGCTCCAGTCCGAAAAGGAAGCGCACCTCTTCCTCGCTGATCTTCACCACATCCGCCTGCCCCAGCCCCCAGAGGAGCTGCTCTTTTGCCTCCGCGAGATTCTTCCAGAGCGGCGGGCGCAGATTCGGGTCATAGGTGACGAGCTTCCCCTTCGCTCTCGCGTAGGCGACGGCCTGCCGCGTCGCGGAGCGCGACGGCTCATCGGTCAGCGACAGCGAGCCGAAGTGAAAGACCCTCGCCTCATCGATGAGAGAAAAATCGATCTCCGGGAACGAGAGGCAGGTGTCCGCGCCGGGCTTCCGGGCAAAGGCGAACTCGCGCTCGCCCCGCGCGTCCAGCGTGACGAAGGCCAGCGTTGTGAACACATCGGGCGCGGCGATCATGCCGCGCGTTTCGATGCCCGCGCGCCGCAGCGTATCGAGCAGGAGATGCCCAAAGGTATCGTCCCCCACTTTGCCGAGCATCGCGGTCTTTGCGCCGTACTTTGCCAGCGCCGCGAGAAAGTTTGCCGGAGCGCCGCCGGGATGCGCCGCCATGGTCGGATAGCCGTTTTCGTCGGTCGAAAGGCACGTAAAGTCGATCAGCAGCTCGCCCAGCGCGGCAACGTCAAGCATGGTTTTCCCCTCACTTTCGCGGTCTGCGCCGCGGCGGTTTTATACAGTCTCCTGCCGGATGCCGCGAATGGCGCTGATGACCCGGTTTTGTGCCTGCTGCCGGATCACCGTGCCGCAGTACGGGCACCGCGCGCTCGCGTTCACGTCGAGCGGCGCGCCGCAGCCGGGGCAGGTGATGCGCTTTGTCTCGCCGCTCTCGGCGTTCGTCTGCGTGCCGGTTGGGCGCAGCAGATCCCATTCGTAGGTCATGAACTTTTCCTGATCGCGGCTGCCGCGGACGATCTGCTGCGTGCCGTCGTTCACGGTGTAATCCGTGATGCGCGTGCGCAGCCGGAGAAGGATATGGTCCTCGCCGCCGGTCTGGTGGAAGCCGAGCGGCGTCACATCCAGCACCGCGATGCGCTCGACGACGTTCGTCTCGCCGCGCTGCGCATACCCCTGCAGCGAGCGCTCCATCTGCGTGAAGAGCGCATCGGTGAAGTACGGCCGCAGCGACTCGATGTTCTTCGCCGTCCAGCCGTTCTGTATCTGCACATAGAGATTCGATGCCTTCTCGCACAGCGCCGCCGCGTTAAAGTTCGGATCGATCTTCGTATACTCGCCGATGGGCGTGAGCGCGGCGCGGTTGGCGCGGCTCTCGGCACGCTCGGCGCGCTGGGCGGTCGCTTTCTTAGACGTGCTGTTGTTTTTCATTTTCGTCCTCATAGAATACACGATCGCCACCACTACGATCAGCGCCATTATAAGGATCCGCGTAGGGTTGGCGTCGCCGGATACATATCCGTCATCATCGTAGTAACTGCTTCCGGAGCTGCTGCTTGAGGATGACCAGCTGCTGTCGTTATCGCTGTAATCGTAGCTGAAATCATAGTCCGAGCTGCCGGAAAAATCGCCGAAATCGGCGAGAGCCGTGACGTTCAGCACGACGAGCGCGCAGAGCAGCACAGCAAACAGAGTAAGAACTTTCTTCTTCAAGGCGGCATCCTCTCCCTATCTTTTTCTATGCGGGACATTTGTCTGAAATTAATATTTAATTTGCTGCCGTGCATGGCAGGAACGGCTCGCCAAACCGGAAGCGGGTCACGGCAGCAGCCGCAGAATCCGGGCAGCGCGAAAGGGTTTGCCGTCTGTTCTTCAAGGCAGCAAGCCCTTTCGGCAGCTTGAATTAAATGTCTGACTTTTCCGGTCTCTTCTGCGCGCCGCAAGGCTTTCGGCCGAAGCCGTCCGCCCGGCGGTCTGCCGTGCGAGACTCAGACGTGATTCTTGGGCTCTCCCCCGCCGCACTCACTGCAGAACTTTCCTTTGTTCACAGTACCGCAGATCGGGCAGACCCATTCAGCCGCGGGCGCGGAGCGTCGGGAGGCCGCCGTTCCGGCAGGCCGCCGCAGAAGCGCGCTGTCTCCGGCGCTCCTGACGTTCGTATTCCTCGCGCTGTTTCTTTTTCCGCACAAGCAGTACTCCCGCCGTGATGCCTCCGCCGAGGAGCAGCACGGCAACCACGGCAAGGACGATCGGGAGTGCTTTGCCGCCGGACAGCGGGCCGCCCTTTTTCAGCTCTGGGGTCGGCTCGGGCGACGGAGTCGGCGTTTCAACGATGGCCGCCGGAACGGCGGTCGGTGTGGGCGTGGGGGCTTCCGTCGGCGTGGGCGTGGGAGTCGCTGTCGGCTCCGGCGTTGCCGTCGGCTCCGGTGTCGGAGACGGCGTGGGCGTTGCGGCGGCATTCACGGTGATGACCGCCGTGCCGTCGGTATAGGTCCAGAGATTCGTTGCGCTGCTGAAGAGGCAGACCGCCTTCCAGCCGTTCAGCTCCAAGGGAATATTCGTAAGATACATCGTCGTGCTGTTACCGCCGGTGATCGTAAGACCGGGGAATTTATCGGCGGTCACGTCGAAAATGACCTCGGTCTTGCCGTCGGGACTCAGAAAGCGCCACGCGCACCACGCCCAGCCGGTGGCATTTGCCACAAACGTTGCGCTGCCGCCGACCTCCACGGTCTCTTTCGTCGGCTGCTTTGTAATGATCGGCGCTCCGGCAGTCGGCGCCGGAGTATTCGTCGGCGCGGTCGTTGTGCCGGTCGTTGGGGCCGTCGTCGGAGCTGTTGTCGGAGCCGTTGTGGGCGCTGTTGTCGGCGTTGGCGTCGGAGTAGCTGCAACATCGACAAACAGCCGCACCTTCCAACGGAGCACCCAAGAGGCTGCGTTATCTTCGTAGTGTGTCTCGCCGGTCAATATGTAAGTGCCGGGAGTTGTCGGCGTGCCGAAAAGGCTGGACACATCCTCATTCTTGCCCAGCGACATACCGGGCGGCAGCACACCGCCGGTCTGCACGACCTCCGTGACCGCACCGCCCTCCCCGGCTGTGATCGTGATCCATTTGTATACTCCAGCGGTAGCGACCTCGTGTTTTTCTTTATCGGCAGCGAGCGCAGGGGTTTCCAGCAGCGGCACGGCGAACGCGCAGAGCAGCACTGCGGCGAGCAGCAGAGAGCGCGGCTTTTTGAACTTCATTTCGTTTTTCCTCCCCGTTTTCTGTTCCCGATTTTGTTTTCCTCCATTGTCAGTATATCACAGCGTCTGAAACGCATGCAATATGAAAAATTGTAAAAACCGCCGGAATTCCCGCATTCAACAGTCAAGACCACCGGCGCAGCCGGTGGTCTTGACGCAGCCTGTCGAGAAACCCGGCTTCCGCTTAATGCACAGCCGGGTTATTCGACAGGCTCAGACGGCTGTTCTTTTGAAGATCAGCCGTCTGAGCTTTTCGCTTGATGTGTATGCACCTGAAATCATTTCTCAAACAGATCCAGCAGGTATCCGTACCCCTCGGCCTCCATCTTCGCGTAGGGCACGAAGCGGAGAGAGGCGCTGTTGATGCAGTAGCGCACGCCGTTGGGGGATTCCGGGTCGCCGGTGAACACATGGCCAAGGTGTGAATCCCCGGCACGGCTGCGAACCTCCGTGCGGCGCATGCCGTGGCTCAGATCCTCCAGCTCCACCACGGCAGGCTCCTCGATGGGCTTGGTAAAGGCAGGCCAG
>ERZ780226.1830-NODE-1830-length-15827-cov-57.445029_pt1 | contig 15827 bp, 9 predicted proteins | sample MGYA00511165_ERZ780226 | MGnify/ENA primary metagenome ERZ780226 (study PRJEB29588, sample SAMEA2152373) | human gut metagenome | biome: human gut; feature: human-associated habitat; material: faeces | place: Denmark | collected 2008/2010 ...
CCTCTTGCTTGGACATAAACTCCGTGCTCAGTCCCAAGGCATCTCCTACAGCTTGCCCGAAGATTGTGCCGAGGAATCTTTCTTTTATAGTTTCATTTTCCATATTTTTTCTATTCATACAACCAACAAATCGTAAATTCATCCATATCTGGCAATAGTGCTGTACCGATTACACAACTTCACTTTTTAACGACAACACTTATTCCCTTTCATGCTCCTTCAGATACTTTTAGTCTAAGCCAAGAAGGGAAATATTTCCAAAGCTGACATCCCATTTTGAGTTCGACTAAACGTTTAAAAGTTCAACTAAGTTAGATTTCATCATTAGCAACTGTTTTTCTAAGTATTATAACAAAGACGCAAGCTAAAGATTGACTAACTTCGACTAAAAGTTCGACTAAGTTCGACTAAGTTCGACTAAACATCGTCTAAAACCCACCTCTTTCCAACAGTTAATTTTATGATTCCTTTTTTCTTAAGCGTAGAGAGGAAATTACCTATTTTACGTTTTTTCTGTTCATCAGTCAACACATCAGACAATTTTGATTGTATAAGAGTATTCAGTTCACTTCTAGTAGCTCCACCAAAGGAACGAAGATAAGATATTATCATTTCTCTAAAGTGATGATCGTTGAAACTACGGTTTTTAATGTATTCAGTTTTCAACTCATCATTATTTGCAGTTTTTGCCACATACTCCGATAAAAATAATTTTGGGTATCGACCTTCCACAAGGTGTAGCTTTCTCAATCGTGCTGCAGTTTCCTTATCTATTGTTTCATGTTTTTGTACCATATCCAATGCAATACAATCATAAAGCGACAAGTCAGGATTGGCTTTCAACAAACGATAATATTGCTCATTAATAAGTTTGCCGTAAATTTTAACAACAACTTCTCTCTTAGCTTGGTCTATCTGATAGTCAGGCATCGGGAAAAAGCGTTTTTGCTGTTCTGTAAAAACCTTGCGAATACCTCGTCCTATCGTATCTATCATGTTGAAGTTAACCATACCTTGGCATAACACATAATTGCGATAGAACTTCTGAGGTCCATTTTGTTCAATAGCATTTCTTACAGTACCAGGCAAGAAGAATCCACCATTAGCAAATGTTACAGAGTTAGGTTCTTCAACCATAGTGATACGTTCTTGCATAGTATAATCCTGATGCGCTATACAATTATGAAGCACTTCACGAATGCTGTATTCATCATATTGCTTGACGACATCAGGAAACAGTGTTCCACCTGGCAAGATGCGCTGGTTCAGATTACGAATTTTTGACAACGCTTCGTTAACTGTCAAGATGAAAGGAGTATAGAAATGCTCATAATCTATCTTTTCATCATGCTCATCAACTAACACCCATGTGATAGTTGCTACAGCAGGACTAATAAGATAAGTAGAAGTCTCTTTGCCTAGCAAAAGTATAGCCGCACGAGTAAGTTTGCCTTTTATTGCAACACCAGCACGACACAGCAATTCCATATCATCCCAAGCATCGACTTCTTCTGCCAACCGAGGATGAACCGTTTTATATTCTGTTCGAGCTTTAGCCAAAGCTGTGGCATCAAGATCTTCCAAAGTGGCATTTTGAATTATTTCTGCAGACCAATCAAAAACTGGGCTATTCTCTTCAAGGATGGCATTTAACCTCTCTTGGGTCAGCTCCACCAAAGAATCCTCAATACGTTGCCATGCCTTATTGTGGGCATAAACTGGAAGTTTTGGACGATGCTTAGGAATATGTATTATCCAAACTTTCTTGTTGGTATCATCAGTTATAAATTCTTCCACATCAAGTCCTTCTGCAGAAAGATTAACACATCGTTCTGTCAATCTTAGAATCGCTTTCTGGCGATCATAATTATAGGTATCAGTACCTATAATCTCTAAAGACTGATCTTGCACACCTATTACAAGATGTCCTCCCTCCATATTGGCAATAGCCGACACATAGGATATGACATCATCCTTCTCGTCACCACAGAACGAGTTCTTCAGATTCTTATATTCCTTCCATTCACAGCGAGCATTCTCTTGTGGGTACTTGCGGAGGAGGTATTGTTGTAATTCTTGTTCGAGCATGGTTAATCAAATAATGATGGTTCATTCTTGTAGCTCATTACAAGTTTAAAGCAGCATTCCATTGTCTTTAAACCTATACCAGGATAGTTTATCAACGAAATCATTGACCGTAAATCATCTGATTTAACAGCTGAATCTATCGTGTCAATCTGCTTTTGAGTACGAATTTTTGTAACAGCTTTTTTCTTGTTGTCTGGTATCGCAAGCCATCTACTTTTGAATGTTTCGTATAAATCGTCTGATGCGGAAGGATCATAATCATAGATTTCAACTGGGATATTGCATTCTGAGAGATAGCGGACCATCATATCTTTAACAATCTGCTTGTCTAATCCTCCATTATTGGTACCTAATAAAGGGAATGCCACAGATTTGATTCCATGACTTTCGTAAGTCTCAACGAATTTAGCCAATCCTTTTTCAATATATTCATATTTACTTGGATATTTCCAATGAAATTTTGTAGGAAAATTGAGAACCCATGGATCTTTTTCGTCTCCTTTGTAAATCCATAATTTGCCAATGTTTATTAAATGTTGGTGACAATAGTCCTTATATATATCAAACATTTTAGGATAGCGCAGTTTATACACCAACGCTATACCCTTCCCCATAACTCCAACACAGTTAACTGTATTAACGACGGTTTGGGCTTTTGTATTAAAGATGTTACCTTTTATAAATGTTATGTTATTCATCATTTATGACTTATATATTAACCATTCTTTTGTATCTGCTCTTGGATTAGGATCAATTAAGTATACCTCAGAAGGCGGATTATGTTTGTCAAATACAACAGAAGGATACATAATAATACCTGATGTGGTCCTATTCTTAATCAATTCCTTATTTTTAATTTTACCTCCTTTCACCAAGAGATAGGCACATCCATTGATGTCATAGTCTGATGTAATAGATATGACATCCTCATTATCAATCATTTTCAACTGCCTGTTTTCATGAGAATACATTCTATAATCAACTTCTATTTTAGAAATAATCTCATCGTCACCCAAATAGTTAATAAGCAAATCTTTTTGGAATTCATCATAGCAAATGATTCTCAATGATTCCAATTGCATGAAATCAAGCTCATCTTTCACTAGAAACTCTTGTTGTGATTGTTCTTTTATTCGTTTTAAGAATTCATAGAATATTGACATCCATTCTCCAGAAGACACTCGTTCTCCATCAAAGTAATTATCGGCCAGAGATTTTGAATCTGATATGTCGTGATATAAATATTCCAATCTAAGACAATCTGGTTTTTCTGTAAGTTTTAATACTGAAGCCGCATTAGTTTGTAGGTTACCTGTGCTATAGTAGCACTTTTCTGGATATTTTGCAATAATTTCACGAATATCAAATTCAAAAAATACAGGCATTGGACACTTTGGCAAGTGTAAATCACATGCTTGCGAGTAATAATTCTTGCCATAATTTGTTTCAAGACTACTATCCCATCCAAGACATTCGTTGTAGAATTGTGTCATTGATTTTGGACGATAATAGAATCTAGCAAATGGATGTGCCTTACTAGTTCGATGTACCACGGAACCTGCTGCATCAAATTTCAAGGATTTTGTTTTTTCTGCCTTATTTCTACTCATTATCTTTCTGTTCTTGATAATTTCTATTGCATTGAACATGTGAGAGAAATGGTATACCTTGAGTCTATTGTAGCCATTCGTGTCGCATTTAGACAATGTCTCGATAAATTTTACTCTATTTAATTCAGGAACAAAGTCTTTATATAAGTCAGCAGTAAAGTCAACAGATTCATTTTTGCTAAAAGCATACCAATCAATCAGATTTCTGTATTGATACAAGAAATCTTCTGTAAATATAATTGAAGATGACGAAAGCTTAGTCCAATCAATTTTGTCCTTAATGCTATCAATGACAGAAAGGTCTAACTGATTATAATCAAATCTGTTGTTTATTGATTTCCATATCAGATAATCCTTATACTTTACCAAAATTGGGTTTGTAAGTTCAATGTGCTCTGAAACATATGACCAATTGAGGAACTCAATAAATTCATCAAGAATCTTTTCTTCCTGAATCTTAATAACGTTCTTGTTGGATGTAAGTATCTTCCAATCTAAGAAGTCTCTATATTCTCTGACAAAAGATAAATCAATATTCTGATTCTTTGATAGAGCACTCCAATTAATCTTTGCTCCCTCTTCGATTGCTCGCTTCAAGCTCTTAATAGAAGGGGAGAACGACGGATTGCCTGATAACTCAAACCAATTAATGTCAATGCCATCCATTAACTTAATAAGTGTGTCATCAATATGCAACTCTCTCTTTGCTACTACATCGTCCCAAGATATGGCGGCTTTTATAACTGGGTCCTTGAGAATTTCACGCAGTTTTGTATCATTCCATTTTATCGTTGAATTTTTAGACAGGGCACTCCAATCCCATTCTTTTTCTCTATTCTGGAAGATAAAGTCGAAAGTGATATTCGTACCAGTATTTGATGATAATGCTTGCCAATCCCATTTTTCTTCAATGAAACTGCTAACCATTTTATCATCAATGTTTATATCTTCTCTCGTTGATATAAGCTTAAAATTCAGGCGATCTCTGTACTTACGTAGATACTTTTCGTTATGAACTGGGGAAAGACAAATACCAAACTGACTTATATAATTCCAATCCCAGCGTTCAGGTGTAAGCTCATAGAATACGTCATTTTTCTGCTGAATGGAATCAAGTTTTGTCAACTCGGAAAAATTCCAATTGTATTTTCCATCATTAAGTTTTGATTTAATGATAGCTTTCCATGTTCTAAATACATAAGTATCAGAATCATAGGCAAACATGTTGTTGGCAGCTTGAGATGCTGATAACGCTTTATTATCTACATAGCTATGCCCTTTGCTGACAAAGTCGTCAAGATCAAAAATGGCTTTATATATATAACTATAATTCCATTCGTATCCATTAGTAGGATTGTATTGTTCCGATAATTCCAATAATTCAGCAGGAGTATACAAAGATGTGATTGTTTTCCAACACTGTTCCTTTGTGTCGGATTCAAGATCAGCTATAGAGTCTTTTATATGTTCAAGATTGTCCTTGACATATGATTGATTGATCTTCTCATTTAATATAATTTTCCAATCCCAATATTGAGCATATTTAGCCAGATTATCAACGATAAAACCGGTATCAAATCGTTTGGTTATAATGTTCCAATCCCATACAGCATTTTGAAGATCCTTGAATTTAAGAATCTCTGGTAATGGCATATCTTCATTCAAAATACTCCAATCAAGATGCTCTGCTAAGCCTGGTGTGTTCTCAAACAATAATCCAAAATCTATATCCTTCATATTAGAAATACGAGAAGACACGATGTCCCAATCAAGATAATCTGCTTTCTTGGATAGAATATTCAGTAATACTTTATCTGTAACTGATTCAGATAGCAGATACCAATTCCATACACTATCTAATTCATGATCATTAAGATCGTTATTATTAAGCAAAGGAGTAATTCTGCTTACTGCTGTATCTTTATCCCATAAAGACAAATAGTCCTTAAAGTGGACATGCAAGAATGCTGAATTAACTCTATTAGTTAAAACAGACCAGTTCCAATAATCGACATATTTTGAGATGTATTCTTCGATGAAACTTACATTAAAATTATTAGAAAGTATTGTCCAGTCTAGTGCGGTTTTGCAGTCGTCCAAAGAATCAGGCATTTCTTCTAATAACGGAATCATTCTTTGGGATATGATCTTTTTATTCCATTTTTCACTTAGATGATGGAAAATGAAATTGACGCTAAGATTTCTAGATAGTTTATCCCATATATTGTTGTTTGCGAACCAACTATTTGTTATTGATGTTCTTTCCGCAATTTTGTTTATATAAACAGATAGTCCTAATGTATCAAAATAACGCTCGATTAAATCATATGATGTTGTGTTGAGCCAATTTGTAATAGCATCAGTATGAGAGTTTAATAATGCGCAAAATCTCTCATCTGTAGAGATAGTTTTATTCCCTGCGAGTTTATTCCAATTCCAAGGAAAATCAAAAAACTTTATCACAGTATCATAATCGTTAACTATTGATGATACAAACGATGCGTTTTCTTCACTTCTCATCCATTGGTTGTGAGAGGCAAGGAATTCGGATGTAAACTCGGTTAATGAACGTTTCATCCATTCACTGTATAGTACTTTGTCTTTACCAATATAAAGGATGTCTTCCGATTCTGCAAAGTGTGGATTTTTTGACAAGCCACTCCAGTCCCATGAAAAATTAGGGTATTCTGTTATAAGTGATATATCATTAATATTTTCTGAAATATAGGCATAGTCGCTGACGGAATTGATTTTTGCATGATATTTATTGAAAAACTCTGGAGTCCATTCGATATAAGGGTATTGTGCGAAGCCAGTGACAGAACCGATAGTGTTCCAAATTAACAGGTCACATTTTTCTAAATACTCAATAAGTTCATCAGACCATATATAATTTTCCTTAGTTCCAAGATTGTAAGAAATAAAATATCCTTTTCCTTTTATAGATTTTACTGCCTCTGCAAACTCTTTGTTTGTGATAATTGATTTTGTAAGGTTATTATCGGAGAATATTTTATCGAGAACTGGCTCTATATATACAGCAATATAATCCTGCAATACACTAATGTTCTGTATTACAAGATTTACATCTGCTTCTCTAGTAAAATAAGACCAATTCCATCTCTTATGACAATATTTTACTATAAGGTCCTGGTTGGATGATGGTAGCCAGCTAGTAAGATTATAAAAATCAATGTTTAGATGTTCTATGTTGTTAACTACAAAATCGACATCAAGGAAAGGTTTTATGATATCCCACTCGATAATTGTGTTTCCATCACACAACATTAATTCCTGCGCTTGTTTCTTGGTAATATCATTTCGCGAAAGAACGACATTCATTTCCCAAGCATATTTTGCACATGACTCAATAATGAAACTAACAGGCAATCTACGAGAGAGAGTAATCATGTCAAATTTTGAACATGATTCTCCAATATGCTGGATAATAATATCTTCAGGACAATATTTTGATATGTAATCCCAATCATTGTTATTGCAAAAATCATTAGAGACAATATAGTTATATGTATCTACATCGCTCCAGTCGGTTCTAGAATCTCTTACTATAAAATCAAATTCATCTTGCTCTATCTCGTCTTCAAAATAGCATATTTCATTATAATTAATTGTTGAATTAGCATTATTGATCAATTTTGAATATAACGCCTTCTTTATCTTCTTATTTAGGAGATACGTATTTTGCTCTCTATATAAAATGTCAGTCGCTGCAACAGATACCCTGTCTTTTAACAAAATAATTGGATAAAAATCATCATTAAGCTTATAGAGACAAACATCAACACTTTTAGAAAAGTATTTCCATTCAGAAAGTGTATTTGCTTCAAAAACGTTTGTAGTTTTATTAGACTGAAGATTTATTCTATTTATCAAATCATCAGTATGATCTATATTGATTTCGTCTGGATCAAAGTCTGTAATCGCCTCCATGTCTGTAATTTCAGAAAAGAAACCTAACTCTTCGTAAAAAGGGAAATCAACTGTGTCTATTGATAGTTCTGACTTATTGACATTTTCGAGCAAACGTTTCTTTCCTTTATAGAATGAGAATTTGCAGTTCATTTCCAAAGCCTTATTACCCAATCTAGTAAGACGGATATATTTTATGGTTTCTTCTTTTGCAGATATTTCCTCATTAGCTTCTTCAGAATTCTCAGAGTCTGAGCATTTTTCAGAACATAGAGCAACGCTATCGGACTCTTCAACAGCGAGATGCCATTTAAAAATGGAATCAATCATACTGTTAAAAAGAGATACCTCTGCTTGATCCCGATAGAAGCGTTTGTTGCCGAATGTCTTTTCAGCAACATCAAAACCGAGAGTTAAGGCTATATCCTCCTTTGTTATTTTATTGCTCTCTAATGAACTAATCAATCTAAGTAAAACTAACTCTAATTCGGACAGATCTTCTGTCTTATAGAATCGTACGGCGCATAAAGTTTCTTTTACAGGCCATTCACGAAGTTTACTATCTTTGAGTAAAGACTTGTAAACTAGTGTTCCATTATTTATAATATCACTATATTGCATAATTAATTGTCTGCGATGTTATGTAAATGTTGCAAATAAATACCATACCATAGTCCAGTGCCACTCACATGGATTTCTTTTATATTGAAGCGATCCATAAGCGACAAGAACATTGGGAGGCCAAGACGCATTGTTATCTGATCATCAAGTCGTTTACTTCCTCTTGATGATTCAAAATCATACTCATTCAACTGATCAACAGTATCAAACTGGTCTAGAATCGCCTGAGTACATGTCTCGATGCAAGCTTCGATCTTCTCACGAGTCATAACTCTATCATGTTGAGCTGCATTATTCTTTCCGCCTGTAGCATGAGTGATAGCCGTTCCAACGCTAATACAGAAACTTTCAGTTTCGGATGTCATTGCATCTCCCATATTCTTGTAGAATACTACCAATCGTTCCTTGATTTTTTGGTCACTACGTTTTAATGCCTCATATACAGGTGTATCTCTATCCGAGTCCAAAAATAATATGTTTCGTAAAGCTGTAGTACCAAGATTGATACTATATGAACTTACAAGATCAATATTTTGGAATACAGACACCTCGGTTGATCCACCGCCTTGGTCTATCATAATAACATGCTTAGAAGTAAGCATTTGCTGCTTGTACCTGGAGCTAAATAAGTATGCGAACATAGTAGAAACAGATTCTTCTTTCTTAGAGAGAATGCGAACATTTATGCCTGCTCTTTCTTTAATGAAAGTTACAATCTCATCACGATTTCTGGCAGTTCGATACGCTGCAGTAGCTACTGTATATACGACATCAACATTCTCTTGCATCATTACCCGCTTCCAATTGCGAATAGTCGGCAGTACGTTCTTCTCAAAATAACGCATGTTCATATCATTTTGAGAGTCTAATCCCTTACCAGTTTCTGTTTTGTTAGCGTTTCTGATGAAATTCTGGAAGTTGAACTCGTCAACATTTGCGTTTCTTATTAACTCTTGATCTTTGCCAATCAGACATTTTACAGCCTTGGTTGAAAGTTCAAGAACAGCAATTTTTGGATTGATTCTATTTGCATTTGGACGCAACCAAGTTTCAATTACTCTAAGATGTCCATCTGTTTCCGGATTAATATCGCGAGTATTGAGATTTGCAGAGCGATTCTTTGATATTGGTCGTGGACGCTTCTTCATTAACTTGTGCTCCCAGTGAATTATTTTTCCATTAGGATTTGTCTTGATACTTTCAAAAACATTCTTATAAATAGCTTCACCTTCTTTGTTTTTATAAGAAGAATAGTGAGCACTATTACCGACAATAATTAAAAGACGCTTTGCACGTGACAATGCTACATTTAATCGGTTTGGTGATTTAGCGAAGCCAAAATCCGTTTGCTTCCTAAATCCCAGCTCTTTGTAAACACGATAATCTGGAGCTTGTTTCTCGTTTTCAGCAATACAATTACTTCTAACAAGAGAGACAATAACGATATTCCTCTCCATACCTTGGAATCTGTCAACAGAACTTGGCTTCAATGTCAGTTTACCAGAGTATTTACCTTGTAATTGTCTTAATAGTCTTAGCTGAGCACCGTAGAAAGTGATCAATCCAATTTCCTTGTCTTCTTCGCTTGAAAATTTGTTATTATATGCTTCAAAGGAATCAGAAGTTGCCAGCTGTGAAAGCACCCAATCAATGGCATCAACCTCTCCACGGTTGGTACGTGAGGTTCCTTCCGCAATTTCAGGCGAATTTGTATCAATCCATATCACATGATTTTCAGGTGATATAAGCCCATCTATATTGATTCCATGATAACGAGAGAATGGAGTACCCTCTGATTCGTAGTCTTCATTTATAAAACCACATTCCAAACCTCCATCTTTGGTATAGAATTGTTCAATGACTTTATTGATATCAGGATGCATCCTATACTGCTTCCTAAAGGTGCCCTTGATGGAGTTGTCTGCCTGTGTAAAGAGTCGTTCAAAATGAGATTTTTCAAGTTGATCAAAATGGTATCTTACAAATTTTTCCAACTCAATTATCTGTTCTTTCTCTTCTACATCAACTGTTTGGAGTGCTTGATAATGAAGTTTATATAGAATATCTTCTCTGTCAAGATTAGGAGGTAATTGACGATGATCTCCAATGATTATAGACTTTGTTCCATAAACCAAAGGCATAGATAATTCAGAAGGGGTTGCTTTCGAAGCTTCATCTTGAACTACTACGTCAAAAGCTAAATGTTCGTCATCCTTAAAGACATTTTTGTATCTTTTCATAAAACGACTCTCAACATCTTCTTTCTGAGATTCTATAGCTGCATAGTTCTTTTCGGTAATAGAACTACATGTTGCGCCAATAACATTACAATTATTACGATAAGAATTGAATACTTTTTTGCGAAACTCAACAGGAAGATTTAGCATAAAATGGAACCATGCTCTTTCTATCGTTTCATCTTGAATTTGAGAGCGGTTGATAATATTCTTCATCCATCTAACTAATACATTATTGTCCTTGTTAAAAAGCTTATATTCATCTGATTCTTCAATTGCTCTGTTGTCCTCTGAAAGAATGTAGTTCTTTGAAAAATCAATGTCAGCCCACTTCATCATCTCGGTGATGGCGTATGGCAAACCTTCTGATGAAAATTTATCACCAGCTCCAATTCTAATAGGTTTTACTATGTTATGGTCTGAGAACTTCAATCGATCTAATGCGTTATCAACAGCCAAGTTCGCTTCAGATGTAAGCAGAGTTCTGTCCTTTGGATTAGCCAATGCTAATTGCCATATCAATTCTGCAATAGCAGTTGATTTCCCTGTTCCTGGAGGACCCTGAATAACTGCAAGGTCTTTAGCTTCCACAGCTTTAGCAATGGCTTCTATCTGCCATTCATTAAGATGCTTATTAAGTTGATTGGCTTCAATATGCTTAATTCTTTCCTTAACTTTTTTCTCATCTGTAGGAGTTGCTTTGCTGGCATCAAAAAGAAAACTTGCAAGCATCGGATTCCTAAGCTGCTCAAAATTCTCGGTGATAAAATCAAAAGATTCTTGCAAGCGATTTACTTTTTCAGAATCTCCGGTCAGATCTGTTGATACCATAGTTAGTCGCTTTTCGCTAACTAATTTTTCCACAGCATCAAGTTTCTCTTTTTCAACTACAAAAGTAAGAACAGGGTAGTTGACATTTTTTAGCTTGCCAACTTCAATTCCGTCACAACTGAAAATTTCTCCACGGAGCGTTCCAATTACTACAGCCTCATGCTCTTGCTGTCCAAAAACATTTCGTTCGATATAAAACTTATCCTGTTCCTCTAAAGGGAATATTTCAAAGTCAAAAGGTATTGGCTCATATTCTTTAGTTTCACCAGTATCTTCGTCTTCAATGGTAGAACCCTCCTGAATCTCTTTCAATATATCACGAAGTGCAATAAAGAAATCTCTTGCTTGAGAATGAGAGCTATAAGCTTGGCGGAAAGATAATTCTCCTTGCTTATTTGCGACAATTACGATATTAGGGAAGCAGTCACCTAACTGATTTTCAATGCCTTCTCTTTTATCTTTCTTGTAGTTCCAAATTTTTCCTTCTATGTATGGTTGTGGAAAGAAATTCATATAAAGGCACTCACATTCTTCTTCAAACGCCTTTAATAATGCAGTAGAAATGGTATCTATGTTTGCATAAAAGTTCCATGAATCTTTACCAGCAGGGATTAGCTCAGTATTGAATCTTTGTTTGAACGACTTTTGAAAAAGTTCAAATTTTGATTCGGTATTAGCTTTAATAACCAATTTGCCATCCGCACGATGAAGTTTCGCTGAGTTTACATCAAGCAAAATTGGCTGCTTCATATACTGAAGCAGACACTTGTTAATCTGAGTAAATATCTTCCAGATTTCACGAATTGATTTTTCTTCTCCTGCAAGATTATCAATATCAATCGCAACTTGTTCCCTTATTGCTTGTTCGTCAACTTTCTTTTTACTGAGATTGTATCGTGGGTTTCCAAACTTATCGGGTTTTCCAGGTCCAAGGATAATGACCTCAATTTCCTGACCAACCTCAAGATAGTTTGATACTTGGCCGAACTTACATGGAACTTCTGAGTAATGAATCATTCCTGATGCTCGACCTTCAAGTTTTACAAATGCACCAATATCGTTAATATTAGCAATTTGAACCTTTATTTTATCTCCTTTATTGTATTCCATATTGCTCTTTTTCTTTATCTATCTTCATTATTCCCATTGGTATATATGCCGTAGCCACTAAGTATCCAGCAAAAAGTTCCACCACCACTCTCTGTTGCCCAGCAATCCTTGTCACTCTACCACGTATATCCTTAAACTCACCCTCTGTAATCACTACTTCATCCCCTAACTTGTATTTGATATTCACCGAAGTAACAGGGATGATGTGAGGATTATGTATGGAGGTTAAACGGATGAAATTATCCATAGCTGTATCGGCAATGATAAGAGGAGGATTCTTGGTTGGCGCATTTTCACAATGTGAAGTATGGTCGTAATAGTAACTCAACAAAGCTCTATTTTCAAAAGCCTTGATGTTCTTATCTTGCAAAAGAGAATCAACTTGCTCTGCTGATGCATGAACAAAGAGAAAAGAGGGGAGAAGAGACTCTGTAATGATTCTCTTCTTCCCATGCTTCCTTACCTCTTTATATCGCAAAGGAACATAACATTCGAGTCCATTAGCCTCTACGAATGCTTTTGCCTTGATAATACGCCCATACGAAACTCGCAGAACGAACCATTGCTTGTTTTCATCAAGCACGTTCTCTACCGACACCCCATCCCTGTTCTTTTGGATGGAGGGCGTACAAGAGGTAAGTCTTGCACTTGGACACGATGAACCTGTGTCAGTAGGTTGCCCATTATACAATGAAGCATCAGCCATAAGAGGCTGATTGGCAGAATCTTCCATTTTCGTTAAAGAATTAGATAAAACCTGTTGGTCTTTACTTTATAGAATTGCCGTTATTTAACTACAAAAATAATAAAATTAAATTAGACCAAAGAAGAATATAAGGAGAAAAGTAGAGAAAACTAAATATTTTAACGTTTGTTTATGGTTCGAATAATAATATCTAATAAAGTCTGCTGGGGCAATGCTGAAACAGATACAGCAATTGCCCCTGTCGTTGTTTCGATTTTTACCGACTTGTTGTTGGGAACACAACTTATAAAACAACGAAACTGGTTTATTTCATTTAACAAGATAACACCAGCAACAACGGCATTTATATCTACGCCCCCTCTTTGCCTATGTCATCAAGAACCTGGGAGTAACATTGCTTGGTTCTGAAAAAGTCATTAAGAATCGCAGCAAGATAGGCTTTTGTGTTTGGAATGTTGTGCATTAGCAAACATTGCAACTTAGACAGAATATAATAAGAATTTTCTTCCTCATACGACATATACAAGACTGTATTATGCACTAAATGATTAGTACGATTAACAGCCTTTTTCATATTCTCTACATCTTGGAGATTCTCCGAATCCACCATATCCCAATGAAGGTCCCAAATTGTAATAAAGGCAGAGTCGTTTGAAGCCTCTATCATAAACTTCTCATTTTGATACGTAAAGTAAATATAATCGTGCTCGACACGAACTTCACAATTGAGCTGCCGAAGCAACTCAAGACACAAGTCTCTAGTACCAATATTCTCATTGCTATCATTAGATGGCGAGATAGAATTAACGATCTCATCCATCTCTTTTTCTGCTCTTTTCTGGCGGATGTAATACATCAAACTTATGCCAATCAATACTGAAATAATTGGTAACATCATAATTATAATCTTTTTAAATTAATACTTTATGAGATGGCAAAGTTAGTGTTTTTTTTTGCAAACAGATGTACAAACTCGGGAAAAACTTACCTCCACAAGCCTTGTGGAGCCAAAACATTTGTAGCATCTACCACCATTTATTATTTTTGCAGCCAAAATAACAATAAAAATAATAGGAATATGGAAAGACTTTTTTTTTTCGTGATTGCCGTTGCGTTAGCATTCGGCGTTGGTTGCCTGGGAAAAAACAGAAAGATTGGTTTCGGATGGGCTTTTGGTATCTCACTCATCAATGTGGTGATTGGTCTCATTGTCGTATTATGCTCCAAGAAGAAAACGCCAAATGAGCTTGAAAAGAAGAACTAAGTTGAAGATTTGGGGATGGGCACGTATTCTGATTGGAGTAATTGGCTTTATCAGTATCATTATGCGTGGCAACCCAAACCTCGGACCGAGCGTTTGGGTTGCCATAGGAGTTTATTTGTTATACAGGAAGAATACCTAAGAAAATTCACTTCCACTCCACAAGCTTTCTATCCAATGGTATCTTCTTGGGTTCGCCACGATTGCCATCAATGAAATAACTCCCGGCTAGACTTTCATCAAACTGGAGAGTGAAGGCTTGGCGGATACGGGCACATTTCTCATTGATAGAATTAGACAACGGATTCGTCAGGGCTTCAATGCTCTGGCGAATCTTCTCTTCTGAAAGATGAGCCCCATTGTTGTTCGATTTCTTGCGAATATCCACATAGATATCATATAGCTCTTCCCTATAATCCGACAGACATTTGAAAAGGATTCCCTCCTCATGACGCAAAAAGAGAATATACACCGCTTTTACCAATGGCTCCATCTTGATAGTCATATCATGATAGTCGGGCAGTATGATATCGTAATTCTCCGTGATGACCATTCTACTCAGGTTCTTGGGTGGAAAGAGATACTGCTTCAGCACCCAATCGCTTACTCCGCCAAGGCGTAAGTCCTGTACCTGTCGGTACACCTCCTTCATCTTCTGCCTGATATCATAGCTGAATGTTTCATCTGCCGGAATCGGTGTCGGATCAAATATACTGTATGGAAAATCATCGACAGAGCTGAACATCACGTTGCAATCCGGCAACTTATCATACGCAGCCTGCATCAATGGCATAAAATCCTCATCTTCCTCTATAGACAAAGAATAGGAATTGACATAATATATGCCATCCTCCTCATGGACTAGCTGTAAGATGCTAGGATGTAATTTCTCCTTATTCTTTTCTTCTACCAATTGCGACAACAGCAAATCGGAAGGAACAGAGATGTTCAAATCCTCTTTATTCATCGCAGGATAGCTGTAGAGAGCTGTCTTCCTGATATGAGGACCCAGAAATGGGAAATAATTAAAATGAATAGACTTGCTGATAAACAAGTTGTTGATATCCAGGAGATGGTTGATGATGGAAAGGTTCAACTTTTCATCATACCCATTCTCTACAAAGAATACCTCGCCATGTAGGCGTGTTGGGAAGTCGCGAAACTTCAATACCTTTTTTCTTCCAATCTTTCCGGTCATTGCTTACCTATTATTATATGGTTGAGTACAAATTTGTCAATATCAGATCTATCTTCTTCTGCATTTATCGAATAGCTAAACACCGAACATGGCAAAAAGAACAAAAAAGACTCACCCTGAGCGCGCTGTTCTAAAGGGAAGCGGGGGGGGAGTATGTTGTTACAAAGGTACAAATGTTATTCGAAACAACAAAACTTTTAGCAAAAAAGTTTCGAAAAAAGTTGTGTGAGGGGAC
>ERZ780226.1832-NODE-1832-length-15816-cov-2.913330_pt1 | contig 15816 bp, 16 predicted proteins | sample MGYA00511165_ERZ780226 | MGnify/ENA primary metagenome ERZ780226 (study PRJEB29588, sample SAMEA2152373) | human gut metagenome | biome: human gut; feature: human-associated habitat; material: faeces | place: Denmark | collected 2008/2010 ...
CGGCGGGTGCCCGTCTGCGGCTTTGCCGTCTTTTCCCGTCCGGGCTAAAGCACGTCTCTCGAGTGGGGTACAATACCGCCCCGCGATTGACACCAACGACTGAATACCGAGGCACGATGCTTACAGAACTACTCGAAGAGAAGAAGGCCCTCATGGCCGCGCTCGATGCGGTCAACGCGGACCTGCACCGCAACGTATCCGTCTACGCCGTCCTCGAGACGCAAGACCCGAGCTGGCCGTTCGACATCAGGTGGGTGGCAAAGCCGGGAACGGCATCGGATGACATGAAGCTCATCAACGAGCGCCTCTTCGACCGCGCGTTCCTCGACTATGGCTTTCACGAGGTCCTCGACGAGAACCAGATCGAGGGTGTTGCCTACCAGCCCATCGAGGAACTCTACGCCGATCCCGACTGCATCGGCTGCGCGCCGGTCTCGTTCTTCGACGACGACAAGACAGTCGCCCGCATGGCACACGGCGCAGACGAGGACGACGACGAGCTCGAGGATCTCGATGCCCAGCGTTTCCTGTTCTTCTTGAAGTCGGTGGCAGGCTCCGTCGTCGACGGCTCTCCCTCTGCGGGCGTCGCCTACGACGACGTCGAGAAGCTCGTCGGCCTCGTGTTCAAGTACGAGTGCGCGGGCGAGGGCGGGCGTCAGACGGTCGTCGCCTTCCAGCGCGTGCAGCGCATGTGGATCCAGCAGAAGTCGAGCTACCTTCTGTTCGGTACGGAAGAAGACGAGCCGTTCGCCTTCTCCGACCGATCGGTCAAGATCGGCAACAGCTTCGACTTCGTGCTCTACGGGCAGAGCGTCTACTTCCGCAGCCTCAAGGCGCTCGAGATCCTGTTCAAGTACGACAAGCTCGTGGCCCAGCGTGCCAAGGACTACGCCGACTCGTTCGACCCGATCCTGGCCGACTTCGAGAAGCTCGACCAGCGCATCGACGAGAGCCGCACGCTGGCAAACAAGCTGCTCAAGCTGCAGAAGGAGGGGTCGCCGGTCGTCGACATGTCCGCCGAGGAGCTCCAGTACCACGTGAACCGCATCGGGTACTACAGCCGCAAGATCAAGTTCAACGAAGACGGCAAGGTCATGCTCACCTCCAACACCGATGTGAGCGATTTCGTCAAGATGCTCGGGGACAACTTCCTCGTCTCTCCGCTGTCGGATGCGAAATACGAGGCCCGCACGAAGACGCGCCTCGATTCGGACGAGATTTAACACGGCCGTTCGATCCGTCTGTTGCGCGTGGAGTACAATCTGCTTCGTTTGTTCGTTTTTCGCATGTGAAGAGAGTGAGCAATGGAGACTTCTCAGAAAATGTACCTCGACCTGCTGGGCGAGGAGGGCACGCAGTTCGTGATCCCCGTGTTCCAGCGCGTCTATTCCTGGAACGACGAGCAGTGCGACGGCATCTGGATGGACGTCGTCCGGTCCGGGCGCACGGGCCTTCCGCACTTCCTCGGCACGATCCTCTACTCCCGCGAGCCCGAGCGCACGCCGGGCATCAAGGGCCTCGCGGTCGTCGACGGCCAGCAGCGCACGACGACGATCACACTGCTCTTGATAGCGCTCGAGGAGTATATGCGCGCGCACGACCTCACCGTCGAGGGCATCGACGCGGACTTCATCCGCACCCACTACCTGATGTGCGGCGACCAGCACAAACTCGTGCTCTCGCGCACGGACCGCGCGACGCTGTTCGCGATCGTCGACCATGCCGAGCTCCCCGCCCGCAAGTCCGAGCGCATCATCAACAACTACCAGTGGTTCAAGAAGCGCATGGAGCAAGACGATTTCGACCCCGAGCTCGTCGTGCGCGGCCTGCGTGGGCTCATGCTCATCTCCGCCGAGCTCGTGGGCGAAGACCGTCCCCAGCTCGTCTTCGAGAGCCTCAACACCAAGGGCACGCCGCTCACGACGGGCGACATGGTGCGCAACTACCTGCTGATCGCCGAGGACCGCGACGAGCAAGAGCGCCTGTACGACACGTACTGGAAGCCCATCGAGATGATGTTCGGCGACGACCCGGAATCGGAGAAGCTGAACGCCGGCATCCGCATGTGGCTCACGATCCGCTTCGTCAAGGTGAGCATCCACGACAAGGGCGAGACCTACAGCGTCTTCAAGACCTACGTCGAAAGCGAGTACGACGGCACGCTCGAGGACCTGCTCATCGAGCTGCGCGACTTCTGCCTCATGTGGTCGGAGAACTATCGCGACCACGACATCATGACCGGATCCAAGGAATTCAGGAGCTGGGACTGGGCCAAGGGCAAGCCCACGACGCTCATCCCGCACCGCTTCAGCCAGGGCGGTTTCTAGGGCCTCGGCACCTCATCGGCCAACAGATAAGCGGCGCCGCCTGTTGCATTCAGGCGGCGCCGCTTTTCAATGCGCGCGTGTGCTCTTGGTGCAGCGTGAGGGCGCTTGCTAGATGAGGATGCCGTTGCAGTGGTCGACGCCATGCTGGATGACCTCGGCGATGTAGCCCGTGAAGGTCTCCTCGTGCTTCTCGAACGACTCGTCGAGGTACTCGACGGTGATGCGCTTGAAGCGCTTGCACTTGCGCACGCCCTTCAGCGAATAGCACTCCTCCTGGGTGAGGTAGGGCTTCTTCTTGTCGGTGATCATCGGGTTGACCATGATCTGCGTGGTCCCCAGGTTGTTGATGACGATGATGCGCTTTTGCGCGCCGATCTGGTTGGCCGCAAGGCACACGGCGGTCTCGGAGTGCTTCTCGAAGGTGTCGAGGAGGTCCTGGATGACGTCTTTGTCTTCGGGCGTTGCCTTCTCCGATTTGATCTTGAGCTGTTCTTTATCCGTGACGATGTCTTTAATCACTTAAGTGACCTTTCTTGTCGGCTGTCGATCGCTCGGACTAGGATACCCGCTTGCGGCGGGCATCCCGTCCTCGATTCTCGCGCGCTACTTGTAGGAACGTGCGAGCTCGTCGGCAATGGCGGCGATGAAGTCTTGCGTGTTCAAGGTGGTGGGGTTGGGAAGCGTCGTGATGCGCGCCAGGTCGCCGGTCATCTTTCCCGACTCGATGGTGGCGATGGTCGCATGCTCGAGCCTGTCCGCGTACTCTTCCAGCTCGGGCGTGCCGTCGAGCTGGCCGCGCTTTCTCAGCGCGCCCGTCCAGGCAAAGATCGTCGCGACGGAGTTCGTCGACGTCTCCTGGCCCTTGAGGTGCTTGTAGTAGTGGCGCTGCACCGTGCCGTGCGCCGCCTCGTACTCGTAGTAGCCGTGCGGGCTTACGAGCACGCTCGTCATCATGGCAAGCGAGCCGAAGGCTGTCGAGACCATGTCGCTCATGACGTCGCCGTCGTAGTTCTTGCACGCCCAGATGAAGCCGCCCTCGCTGCGCATCACGCGCGCGACGGCGTCGTCAATGAGCGTGTAGAAGTACTCGATGCCCGCCTGCTCGAAGCGCGCGCGGTACTCGGATTCGTACATCTCGGCGAAGATGTCCTTGAAGCGGTGGTCGTAGGTCTTCGAGATGGTGTCCTTCGTGGCGAACCACAGGTCCTGTCCCGTCTCGAGGGCGTAGTCAAAGCATGCCCGCGCAAAGCCCTCGATGGACTCGTCGAGGTTGTGCATGCCCTCGGCCACGCCCGCGCCGTCAAACTCGTGGACGGTGACGGACTGCGTCTTTCCGCCGTCGGCGGGCGTGTACACGAGCTCGACCTTGCCGGGCCCCGGGATGCGCAGCTCGACGTCGCGGTAGATGTCGCCGTAGGCATGGCGCGCGATGGTGATGGGCTTTTTCCAGGTGCGGACGTAGGGCTCGATGCCCTTCACGAGGATCGGCGCGCGAAACACCGTGCCGTCGAGCATCGCGCGGATCGTGCCGTTTGGGCTCTTCCACATCTGCTTGAGGTCGTATTCCTCCATGCGCGCGGCGTTGGGGGTGATGGTCGCGCACTTCACGGCGACGCCGTACTTCTTGGTGGCGTTGGCGGAATCGACGGTCACCTGGTCGTCGGTCTCGTTGCGATGCTCCAGGCCGAGGTCGTAGTACTCGGTCTTGAGGTCGACGTAGGGCTCGATGAGCTCGTCTTTGATCAGCTTCCAGATGATGCGGGTCATCTCGTCGCCGTCCATCTCGACGAGCGGGGTCTTCATCTCTATCTTCTTCATGGCACTTCCTCGTGAATCTACGCGTTGTCGTCAGGCCACATGAGGGCACGAGACGTATTGTAGGTGCAGTTCTGGCGCATACGGGCAAGATTTAACGAAGCTTACGCATTCGCTCGGGGCGCGCGCGGCCAAATGCGGTATCGTGTCTGGACGATGATTGGCGGACTTGATGCAGGGCGAGGAGCGGTATGGGTGCCGAGACGTTTCTGGAGGACTACAAACGGGAAGTCGACCGTTATGTCGACGAAGAGCTCGGCGGCGGCTACGCGTCGGGTTCCAAGCGCACGCTCTCGCTGCTCAAGGCAGGCGTGGTCATCTTCGCGCTGACGCTTCTCGTGCCGCTCGTCATCGCGTTTTTCGTGCGCGGGGGACTGTTCTGGGACAACAGCATCGTGGCCGTTATCGTGCTCTCGGCCGTCTTGGCTGCTGGCGGCGTCGTCGCGTTCAGTGCCAACAAGAAAAGCGCGGAACGCTATTCGGTCGAGAAGCGCGCCAAGCGCCTCAAGCAGATTGCGCACGATCTGGTCGTGAGCGATGCCTACAAGGACCTGAAGCGCGACGAGGCCGCGCGTGCCGCACGGGCGAAGGCGTCTTCGCTCGACGGCTCGCAGAAGGTCATCAGCCTCATCTGGAAGTTCTGCTACTTCCTCGTCGTCGCCATCGAGACCTTTGCCCTGGCCGTCGGCACCGACTTCTTTGGCTTCACGCTGCAGATGTGGTACGCGTTCATCCCGGCTGCCGTGTTCGTCGTCTGCCAGCTCGTGCACTGCGCGAAGGAGAGCAGGCGCTGTTACTTCGACCTCGCGGCGAAGATCCTCTAGCCTGCCGATTCTCGTCTTAGATGAGTCGGCTTCCGTCTGGACTTTCGCAGCGCTGAATACCCGAACACCTGTTCGTGTTATGATGTGCGGGCACGAGAACCGATTTTTATGCTTGAAGGGCCGGCATGCCAGATACGATCACTCTCAACGACGCCCAGCTCGAGGCCGTGACCACGACGGAAGGCTATGTGCGCGTCATCGCCGGCGCCGGCTCTGGCAAGACGCGGGCGCTCTCACATCGCTTTGCCTACCTGGCCGAAGAGCTGGGCATCTTGCCGAGCAACATCCTGTGCGTGACGTTTACCAACAAGGCGGCCGGCGAGATGCGCCAGCGCATACACCAGCTCACGGGCGATAACGACACCGGGCTCGTCAACACGTTCCACGGCTTCTGCGTCTCGGTGCTGCAGGAAGACGCCAATGTCGTGTCGTATCCCAGGAGCTTTCTCGTGCTCGACAACGCCGATATCGACGCGATGCTGCAGACCATCTACGACGAGCGCGGCCTGACGCTGCGCGACATGACGTTTTCCAAGGCGCGCGACATGATCGAGGTCATGAAGATCTTCAAGCGGCCCACCTATTACAAGGATATGATCGGGCTTTCCGCCGAGCTCCTCCACGAGAAGTACGTGCAGGCAGAAGCAGTCGAGGACATCATCTTCTACGGGTACCTGTACCAGGAGAAGAAATGCTTCGCGCTCGACTACAACGACCTCATCAAGTTCACGCTGCACATTTTCGCCTTGGACGAGCGCGTGAAGCTCAAATGGCAAAAGCGCCTCGAGTACATCATGATCGACGAGTTCCAAGATATCGACAGTCTTCAGTACGAGCTCATGGAGGTGCTGTGCGCCTACCACGGCAACCTCTTCGTCGTGGGAGACCCCGACCAGACCATCTACACGTGGCGTGGGGCAAACGTGAAGTACCTGCTCGATTTCGACAAGCGCTTCGTGGGGACGAAAACCATTTTCTTGAACGAGAACTACCGCTCGACACCGCAGGTCGTGGAGGTGGCCAACTCGCTCATCTCCAAGAACACGATGCGCCTCGACAAACGTCTCACCGCGCAGCGACCAGACGGGCTGCGCCCGGTCTGCCACCATGCCAAGACCGCCCACGACGAGGCCGAGTGGATTGCCAGCCAGATCGAGTGCCTGGCAGCCGAGGGCGTAGACTACCGCGACATCGCCATCTTGTACCGCGCCCACTACGTCACGCGCGAGGTGGAAGAGGCGCTCGCACGTCACGAGATCCCCTGTGCCATCTACAGCGGCGCGCACTTCTTCGAGCGCCGCGAAGTCAAGGACGTGCTCTCGTACCTGCGCATGGTCGCCTATCACGACGACCTCTCGTTCGCGCGCATCGTCAACACCCCCAAGCGCAACATCGGCGAGCGTCGCATGCGCTTTCTGCAGGAGGAGGCGCTGCGCTGCAACAGCTCGCTTTACGACGCGCTGTGCGTCAACCTCGACCACGAGCTTTTCGAGGGCACGGGGGCACGCCAGTTCGTCGAGCTCATCGAGACGTACACGAGCCAGGCACACGACCTGCGCATCTCCGAGCTGCTGGCAAAGCTTCTCGACGAGAGCGGCTACGAGCGCGCGCTGCGCACAGAGGGCAGCCAGGAGCGCCTGGACAACCTCGCCGAGCTCAGGCAGGCCATCTACGAATACGAGACTACCTGCGGCGAGGAGGCCTCCCTCGAGGGCTATCTCACGCACGTCGCGTTCTTCTCCAACCTCGACGTCGACCTCGGGGCGCGCAAGGTTCGGCTCATGACCGTGCACGCCGCCAAGGGGCTCGAGTTCGGGCAAGTGTTCTTATGCGGCATGAATGAGGGGATCTTCCCCGCGCGCAAGACGCGCACCATCGAGGCGATGGAGGAGGAGCGGCGCATTGCCTTCGTCGCCATGACCCGCGCGCAAGACCAGCTCTACCTGTCATGTGCCGATGGAACCAACCTCGACGGCTCGGTGCGCTACCCGTCGCGCTTCGTCCTCGACATCGAGCCCGAGCTGCTCTCTTTTACCGAGCCGCTGCAAGACGCGCTCGTCAAGCAGGCGCGTGCGGACATCCGTACCAGGTCCCGTAGGCTTTCCCATGCGCTCGAGCGTCCCGCGCTCGAAGTGGGAGACCAGGTGCGCCATGCCGTGTTCGGGTGCGGTACCATCGTCGACATGGACGCCGAGCGCGGCGCGTATTCCATCTTGTTCGAGGGGTTCGAGACGGCGCGGACGCTGTCGTGGCGTGCCAAGCTCGAGCCGCTTTCCAAACCAAACGCCTCGTAACGGCAACTTTTTCTTCTTTTGTTGTGATGCCAACAAAGCATGCTGAGCGAGCATGGCATTCTTCTTGCCAGACAAACGAGAGACAAACCAATGGTAAGGAGACTCACATGGCACAGCAGGCAATCACCGGAGACATGCTCGTCGGACAGGTTATGGCACAGTTCCCGCAGGCAGTGGACGCGCTCTACGAGCAGGGCATGGGCTGCATCGGCTGCCCGGCCTCGCAGGCGGAAAGCATCAACGACGCATCCGCGGTCCATGGCCTGAACCCGCTCGACGTCGTCGCGGCCCTCAACGCGAAGCTGCAGTAGGGGAGGCGCACATGAGCAAGTTTCTCGCACCCATCCACTTCTGGCTCTACGACAAGATCAAGGTCCAGGAAGAGCTCACCGCGGCTCTCGCGGACCTCGCCCACGACAAGGGCTGGGATGACGGTATCGACTGCAGCTCTTACGTGAGCTGCGATCTTCCGGCTCTCGACACGGTCATCGACGAGGGCAACATCCACGGCTGGCTGCAGGCGCGCATCGGCGACGCCGAGGGGCGCTACGCCCAGCTGGTCACCGCGCTCGTATCCACGGACCCCACGCGCATGGACGCGCTCCAGGAAGCTGCCGAACAGTTCGGCAAGCGCCACGCCATCGGCGCCACCACGCCGCAAGACGCGTATCGCTGCTTCGAGAACACGCTGTTGAACGGCATGCCGTGCGACCGCGTCAACGTGCTCACCGAGCAGGAGGAAACGCACCTGGCCTGGGAAGAGGCAATGGACCTGCACGCGAGCTTCTGGGACGCGGCCGGCGGAGACGTCGCGAACTACCGCTCGCTTCGGAGCGCCGTCATGCGGGGCATGCTCGACAACAGCGGCGTCGTCTTGAACGTCCGCGACACCTACTCCTTCGAGCTGGCGTGCGCATGAGCCCGGCAGCGTTTACGGCCACGAGGCCGAGCATCATCTTGATGATGCAGGAGCACGTGAAGATCAGGCGCATGTGCGACGCGATCAGGGTCGTGTGCACGCGTATCCTCGAGGGCGCCGAGGTGCCGGTCGCGGACCTGCGCGACATCATCGTCTACGTTCGCGAGTACTCTGACCAGCACCATCACGCCAAGGAGGAGAAGTTCCTCTTTCCCGCGATGGTCGAGCATCTGGGCAAACCGGCCGAAAATCTGGTCACGCACGGCATGCTCGTGGAGCACGACCTGGGCCGCGCGCATGTGCTCGAGCTCGAGAACACACTCTACGTCTACGAGGATACGAAGAGCGTCGATGCGAAGCTCGACATCATCGTCGAGGCCATGGGCTACGCAAAGCTGCTCATCGCCCATACGAACAAAGAAGATGCCGTCGTGTACTCCTTTGCCGAGCACAATCTCGACCCCAAGGTGTTCGACGAGGTCGATGAGGCCTGCGCTGCCTACGAGCAGGAACATCCGAGCGACACATACGATGCGATTCTCGAGCGGGTCGAGTCAAAGTACGCGAAGTAGCAGCTGCATATCTACGCTGCTGCTGTGCCTAGAGAGCACCTCACGACGCCATATACTCGCTTTTACCCCAGATGCCTGCCGCTTGTTGCATGACAAGTGTGCAGGCATCTGGTACTGGTGCTAGACTATGCCCTGTGCTGTTTGAGAGGTGCGCGTCGCCAGACACGTGGCGGCGCTTACAAGAAAGGATCTTCGCAAGATGAGGCAAACCGCGCAGGCAAAGCAGCTGCAGCACGATGCGGCTTTCATGAAAGAACCCATCACGGGCGATGGCACGTGGGTGTGCAGGCGTTTCTCCGACCCCAAGGCGCATGCCAAGGCCGACAAGAAGGCCAAGGCTGAAAAGTGGTGGAACGGCCGTATCCATCACAACCCCGAGCGTCCCATCAAGCCGATCACCGTCGTGCACCACATCACCGAGGAGTACAAGCAGGAAAAGTACGCTGAGGCAAGCGCGAAAGAGCCCATCACCGGTGACGGCACCTGGCTTTCCAGGCGCTTTTCCGACCCCAAGGCGCATGCCAAGGCTGCAAAGTACGCCGGCCCCGAAAAGTGGAACAGCGGCCGCATTCACCATGCTCCCCAGCACGACAAGACCGAGTACGAGCGCATCACCTATCTCAACGAGAAGAACCACGAGTCGTTCTCGTATCTCAAGAAGTAGGAGAAGGCCCTCAAGAGCAAATCTCACGAAACGCCCCGTCACCCTCATGACGGGGCGTTTCTTCATTTCGGACGACCCTGAAGGGGGCTTTGCCCCATCACTCGACAAGGAGAAGTGATCGTGTGAAGGAATCGATTTCTGCGAAGTTGGCAAGCGTGGCCGCTGCGGCATGCGCTGCGTGCCTTACGGCAGTGCTTTTGAGCGGCTGCGCGAGTGCTTCACCCAGCGAGGTCGTGAGCTCGACGCTCGATGCGGTGAAAGGCCAGGACACCGAGACGCTCGCGACGTACTATGCGGGCGATTCGTCTGAAATCTCCGGTAGTGGGCTCTCCGACCTGACAGGCGAGTTCGTGTCTGTGGACGATATGACCGAGGCGGAGAGAACGGCCTACGACAGACTCGTCGCCAAGATGCTCGACTTCGACTACACGCTCGGAGACGAGCACGTCGAGGGGGATACGGCAAGCGTCGACGTGAGCTTTGACAGCTACGACATCGGCTCGGCATTTGTCCAATCGTTCTCGTCGTATCTGGGAGGCGCCGTGGCCATGGCAGCTTCGGGCGCGAGCTCCGAAGACATCACCGATGGGTTCTACCGGCAGCTGAGCAGCGATCTCGATAACCTGTCTGATAAGACGAGGACCGAGACGACGACCATCACGCTCACGAAGACGGATGGTCAGTGGAAGGTCGATACCCTGTCGGAAGAGGCGATCGATGCGGTCTCGGGCGGGCTGTACTCGGCGGTCGAGCAGCTCGGCTCGTGATACGGCACCGTCGCCCCTCCTTGGCGGAAAAACTACGCAGTCCTCTACGAGAGCATGTCGCAGGCCCACTGGGCCGCGACCATCGATCCTTGCGCGAGCACGCTCTCGTCGATGGTGTAGTAGCAGCTGTGCTGCGGGTGGACGGCGCCGATCTCGGGGTTGCGCGCGCCGATGAACGCGAACACGCCGGGAACGTAGTTGAGGTACTCCGAGAAATCCTCGCCTGCCAGGGTGCCCTGGTAAGTTGCGAGTGCCTCGGGGCCACCGATCTTCTCGACGGCAGCGCGTGCCACTTCTGAAAGATGCTCGTCGTTGATGAGGTTGGGATTTCCCGCCTCGTACGTGAACTTCTCCTTGGCCTGGAACGCGCCTGCGACCTTGCGGACGATGCGCTCCATGCGCTCGGGTAGCTCGTCGCGCGTCTTCTTGTCCCATGCGCGCACCGTGCCCGTCAGGTAGGCAGAGCCCGCCATGACGTTGCGTGCCGTGCCTCCGTGGATTTCTCCGACGGTGACGACTACGGGCTCGAAGGGCGAGATGTCGCGGCTCACGAGCACCTGCAGCGTCGTGACCATTTCTGCCGCGACGACGATGGCGTCCACGCCCTCATGAGGCTGCGCGCCGTGCGCGCTCACGCCCTCGATGTCGATGCGGAACCAGTCCGTGCTCGCCATACGCGGGCCTGCCTCGCATGAGATCGTGCCTGCGTCCAGGTCCGTCCAGATATGAGCGCCATAGATGGCGTCGACGCCGTCGAGTGCCCCGGCGGCGATCATGTCGCGCGCGCCGAGAGAGATTTCCTCGGCAGGCTGGAAGATGATGCGGACTTCGCCTTTGATCTGGTCGCGCATGTTGTTGAGGATGTGTGCGGCGCCGAGCATCATGGCCATGTGGCAGTCGTGTCCGCACGCGTGCATCTCGCCTTCGTTGAGCGAGGCGTAGTCAAATCCCGTTTTCTCGTCGACGTGGAGCGCATCCATGTCCGTGCGCAGCGCGACGCGCTTTGCCGGCACGCCGTTCTCGTCGTACGCGCCTTCTGCCGTGCCCTTGATGGTGGCGATGATGCCCGTGCCGATGAAGCGCTCGAGCTCGTGGTCCACGTTGTCGGGGCGCTTGCCATCGACGAGTCGGTAGTCGATTCCCATCTGGGCGAGGATGCCGCGGATGTAGGCAGACGTCGCCACTTCGTGCGTCCCCACTTCCGGATGACGGTGGAAGTGCCTTCTTAGCTCGATGATCTCTGACTCGTAGGCAGATCCGAGCTCTTTGATTCTCTGCGTGGTGTCCATGGTCTTGCAACCCTTCGCGTCGATGGTGCGTCTAGCTCGTTTACGCGAGATGCTCCTTGATGGCGGCGAGCAGCTCGTCGTAGGTCTCGAGTGCCGTGATGTCGGGATTCGCCTTTGCCAGCTCGGGCGTGGTCTTGAACAGGAAGCCCGCCTTGCTGGCGCGGAGCATGCCGAGGTCGTTGTGGCTGTCGCCGCTGGCGATGGTCTCGAAGCCGATCTGCTGCAGCAGCTCGATGACCGTCTGCTTCTTCTCGGCCTTGCGCATCTTCCAGCCGCTGATCATGCCGTTCTCATCGACGAGGAGCTCGTTGCAGAAGATGGTCGGCCAGCCGAGTTTTTTCATGAGCGGCTGGGCGAACTGCGAGAACGTGTCGCTCACGATGACCACCTGGGTAAGCGAGCGGAGCTCGTCGAGGAACTCCTTCGCGCCGTCCATCGGGTCCATCGTCGCGATGACCTTCTGGATTTCGGACAGCCCGAGGTGGTGCTCCTTCAGGATATCCAGACGGTACTGCATGAGCTTGTCGTAATCGGGCTCTTCGCGCGTCGTGCGCGTCAGCTCCTGGATTCCCGTGGCGTTGGCGAATTCGATCCAGATTTCCGGTACGAGGACGCCCTCGAGGTCCAGGCATACGATATCCATGTGCGCGTTTCTCCTAACTGTCGTTGCGTTTGTCTAGTGCATTATAGGCAACGCGTCATTTGCCTGGACGGTAGATCGCGCAGTTGTTGGGAGTCTCGTAGACGTCAACTTGGGTGACGGGTAGCCCGAGCCCCTCGAGCCTGGCGTAGAAGAACTTCGCGAAGTTCTCCGACGTGGTGCGCCAGTCGACGAGGTACAGGCGAAACGTCTCCGATTCGAGCGCGGCGATCGTGGCGGGGGCAAGCGAGCCGCGCTCGACGATGAAGGTGTGGTCGAGCTCTTCGGTGAGCGATCTCAGCGCCTTCTTGAAGGTGCCGAAATCGACCACCATGTCCTTTTCCTGGCCGCTGGCCTGGAGGTCGTCGACTCCGATGTAGGCGACCACCTTCCAGCGGTGCCCGTGGAGGTTCTCGCATTTGCCGTCGTAGTCGCTCAGAAAATGGGCCGAGTCGAAGCAGCTCTCGGTTTTGAGTTCGTACATCGTTTCTCTCCCTTGGATGGTTTTTGACCATAGTAGCGGGTGGGAGAGAGCATGGCACGGCGTTACAAAACCTCCATGAATGCTCCGCGTGCCGTGGCGGGCTCGTTCTAGGCCTGTGCGGACCCTATCTCGTGCAGCGTCTTTCCCGTGAGGTCCTGGGGTTTGGCCTTGTGCCTGCGCCTCAACCTCAGCACGGGGTAGGCAGCAAGCAGTGCCGCGTAGATCCAGGCGCTCGCCACGTAGCCGGCGAAGTCGGACATGAAGGTGGCGCCTCCTTGGTAGAGCGTCTCGAACAGACGCATGCCGTCGAACGGGTACAGGTACAGTGCGTGTCCCAGGGCCAGGAATAGCCCCTGCGCGAGCATGAAGATGGTGAAGGGGTAGGCGAGTTTCTGCACCTTTCGCCAGGTGGCGGGCTCCATGCGGCGGCGCACCGCCTTGAACGAGGCAATCCAGGGGATGACGAAGGCGATCGTGAGAAGCGGGCCGATGAGCACGCCCGCGATGAACATGAAGTCTCCCGCCGGATGGCCGTACATCTGGACGACCATCGGGTTGGCAAATGCCGTCACGAAGCTCAGCACACGGCACACGTGCCCCATGATGATGATTCCGCCCAGCACGGACATCTCCGAGCGGATGGAGTAGAAGCGCTTGACCGTCTTCGTCTTCTCGCACACGCCGATGAACATGACGATCAGGTAGAAGCTGACCCCGACGACCGAGGAGGTGAAGAGGTTCAGCACGGTGTCGAGGACGGGGTACGCGTCGCGCGTCGAGCTCAGCCATGCGTTGTAGTCGGCGACGAAGGCCAGGGAATCCAGGCCGAATGCGGCAAGCAGCTCGCCCCAGCTCACGAACACGACGACGAGCGCCCAGGGCAGGTAGAACGCGAGCGGGTGCTTGCGCAGCGCCTCCGCGCAGAAGTAGCAGAACAGGTAGACGAGCGGAAACGCCTGAACGAGCGCCGGAATGAACGATGGAACGAAGAACAGCATAATCCCCACTAACACTAGATATTGCAAAGCGGTAGTGGGGATACTACGGGAATTCCTTTACGGAGTGAAGTTCCTAATCGAGGAAGTCGACGACTCCGGAGTGCGTGTGGTAGATGGCGCCGTGGACTTCGAGCCCCTCGTTGTTCATGAGCGTGTAGAGCTCACCATTGCTCACGATGTGGCAGATGGCGGCTTTCACGTTGAGGGCACTTGCCACGTAGGGGTCCTTCTCGTCTCCGATCGCGCGTGCAATCGGATCCGTGAGGGGCGCGAGCGCCTCGGAATGGGTACCTTCCATCGTGGCCTCGATTGCTCCGCAGTTCGTATGCCCCAGCACGAGCACGAGCTTCACGTGCAGGTGCGAGCAGGCATAGACGATGCTCGCCATGGCGGCCTTGTCGATGACGTTTCCCGCCACGCGTATCGTGAACAGCTCTCCCAGGCCCGTCATGAACAGGTGCTCGGGCACGACACGCGAATCCGCGCAGGACACGATCACGGCGTAGGGGTGCTGGCCGTTCGAGAACAGGTGCTCGATGGTGCCCGTCGAGATGTCGCCGTGGGCGTGGCTTGCCTCGAGGTAGCGCGCGTTGCCGCGTTTGAGGGCCGTGAGCGCCTGGGAGGCGTCGAGCTCGGAGCTCAGGTCGAAGTCGTGTGCGTCGAGGTCGTCGTCGTAGACGAACAGCTCGATGAAGTCGTTGTCCGCCTGCGCGTCTTTGACCGCCTGAACCGCCTCGTCCCACCAGGGCTTGTGGGTGGCATGCGCACGCTTGAAGACGATGCGCGTCGGCACGTCGATCTCCTCGAGCGCGTCTTTCCATTTGAGCGGGGAGGGGGAGATGCGGGCATCCGTCTCGAGAGCGTTTAGAAAGAACGCTTCCAGCTCCTCCGGCGACGTGATAGCCGATTCGTCGACGATGATCTCGTTCATGATGCGCCTCTCAATACGCGTGCGCCACCTTGCGGCGGCTCTTGTTATCTGGTGCGAGTAGCATAGGCTTCGAAGATGACGCTGCGGTACTACGGCCGGCGCGCTTCGAGCATCGTCTTCACGCCTTTGAACGGGTGGCCGTTGAGCAGCAGCACGAGACCTTGGGCAAGCTCGAGAGGGTAGGCGGCCATGGCCATCGAGCGCAACGGCATCGTGTCGAGCATCTCGAGGACCAGCTCGGTCGGGAGCAGCGCGTCTTTCTGGCGCGCCGCCCGGTGGCGCAACACCCGCAGCACGAGACGGCCCGTCCGGGTGAGCTCGAGGTCTTTGAGCGGGGAGTCGATGGTGTAGGGCAGACGAGGCGGCTCTTCGGGAAACGGCACGCTGAAAAGCGCCGCGAACTCGTCTTCCGAAAAACCATGCGGCGTGACGTGATAGTAGGAGCGCAACTGCTCGCGCTCGAGCTCGTCAGTATACGCGCGGCGCTCGGCGTGCAGCGGCGGCGCTGCGCGGACCAGCTCGATGGTCTCGGCAAGGCGGATGTCCCTGCTCGAGGCACCGATCTTGACCTCATAGGCTCCCTCGTCGACGCGCCAGCGGTGCGCCTCGTCGTCCCAGTACCTGAAGCTGCTCCCGTCGAGCGTGAGGGTGATGTGCTGCGTCTCGCCCGGATCGAGCAGCACCTTCGTGAAGGCTGCGAGCTCCTGCTCGGGGCGAAAGACGGCGGGGTCGATCGCATGGACGTACGCCTGCACGACCTCCTTTGCCCGACGCGCCCCGGTGTTCTCGAGGTCGAAGTGCAGCGCATAGCCCTCGTCCGTCGTCTCGACGTGCAAGCTGCGATAGGCGAATTGCGTGTAGGTGAGGCCATAGCCAAACGGGAAGCGGATCTCTACCTGCGCGCTGTCGTAGTAGCGGTAGCCCGTGAAGATGCTCTCGAGATAGGGAATCTGCTGCGTGGGCACGGGAAACGCATCCGAAAGGGGCGTGTCCGAAAGAGTCACGGGCCAGGTCTCGGCGAGCTTGCCGCAGGGGCTCTGTGCGCCGAACAGCAAATCGATGCACGCGTGCCCGCCCTGGCAGCCCGCCAGGTGCATGAGGAGCACAGCGCTCGTGCCGTCGATCCACGGCGTCTCGACCGGCGCACCGCAGGAGAGCACGACGACGGTGCGGTCGTTGGCGGCGGCCACGCGTGCGATGAGGCGTTCGATCCCCTCAGGAAGCCGCATGCTGTGACGGTCCATGCCCTCGGTCTCGAGCGCGTCGGGCAATCCTGCGAAGACGACGGCGGC
>ERZ780226.1833-NODE-1833-length-15815-cov-15.293274_pt1 | contig 15815 bp, 10 predicted proteins | sample MGYA00511165_ERZ780226 | MGnify/ENA primary metagenome ERZ780226 (study PRJEB29588, sample SAMEA2152373) | human gut metagenome | biome: human gut; feature: human-associated habitat; material: faeces | place: Denmark | collected 2008/2010 ...
TCAGAAACAGGAGTGTTTTCCTTTTGTCCGTTTCAGACTGAACACGGCTTATCAGCCCTTGATGTTCCATTCTTTCCAGCATCGTCGTAAGAGAAGTTATCGCTAATCCGCATTTCATCGAGAGCGACCTGATCGAGATTCCATCCTCCTGCCACAGCACATAAAGAATGCGCCCCTGGGCTCCATTGAACGCATCAATATTCTTTTCGCTGAGAATCTTCTCAAAAATCCGGTCTCCAAGCTGTTTTATTTTGGTAACAAGAAATCCGCCGTTCATTTTCATGCAAATGCTCCTATATAGTAGTTTGCTTCAAATAATACCATATAGGAGCTTTGTTGTCAAGAGGCTGTATGTCTAAAACATCCGGCGAGTTTTTCATAGCCTGCGCTTTTTGTGTTCTTTCCGCCCGAAAGCATTGACGCACCGCGCCGAATCCTGTATCATGAAGCTGTTCATTCGGCTGTTTCTGCCCGTTTGGGCATTGTGCATATTATGAAAGGAGTCCTTTCCTCATGGCGATGAATCTGACCCAGAAAATCCTGTCCGCGCACCTGCTCAGCGGAGAGCTGATTCCCGGCTCGGAAATCTCCATCCGCATTGATCAGACGCTGACGCAGGATTCCACCGGTACGATGGCGTACCTGCAGTTCGAGGCGATGGGCGTTAAGCGCGTCAAGACAAAGAAGTCCGTGGCGTACATTGACCATAACACGCTGCAAACTGGCTTTGAAAATGCGGATGACCACTATTACATCCAAACGGTGACGAAAAAGCATGGCATTTACTGCTCTAAGCCCGGCAACGGTATCTGCCATCAGGTACAGCTGGAGCGCTTCGGCGTGCCGGGCTACACGCTGCTCGGCTCAGACAGCCATACGCCCACGGGCGGCGGCATCGGGATGCTTGCCATCGGCGCGGGCGGACTGGACGTTGCGGTCGCGATGGGCGGCGGCGCGTATTATCTGGCGTGCCCGCGTGTCGTCGGCGTGCGCCTGCATGGCAAGCTGTCCTACGGCGTTGCGGCGAAGGACATTATTCTGGAAGTCCTGCGCCGGCTGACCGTCAAGGGCGGCGTCGGCAAGGTGATGGAGTACATCGGCGACGGCGTGAAAACGTTAAGTGTCCCGGAGCGTGCGACGATTACGAACATGGGCGCGGAACTCGGCGCGACGACCTCCATCTTCCCGTCGGATGAAGTCACCCATGCGTTCCTCAAAGCGCAGCAGCGCGAGCAGGACTTCGTGCCGCTGTCCGCAGACCCGGATGCGGCGTATGACGAAATCCTCGACATTGATTTGACCGCGCTTGAGCCGCTCGTCGCGAAGCCCCATATGCCTGACATCGTGGAAACCGTCAAGCAGTGCGGCCCGATTAAGGTCGATCAGGTGTTTATCGGTTCCTGCACGAACTCTTCCTATACCGACATGATGCGCGTCGCCCGGATTTTGAAGGGTAAGACTGTGCATCCGGACGTAAGCCTGGTCATCGGTCCTGGATCGAAGCAGGTGCTGACGATGCTGGCGCGCAACGGCGCTTTGGCGGACATGATTGCGGCGGGCGCGCGCATTCTGGAATCCGCCTGCGGGCCGTGCATCGGCATGGGGCAGTCGCCGCGCACGAACGCTGTCTCCGTTCGCACGAACAACCGCAATTTCTACGGCCGCAGCGGCACAAAGTCCGCCGGCATTTACCTTGTCTCCTGCGAGACAGCGGCTGTCACGGCGCTGACTGGCGTGCTGACGGATCCGCGCTGCCTTGACATTGACCTCGACATCCCGATGCCGGAGACGTACACCGTCAACGACAATCTGGTCATCCCCCCGGTCGCGCCGGGCGAAGAGGACACGGTGGAGGTCGTCCGCGGCCCGAACATTCAGCCCTTCCCGCTGGGCAAGCCGCTGGCAGATGCCATTTCCGGCAAGGTGCTGCTGAAGATGGAGGACAACATCACCACCGACCACATTGCGCCGTCGGACGCGAAGCTTCTGCCGTTCCGCTCGAATGTGCCGTACCTGTCGGACTTCTGCCTGACCCCTGTGGACGCGACGTTCCCGGCGCGCGCGAAGAAGGAAGGCGGCGGCATCCTCGTTGCGGGCATGAACTACGGGCAAGGGTCGAGCCGCGAACACGCCGCGCTTGTCCCGCTGTATCTGGGCATTCGCGCCGTCGTCGCCAAGTCGTTCGCCCGCATTCATCAGGCGAACCTGATCAACAACGGCATTCTTCCGCTGACGTTCCAGAATGAGGCGGATTACGACCGCATCGCGCAGGGCGACACGCTGAGCCTGCCGAACGTCCGCGAGACGGTGGAAAGCGGCAGCGATACGTTCGTGCTGCATAACGACACGAAGGACGAGGATTACATTGTGCTGATGCCGCTGACCGCGCGCCAGCAGGGCTGCATCCTCTATGGCGGACTGCTGAATTATACAAGAGAGAGCGCAAAGGCGGAATAAGATAGTTTGTCCCCCGGAAGTATGGGCTTCCGGGGGATTTTGCGTTATTATTTCAGGGGGAATAGAGAGGCTTGCGAAAATCTGCTGCTTTTGCTACAATCAAGGGGGAAGGAGGCTGCCCTGATGAAAAATATCAAGTACACCGTCACGCATCCTATCTTTGTGTTCATGAAGAAGCATTTTTGCCCGCACTGCAAGGCAGCACTCACAGTGGAAACGGCGCATCATTTGGTGAACTCCCGTTCCGAAGAAGCAAAGAACTACGATTTTTCCACGGAAGACGGCAGGATGATTGGCACAGTTGACTTCCGCAATCCGTATTTTGCCTGCCCGAACTGCCATGCAGAGTTTTCGGTGGAAGAATTGTGGAAAATGGAGAAGGGAAAAAGGGCAAGCAGATAACGCAGGTGAATTGAAAAAATCGTATGAAGCACAAAACAGCCGGGGACTGCCTTGCCAGCAATCCCCGGCTTTCGTAATTCCTATGAATTTTTACTTGACTTCCAGCAGGTTCTTGCATTCCGCGAACGCACGGCGGCCAATGATTTCAATCGTCGCGGGCAGGGTTACGCTCTTGAGCTTCGTGTTGCCCTCAAACGCCTGCGCGCCGATTTCCACCACCGGCAGACCCGCCACCGTGTTCGGAACGGTCAGCGTCGATGCCGTGCCGTTGTACTTGACGACCACAATGCCCGTCGAGTCGTCACGAACCGCGAACACGAAGTCGCCTGTCACGGTGAATGCCTTGTTGACAGATTCGAGCTCCGTATTGCCGGACAGCGCCTTAATCGTGATGGTGTAGTCGCCCGGCTGCAGCAGCTTCAGACCCGGCACCGTGTAGTTCAGCGCCGCCGTTTCGCCCAGCAGCGCAGCCGTGCCGTCGGGCGTGGTCAGCAGCAGCTGATACTTCGTTGCGCCGCCAGCAGCCGTCCACGTCACCGTCAGGTCCTCGCCCTGCTTCGCGGCAGGAACGGTCACTGTCAGCGGATCGTCGGTCACATACAGCGTCAGGGACTGTGCCGGGGAAAGTTCGCCAGCGGTCGTTCCGTAGTAGGGCTTGAACTGAATCGTGCGGACACCGTTGCCGCTGCCCAGCGAAGCGAAGGCGCGCTCGATAACCGTCACATCGCCAGTCGTCGGGTAGCTGGTATTTGCCTTGCCGTCCACATACAGGACGACTTTCGTCGCGTTCTTGGTGTTGACCGTGAACGTCACCGGCACATTCAGCTTCACGCGGCTGGGATTCATGGTGAAGTTGACGACTTCCGGCTTGTTGACCACGGTCGTCGTCAGTGTAATCGTGTACGCCTTAAACTTTTCGCCCGCGGTCGTGCCGTTGTAAGGCTGGAACTGAATCGTACGGACGCCGCCATTATTCCCCAGCGACGAGAACGACATCGTGAACTCGTACTTCGACATGCTGGTCGTTACGTCCTCAAAGCGGCGGTTCACCTGCCCGTCGACATACATCAGCAGCTTCGTCGCGTTGTCCAGATAAACAGTGAATTTAATCTGCTCGCCCAGCACCGCGGTCGTCTTGTCAATCTTGACATTCGCAATCACGGGGGCAGCAGACGAACCGCTCGTCAGGGAAATGGTGGTTGCGGTGGTCTTGTCGCCGCCGACTGCGCCGTTGTAGGCTTGGAACGCAATGGTACGCTTGCCCCCGTTGTTCCCCAGCGAAGAGAACGCCATGGTGAAGGTGTATTCCGTCATGTCAGGAGTGATGTTCTCGAAGCGGCGGTTGACACTGCCGTCGATGTACATCAGCACCTTCGTGGCGTTCTTGATGCGCAGGGTGAAGGTGATATTTTCGCCCAGCGTCGCGTTCGGATTGCTGATTTTCAGCAGCTCAACCCGCGGCTTGTTCGCCACGCTGATGGTAATCGTCTTGGTGTCGGACATAGCGCCGGGCGTGTTGCCATTGTAGGGCTGGAATGCCACCGTGCGCACGCCGCCGTTTGAACCGAGCGTCGAGAAGGACATCTGGAACGTCGTTGCGCCGTCCTTCACGTCGTAGATGTAGCGGTTCAGCTTGCCATCAATGTAGACACGCATCTTCGTTGCGTTCTTGGTGTTGATGGTGAAGGTGATGGTTTCGTTCAAATCAACCGTGGATTTGTCCAAACTCCAGCTGGTCACGGTCGGCTTGTTCGGGCTTTCGTTTGCGACAGTCACAACACGTTCGGAGGTCTTTTCGCCCGCCGTCGTGCCGTTATAGGCTTGGAACGCAATGGCGCGCTTGCCCCCATTGCTTCCCAGCGAGGAGAAGGACATGGTGAAGGTGTATTCCGTCATGTCGGGGGTGATATCCTCGAAACGGCGGTTGACGCTGCCGTCGATGTACATCAGCACCTTCGTGGCGTTCTTGACGCTCAGGGTGAAGGTGATGTTTTCGCCCAGACCCACGGTCGTCTTGTCGATATTCTTTACCGTTACCTGCGGTTTGACAGACGGCTTTGTCAGCGTAATCGTTTGTTCAGCGGACTTTTCGCCGGGCGTATTGCCGTTGTAGGCTTGGAACGCGATGGTGCGCTTGCCCCCCTTGCTCCCCATCGAGGAGAAGGACATGGTAAGCGTCGATGTGTCAGTGGGCACGTCGTAGATGTAGCGGTTGACGCTGCCGTCAATGTACATCAAAATTTTGGTGGCGTTCTTCGTGTGGATGGTGAAGGTGATATTCTCGCCCAGCTCCGCCGTCGCCTTGTCCATTTCGAACGTCGGTTTGCCCGGAATAATCACATCCGCGCGGTCGATGTTTTCGAGGTCATCCGGCACGTCCGTAGGCGCGGGGGTCGACGCGGGTTCCTCGGTCGGCACGACAGCAGGTTCCTCAGTCGGCTCAACAACAGGCTCTTCGGTCGGCACGACAGCGGGCTCTTCGGTCGGCACGACAGCAGGTTCTTCGGTCGGCTCAACAGCAGGTTCTTCGGTCGGCTCAACAGCGGGTTCTTCGGTCGGCTCAACAACGGGTTCCTCGGTCGGCTCAACAACGGGTTCCTCGGTCGGCACGACAACAGGTTCTTCGGTCGGCTCAACTACAGGTTCTTCCGTCGGCACGGGCGTGGGTGCAGGGGTCGGCACGGGTTCTTCCGTCGCAGCCGCAAGCACCAGCAGGGCACTGGGCATTTCCACGCCGCTCGCGAAAACACCGGTGTGACGCTGATTCTCAATGCCCTCTTCCGGCACAGGATGCACTGCATCCGCCGCCAGATAGCCATATGCAACGCCAGCCGTCTGGTCATACACGCAGACGGAAATCCGTTCATTCAGCTGACCCTTCTGCGGACGATGCGTCACATACACCACGCCGGTTACCCGGCCAACCAGCTCATCGCCCGTCGGATTCAGGTACAGCTGTGCGCTGCTGAACGTCGCGGCAAAGCCGGAGTCAAAGAACTCGTTATCCAGCACGGAGCGGCTGTAATCTACGGCTGCTTCGTCCACGATTTCGGGTGCTTCCGTTGCTTCAGGAACATCCGTCGCTTCGGGGATTTCCGTTGCTTCGGGAACATCCGTCGCTTCGGGGATTTCCGTTGCTTCGGGAACATCCGTCGCTTCGGGGATTTCCGTTGCTTCGGGAACATCTGTCGCTTCGGGGATTTCCGTTGCTTCAGGAACATCCGTCGCTTCGGGGATTTCCGTTGCTTCGGGAACATCCGTTGCTTCCGGTGCTTCCGTCGGCACGACCTCAACCGTTTCCGTCGGCGGAGTTTCCGGCTCTTCTGCAGCCGCCGTCAGCACTGTTCCCATACTGCCCGTCACCATGAATACAGCCAGCAGGAAAGACAATGCCTTTCGCATCCACTTTTTGTCCTTCATCGTCCTCACTCCTTGTTCCGTGCAATCTTCCGGCACGACGTATGGTTGTGCCAATGGCAAGCGATTGCTGCTTTCCATCTTTCTTTTCGCGGCGAGCCGCAGTGCTCCCGGTGGATATAGCAATCTCTTTCCCAATTCCAGCTATATTGTAACAAATTACAAGTCGGCTGTCAATACTTACCGCGCAGAAAGCCGCATTTTATACGAAAATCAAGGCACTTTCTCTGCATCTGTCTCGCGGAACTGATTTTTCCATTGCCGAATTGCCGTGGTCGGCAAATCAATTTGCGTCTCCCATGCGGAACAGATTCGCTCCTCCAGCACATCCAAATTCCCGCCGCGGGGCAGGACGGGCAGATTCGTGTCCTTCGCGATTTCGCTTGCGCGGTTGTCTACCGCCAGAATCAGGCTTCGGCAGCCCATATTCATTGCGTGGATGCCGCCGTGCAGCCGCGTGCCAACGTAGTCAATCCCGCCTGATGCCAAAAGCGCTGTGTAATCTCGCAGATTCGGCTGAATCAGGTGCAAATTCTGCGTCACACGCGCATCCATTTGGCGCAGGCAGGCGTAGTCCTCAACTGCTTGCAGCCACACATACACCTCGCGATAGTGCTTTTGCAGCATGGTCAGCATCTGCTCATCCTGATCCGGGCTGCTGCGGTAGTCCGTCAGCGTTGTCACGACGCGCTCCGCCTTGTGCGTCGGAATCTGCGCGCATTTGTCGTCTGTCAGCCCCCACATTGTCGGACACGCCGTATTCAGCACGTTCGTGATGCCCAGCTTCAGCAGGCGCTGGCGCGTGTATTCGTCGCGCACCGCGTGCAGGTACTGCCCATCCAGCAGCGTTTTTAGAATCCGCTTCGTGTATCCTGTCGGCTCGTCCTGGTATTGATACCATCCCGCGCCCAGCAAAATGACATGCGTGCGCTGAAATTTTTCATGAATCAGGCGGAAATTCAGCAGCTCCCGCTTGTGCAAATCGCCGCAGCGCATCATCACCGCGTCCCGCAGGCGGATATTCCACATCCTTTGGCGGCGCATGTCCGAGGAAAGCAGATTCGTCCCGCAGACAAATGCGTAATCCGCACTGCCGACGTGCTTCATCGACACTTTCGACAGCCTGTCCCGAACCGGCACGGCGACGGACAGCTGCACAGGAAAGCAGTCGTGCAGCACATGCTCGCAGGCGTTGCGGATGATGAAATCTCCCTGATTCGCTGTTGAAATGGTAGGGTCAAAACGCACAATTTTACGGCAGTGCTGCATTTCCTGATCGATCATGCCTTCTTCCTCCATTTGCGCAAGAAACTCCGCCCTTTTTCAAGCATCCAGCGATATTCTGCCGTCCGCCCCAGCGCCAGCGTGTACAGGAGCGCTGTCACCGCCGCGCAGGTGATGCCCTTGATGATAATCCACATCAGCGTATGCCCCATCCGCGCGCACAGCAGCAGCGACAGCGCCATCACCGCGCCGTTGAGCAGCAGCAAGCCTCCCTGCGCCTTGAAATACGCGGCAGCGCTGCGCCCGAAGGTGCGATGGAACAGCACTTTCGGCTCATACCAGAAGATGGTGCAGAGCCGCGCCAGCCCTGTTGCGCCGATGATGCCCGCCACGCCGAAGAAGTGCCCCAGCAGGATGGACAGCAGGATGTTGACCAGCGCCGTCATAAACATAACATACTTCATTTGCCGAAAAAGACCCAGCGTTTCGCGGTACATCCACACGGGCGCGACGATGGTGCTCAGGTAGAACGTGAACAGCACCGCTGCTACCGTCCCTGTGTCCATCAGGTATTCTTCGCCCACCCAGATGGGGATGAAGTCCTGCACAACCGCGCCGTATGCGGCGACGCAGAAGCCTGTAATCGCCCCGAAGAGGACAATCAGGTTGCGGAACATGGCGTATGACTTTTCCGAATTCTTCTCGGCATTCAGATTTCCCAAGCTGGCGGAAATGCCGGTAATCACGATGGAGACGAACGTCGTCACATACGTCGTCAGCGACGCGTAGTTGGAGTAGTAACCGACGAACACTGTGCCCAGCATGACGGAAATCAGAATGTTGTCCGTGTTGTTGATGAGTATTGTCGCCAGCTTGTAGAGAAACATGGAGCGGATGTTGTCGTTCAGTTCCTGCTTGCGGTGCATCGGCGCACATTTCTGCTTTTTCCGCAGGAAGGGGTACATCTTGTCCGCTAAATGGCTCAGCACCGCGTTCTGCAGGAGGGTGCAGGCGATCTGAATCAGCAAATAGCCAAGATAGCTGCCCCAAATCAGCAGGCACGCGATCTGCGCCGCATACTGCAACACCAGCGCCGCGGCGGAAACCATGTTTTGCAAATATGCCTTCTGGTCAGCCTGAATCAGCGTCGTTTTGTAGATGACCAGATAGGAAGCCACGGAGTTCGCCAGGTACAGCACATAGTAGACGATCAGCTGCGCCATCGGCAGCTCGCTGCTGATGATGAGCGGCAGGAAGGGGATTACCACCGCGCCCAGCAGCGCTACCGCCAGCGCAATCAGGCGGTAAATGCGACGATAATAGCCCAGCAGGTGCTGGATTTCGCCCGCATCGCCCCGGTGCAGCGGTGCGTACAAGCTGTACACCAGCACGTTGCCCACACCCAGCTCCGCCAGTGACAGCATGGCCAGAATGTTGCTGTACAGCCCGTTGACACCCGTATAATCCGCGCCCAGCCGGCGCACAAACACCGTTCGCACGGCAAAAGCCAACAGCAGCGTAACCACCTGCCGTACTGCGCCTACACCGATGTTGCGTGCTGTGTTTTCGCTCCTTGATGCTGTGTTCATGATTCCTCTCCGCCTGTTTCGCCTGTCTGCTCCTGCGCCGCGTCCTCCGGCTGCGGGTTAAACGTCAGGCGCAGTTTTTCCGGCGGCACAGTGCAGCGCCTCCTGCGTTTCCTCTGCCTGCGCGCATTTGCCGGCAGATCAGGCGCTTCCTCCGCGTCCGGCTGCCACTTGCCCAGCAGCCCCAAAAACAGTATGTTCAGGAAAACGCCCTCTGTGTTGATGCACAGGAAATACAGCAGGAAAACGCCCAGCACATACAGCAGCCGCTCCTTGGCAAATTTGGTGCGGATACCGAGGTACATCAGCCATAGCCAAACTGCCGGGAGAATCAACCCTGTATCCATGACGAAGGCGGCAAAGCCATTGGAAATGTTCTGCACCCTGTGTTCCAGCAGAATTTCCGCCTTCCGCTCCGAGAAAATGCCCTGTCCCGCAATGGGGGATTCCAGCCCGATTTCAAAGCCGCTGAAGGTGTCGTTCCACCGCGTGTAGAACGAACCGCCGGAATTTCGTCCGACAATCTTGCGTTCCACTACGCCCGTGACAGACTCGATGACAAACAGCAGTACCAGCCCAACGAACGCCGCCATCTTGATGCTGCGCGCCATTTTCCCGCCCTTTTTGCGGAATGCCACCGTCAGCAGCACAACGCCCAGACAAATGAAGCCTGTTGTGGACAACGTGCTGAGGATGGTAACGATCAGCAGCGCAATTGCCCAGCAGTATTTCTTCTTGCTCATGCCCATGCGCGTTTCGTCGCTCATCAGGAACAGCAGCGCGAAGTTCAGGAAAATCTGGTGGCTGCCCGGCTCGTTGAACATGCCCGCATTGCGGTGGAAAACCGGGATGTTCAGCCAGCCTAAGGTAAAATAAGGCGTCAGATAAAATCCGTTGACGCTGGAAGCTTCGTAGTGCAGCAGCGGCAGCGGCAGCGACAGCAAATCACCGATGACGAAGGAAATCAGGCTGATGGCCGCCTCTGCCAGCATGACTTTGGTATACAGCCGCATATACGTCCGATACCCGATGCAGCTTTGCAGAACCAGCACATAGCCGATGTTGCAAAGCCAAATGACAATATCGTTGATGTGGATGCCGTTCTGCGGGTTGACGAAGCTCGTCAGCAGCAGCGCCGCCGTCAGCAGCAGCGTCAGGCGTATGTTCTGGGCGCTGATTTTCGGATGATGCGCCCGCGTCAGCAGCAGAATCGACGCGATCAGCATGGCTGCCATCAGCGGCATCCGCAGCACCTGAAAATACAGCGAGCCCATGCCCAGCACGCCAATCAGCACGCAGAGTGCATCCACATGGTTCCTTGTGATTCGGATTTTCATCGTGCAATCTCCGTATAAATCTGATGCAGTATCTCCAGATTCTTCTGCGCATCATGCGTTTTTCCAGCGTGTTCCCGCCCGGCGCGCGCCATCTGCGCCGCTTTTTCCGGATGCGCGAACATCTCGCAGATATCATGCGCCAGCAAATGCGGGTCGTCTGCCGGATAAATCAGCCCTTCCACGCCGTGCGTCATCAGACAGCGCACGCCGCCGACATCCGACGCAATGCACGGTACGCCAAGCAGCATCGCCTCGCCCAGCGAATTGGGGGAGTTTTCAATGCTCGACGGCAGCACAAACACCTGACTTTTTAGATACCGCTCCTTCATTTGCTGTGCATTCAGGCTTCCGGTAAAAACAACATGGTCGTAGAGGTCGCTTTCGCGCAGCAGACGATGGATGTACCGCTCATAGGCATTGCGCGCAAGCGGCGGAATGCGCCCATAGTCCTTGCGCCCCACATAGAGCTTGACATCGGGATAGCGCTTGCGGACAATCGCCAGCGCCTGCAATAGCAGATGCAGCCCCTTGAGCGGCACATGCGCCTGACTGCAGAAGAGGCTGTGCGGCTCGCAGCTGTCCAGCGACCATTCGCCGGTGTAGAACTCGTCCCGCAGCGTTTCGTTGTTGAAATGATAGGCCGCCTGCGGGGCAAGCTCCGCCATGCAGGCAGCATCCCAGTCGGTGCGCCCGATAACGTGCTGCACCCTGCGCAGGGCTTCCTGCTCATACTGCCCGACGCGGCGGTAGATTGCTTCCTGCCGGACGATATTGCCCTTCACCAAATCCTTCAGCGTGTGCCCGTGGCAGACGTGTTCCGGCAGATAAGCGCGATAATGCTCCGCGTATATGGACAGAAGCCCCTGAATGGAAATTACAATCCGCTCGCGCATCCCCATGTGTTCCGCCGCATCAACCATGGCCAGCGTGTGCTGATTTTCCGTGCCCCAGAGGTGAATGACATCCGGCTGCTCTTTGCGCAGGATTTCCTCCAGCTGCCGGGTGTAGGCTTCCCCGCAGCGCTGCGTAGGGCGTGTGGGGTTGACCAGCCCGTAATAGCGGTAGCCGTCCACTTCGCCCGTCAGCGCTTTCGGCGCGTCAAACACATACGTCAGCGCCACATCCGGCAGCTGCGTCAGCCGCCGCGACAGCCCAACCAGCCAGCCCACGATATACACCGGGGGAAGCGATTCTTTTTCCGCAATGGCAGGGAGGATAATATTCCCCATCCACATGACCTTCACGCTTCAGCCCCTCCTTTCACTTTGCGCTGTGCGGCATGGTTATTCCACCGCGCCCCGCGTCAGAAAATCCCGCAGCTTTTCCCGCTCCTGCGCCTGCGATTGGCAGTAGCGCGCAATGTTGCGCACATAGCGGTCATGCACGGCTTCATCCAGCAGCCTTTCCGGCGCAAAATTCGCCATGCTGGATACCGTTTTGCCCAATTCGTTTGCTTCCACCATTTGCAGCGTCCCGCAGCGGCTGCCCACAATCGGCACGCCCCGGAAGAGAATATCGAATACAACGCCGCTGCTGTGTAGGGAGTAATTCTCCGAATAATTTAGGATGCAGTAGCGGCATTGGCGAATCGCCTCGTCATACGCCGCTTCGGACAGGTATTCCAGCCGCAGCTCGATGTTCTTCGCCCCCGCGCAGACTGCCCGCAGCTCCGCCTCCAGCGGCGCTTCCTGCACCCGACCCGCAATCAGCACCCGATACGGCGTGTTCCGCAGCTGCTTTGCCGCTTCAACAACGCCCTTGTCCGACGTAATCAGCCCGACCATGCCGAAATCATAGCGCTTCTGCGCATACGGCACAGGCGGCTGCACCGTTCCTGTGCTGATGTAATCGGACACGACGCACATCGGCCGCCCGTACGCCGCGCCAATGGCCGCATTGGGGCAGATAACGCCGCTGATTTTCCACCTGCACAGCGCATACAGCCCCCGCTTCAGCACCGAATTGACGCCGTCGGTGCTGTACTGGATGGCGTAGACCCGCGTTTCTTTCTTCTTGAACAGCGCAAGCCCCAGATACGCTGTTGCGACGGCGCTGCACTGGAGGACAATCACGTCATCCTGCGCTTCCCGCAGCAGCGCGCGCACGTTCTGGAACACGGCGCGTTTGTTGCGCACCGCCGAACTGCCCACGATGTAATCATGCGGCAGACGAATCAGCTTGTCCCCGAAGCGGTCGCCGTACACCGGCCCGCCCGCAATGCGCACATCCATCTCCGCGCCGAACAGGTCAAGATAATTCTGCGCGACGGTGAAATAATGCCCAGCGGCAATGCCGTCTGTGCTGGTGCTCCGTACATCTGCCACAATCAGCCGCATGATGGTTCGTTCCTTTCGCCACTTTTCTGCATCGCCTTGCTGTAAATCGCCATCAGCTGACGATAATTTGCTTCCGCCGTGAAATTCTCCTGATACGTTTTCAGCGCGCCCTCGCTGACGGATTCCGCGTGCTGCAGCCGGTTGAGCGTCTGTGCCAGCTGTTCCGCCGAGTCCGCCGGAAACTTGAAGCCCGTCACGCCGTTCGAAATCAGGGAACCCGCGTTGCCTAAATCCGAGCAAATCACCGGCGTGGCGGCGCTGAAGGCTTCCACAATTGTCATCGGGAAGCCTTCGTACCACTGTGTCGGCAGAATCAGCGCCTTGGACTGCCCCATCAGCGCCCGTGCCGCCGAATTTGGCACAAAGCCGCGCAGCTCCACCTGCTTCAGCTTTTCCCGCGTCAGATATTCGCGGCACCATGCTTCCTCCGGCCCTGTGCCGCAGATGATTAGCTTCATGCCCCCGCCTGAACGCTCGTAGCGCGCCCACGCTTCCAGCAGCAGCCGAATGCCCTTGAGCGCATCCAGACGACCGATGTACACCACCTGATTTTCGCGCGCCGCATATGGCACAATCGTCTCCGGCGGTTCCACAAAGTTCGGCTTTACGGACACGTTTTCCGGCGGAATCTGCTTAAGCGCCAGCAGCTTCTGCCGGTTGAAGTCCGTCAGGGTGATGTAATGCAGGCGGCTGTACGTTTTGAGGGCACGGTGCAAACGTGTGCTGAGCACGCAGAGCACCGTCTGCAGGCGGCTGCCGCGGTAGCAGCGGTGCTTCACCGCGCAGTGCAGCCCCTTTTTCGTGCAGTCCTCGCAGATATGGCCGTCGCGGTAGAAAATCGCGTTCGGGCAGAGCAGGCGGAAGTTGTGCACCGTCTGCACCACGGGAACGCCCTCGCGCAATGCCGCGTAATACACTGCCGGGCCAATCAGCGGCAGCGTGTTGTGCACATGCACCAGCGAAATCCGGTTTTCGCGGATGCTCCGTCGAACCTCGCGGTATGTACGGATGCTGAAAAACATCCCCAGCGCACTGCGGATTTTCTCCAGCGCTCCCATGCGCGAAATCTCCTCGTTCCGCCGCGCATACAGCGCCGCAGCGTGACCGTGCGTTTCCAGCAGGTGCTTCTCGTTCGCCACAACGACATCCTCGCCGCCGGGAATCTGATAATAGTCGTGTACCAGCAGTACAGCGGGCTGTTTTGTCGCTTGCTGCATTTACTTTCTCCTGATGGTTGCGTTCCAGATGAATTTCAGATTCGTGCTCCAGTAGCGCTGGAATAGCCGCTTCGGGTCTTGCATCAGGCGATAGAGCCATTCCAGGCTGTGCTTCTGCATCCATAACGGGGCGCGCCTCACGTTGCCCGAAAAGAAATCAAAGCCCGCGCCGACGCCAATCATCAGCCCATGCACACGCCCTTGGTGCGCCGCCATCCAGCGCTCCTGCTTCGGCGCTCCCAGCCCGACCCACACAAAATCCGGCTGCGCCTGATTGATGCGCGCCACGGCAAGCGCATCTTCCTCCGGTGTCAGTTCGCGGAAGGGCGGCGCGTCTGTGCCCGCAATTACCAGTCCCGGATACTCCTGCTGCAGGCGCGCAATCATTTTCTCCTGCACTTCCTGCGTGCTGCCGTAGAAATAATGCCGCCAGCCGTGTGCCGTGGACTGCCGAAAGACCTCCATCATCAGGTCAGGCCCGGTTGTCCGCTGAATCTGCGGATACCCGCGCCGCCGCGCCTCCTGCGCCAGCGGATTGCCATCCGGAATCGCCATCAAACCGCCGTTCTGCACGGCACGGTAGTCCGCATCCTCGTAACTGACGACGGTTGTATGTACATTCGATACGCAGATGTAATCTCCCTGCAATTGATGAATATTCTGCGCCAAATATTTCAGCAGCCAATTCATGTTGATGACTGCAATATTGACCCCTAAAATCGGACAGACCGGAATTTCACGCTTGTCCACTTTGCGGCAGTATTGCGCTGCTCCTTCGTGCGCCGTGGCAAACACCCCTTTCCCCACTTCCCCAGCAAGAAACCTTGATACTATTTCCAGATTCATCTGCGCCATCTGCTTGCGCCTTTTCCCTTCTGGCGTCCGCTCATTCCACTTAGCGTAGCGCTGCTACGCTGCGTTCCATTCACGTTAGCCAGAATGAAAAATTCGCCGCGCATCTTGGCGCATTCTTATCTGGAAATAGTATGAATCATAAATTACCATTTTCATTATAACGCAAACATCAGTAATTTGCAAGCATTCCCATTTCAGTCGATGAAGAAATTTCCTTTTTTTCTGCGGATGAATTGCCGCCCCATATTCGTTCTTTCATTAGCATACCAATGCGAAAGGAGTATTCTTTATGAAGAACTGTATTTCCCGTTTCTGCCTGCTTGCCTTGCTTTTCCTGATGACCATCGCCCCTGTCCGCGCGGAAATTATCGGGCAGACGACGGAGAACGAGTACATCCACCGCCTGATTGCGGACAATGGGCAGGAACTCTGCTTCGTGTCCGGCGAGAAAGACCCGTACCTTTCCTATGCGGATGTCAACTTCGACGGCATCAACGATGTGGTGATACTGACACAGCGCGGCGCGAGCAATTTCGTCTACCAGTTTTTCATTTTTGATGGCGAACAGTATGTTCTCTGTCCGCTGACGTTCACGAATTACGACCTTGATGCGGAACACAAGATTGTAAGGAGTTCTGTGAACGGCGGCTTGGCGGGCGGCATTCACAGAGAAACGCTGTACCGTTTTGATGGGACGGAGGCGGTACTGCTGCGCTGGGCGGTTGGCGAGGAGAAAGAGGACTGGACGTTCGACGCGGATGGTTATACCGTCCGGCACTACAATGATGTGCTGACCCTGCAGGTTTGGGAACATGACCCGGATATGGACGGCATCCTGATTTTTGAGCAGGATGTATCTACTGAAGATGAAAATGCGCTGAGGGAAGCGTTTCAAGCGGAAAATGACGCGCTCTGGTCGGGCATCCGCTAAGGCACTACCGCACAATTCGGCGGCGCGTCTGGCGATGTCTTTTCCGCCATCTG
>ERZ780226.1847-NODE-1847-length-15744-cov-6.136529_pt1 | contig 15744 bp, 19 predicted proteins | sample MGYA00511165_ERZ780226 | MGnify/ENA primary metagenome ERZ780226 (study PRJEB29588, sample SAMEA2152373) | human gut metagenome | biome: human gut; feature: human-associated habitat; material: faeces | place: Denmark | collected 2008/2010 ...
CTTCGCGGTGGTCATGTCCGGCGATACCGGCTTTTTCAGCGGCACGAAGAAGCTCCTGCCGCTGCTCGCCGGCTGCCGTGTCACGGTGCTGCCGGGGCTGAGCTCGCTCTCCTGCCTCTGCGCGAGGCTCGGCACGTCTTACGAGGATGTGCTCCCCGTTACGCTCCACGGCCGGAGCGAGCCGATTTTGCTCCCCCTCGCGCAGGGGCGGCGGGTCTTCGCACTCGTCGGCGGCGAAAACGGCATGGGAAAGCTCTGCCGTGCGCTCACGGAAAACGGCATGGGCGCGGCGCGTGTTTCGGTCGGCGAGCATCTGAGCTACCCCGACGAGGCCATCACCACCGGCACGGCGGAGGAGCTTTCGGAAAGACATTTTGAAAGTCTCGCCGTGGCGCTCATTGAATACGGCGGCGAACCGCTGCCCGTAACGGCGGGGCTGCCAGACGAGGCGTTTTCGCGCGCTGAGAGCGTGCCGATGACGAAAAGCGAGATCCGCGCCGTGTGCCTCTCAAAGCTCGCGCTGCGCGAAGACTCCGTTGTCTGGGACGTCGGCGCGGGCACGGGCAGCGTCACCGTCGAAGCGGCAATGGCCGCCCGGCGGGGGCGCGTATACGCCGTGGAGCGCAAAGACGCCGCCTTTGATATCCTGCGCGAAAATCTCCGCAGGTTCCACACCGACAATGTGACGCCCGTTTCCGGCACCGCGCCGGACGCCTGCGCCGATCTCCCCGCGCCGACGCACGCCTTTCTCGGCGGGACGACCGGCCATATGAAGGAGATCATCGCGCTGCTGCTGGAGAAAAATCCGCGCGTGCGCATCGTGGCGACGGCGGTAACGCTCGAATCCGTTGCGGAGCTTACCGAGTGCGTGAAGGCGTTTCCGTTTCGCGAAACGGAGGCGGTGTCTCTCACCGCCGCGCGCAGCCGCAAAGCCGGCGCGTACCATCTGATGACCGGCCAGAACCCGGTATACATTTTTACCATGCAGGGGTGAAGAACCGATGTACCATCTCATCGCGCTGCTGATCGGCTTTTTTGTCGATCTGCTGCTCGGCGACCCGCACAGCATCCCGCACCCGGTCGTGTGGATCGGGAAGCTGATCTCGGCGGCGGAAAAGCTCGTGCGGCGCCTGTTCCCCAAAACCGTCCGCGGCGAGAACATCGCCGGAGGCGTGCTCTGGGTCATTGTCGTGCTCGTCTCGACCGCCGTTCCGGCGCTGCTTCTGTACGCGGCCTACCGTCTCCATCCGGCGGCGGGACTCGTCCTCGAGAGCATCATGTGCTGGCAGATCCTCGCGACCCGGTCGCTGCGCGACGAGAGCATGAAGGTCTATGCCGCACTGAAAAAGGGCGTGCCGGAGGAGTACCGCCGCGCCGTTTCGATGATCGTCGGGCGCGATACCGCGGAGCTGGACGATCTGGCCGTAACGCGCGCCGCGGTGGAGACCGTGGCGGAGAACGCTTCCGACGGCGTCATCGCGCCGATGCTCTTTCTCGCGCTCGGCGGCGCTCCGCTCGGCTTTTTCTATAAGTCCGCCAACACCATGGACTCCATGCTCGGGTATATCGAGATGCCGTATAAGAACATCGGCCTTGTCCCGGCAAAAATGGACGACGTGCTGAACTATATCCCCGCGCGTCTCTCGGCGCTTTTGATGCTCGCGGCGGGTGCGCTGCTCGGTATGGACGCGAAAAACGGCTGGCGGATCTGGCGGCGCGACCGCCGGAACCATGCCAGCCCCAACTCCGCGCAGACGGAGTCCGTGTGCGCGGGCCTGCTCGGCGTGCGTCTCGCGGGCGATGCGTATTACCACGGCGAGCTCCACAAAAAGCCGTACATCGGCGATGCGCTGCGCGAGATCGAATACGAGGACATCCCCCGCGCGGGGCGGCTGCTCTACGCGACGGCGGCGCTCTCGCTCGTTTTGTTCGGCGCGGTCCGTTTCCTTCTGGTGATGTAAATGCTGTACGATACGAAAAACCCCCACGGCGGGGACATTTACGCCGGAAATGTCCGGCTGGACTTTTCCGCCAATACGAACCCCTTTGGCACGCCGGAGAGCGTGCTCGCGGCCATCACCCGAGCGCTGCCCGAGGTGCACCGTTACCCCGACCCCTACTGCCGCGCGCTGCGCGCCGCCATCGCCGCGGCGGAGGGCGTGCCGGAGGAATACATCCTCTGCGGCAGCGGCGCGGCGGAGCTCATATACGCCTTTGCCGACGCCGTCCGGCCGCAGCGCGCCGCCGAGCTCGCGCCGACGTTTGCGGAATATTCGCTCGCGCTCGCGCGCACGGGCTGCGCCGTGGCGCGCTATACGCTCTCGGAGAAGAACGATTTTGCGCCGGACGGCGGCATTCTAAATTTTCTGCGGGAGACGAGGCCGGAGGTGTTTTTCCTCTGCAACCCGAATAACCCCACCGGACGGCTTGCCGACGGCGCGCTGCTTAAAGAAATTCTCACGCCCTGCGAAAAGCTCGGAACGTACCTTTTCGCGGACGAGTGCTTTCTCGATCTGACGGACGGCGGCGAGAGCCTGAAGCCGTTCCTCACGCGCTGCCCGCGGCTTTTTATCCTCAAGGCGTTCACGAAAAGCTACGGCATGGCGGGCGTCCGGCTCGGCTACGGTCTCTGCGCGGACGCATCGCTGCTGCACGATATGTCCGAGACCGTGCCGCCGTGGAACGTCTCCACGCTTGCGCAGGCGGCGGGCGTCGCGGCGCTGGGGGAGACGGAATTTCTTGAAAAGACCCGCGCGCTCGTGCGCGCGGAGCGCGCGTGGCTCGCGGAACAGCTTGCCGCGCTCGGCTTTCGCGTGATACCCTCGGACGCAAATTATCTTCTGTTCCGCGCCGCGCCCGGACTGGACGCCGCGCTGCGGGAACAGGGGATCCTCATACGAAACTGCGAAAATTACGCGGGGCTTTGCCCCGGCTGGTACCGCATCGCCGTGCGCACGCGCGCGGAAAACGAGGCGCTCATCCGCGCCTTACGGGAGGTCTGACCATGGCGAAAAATATTATGATCCAGGGCACGATGTCCAACGCGGGCAAGAGCATCCTCTGCGCCGGACTGTGCCGCATTTTCCGGCAGGACGGCTACAGAGTCGCGCCGTTCAAAAGCCAGAACATGGCGCTCAACTCCTTCATCACCGCCGCGGGCGGCGAGATGGGGCGCGCGCAGGTCGTGCAGGCGGAGGCCGCGGGCATCGCGCCGGACGTGCGCATGAACCCCATTCTTCTCAAGCCGACGACCGACGTCGGCAGCCAGGTGATCGTCAACGGCGTCGTGCAGGGCAACATGCACGCGATGGAGTATTACCGCCGCAAGCGCGAGTATATCCCCGCGGTGATGGAAGCGTATAACTCGCTCGCCGCGGAGAACGATATCCTCGTCATCGAGGGCGCGGGAAGCCCTGCGGAGATCAATCTCAAGCAGGAGGACATCGTGAACATGGGCCTTGCGAAGCTCGTGGACGCGCCGGTGCTCCTCGTCGGCGACATTGACCGCGGCGGCGTGTTTGCGCAGCTCTACGGCACCGTGGCGCTGCTCGAGCCGGACGAGCGAGCGCGCATCCGCGGCACCATCGTCAACAAATTCCGCGGAGATAAGAAGATCCTGGAGCCGGGGCTCAAAACGCTCGAGGATCTGTGCGGCGTGCCGGTGGCGGGCGTCGTGCCGTATGTCCATCTCGATATCGACGACGAGGACAGCCTCTCCACGCGCTTTGACCGCGGCAGCGAGCGCCGCGCGATCGACATTGCCGTCGTTCGTCTGCCGCGCATCTCGAACTTTACGGACGTGAGCCCGTTTGAGCGGTACGAAAACGTGTCCGTGCGCTACATTGAGCGCGCCGCGGAGCTCGGAGCGCCCGACATGATCGTCCTCCCCGGCACGAAGAGCACCATCGCCGATCTCAAATGGCTGCGCGAGAGCGGGCTGGAGGCGGCGATCCTGAAGGCCGCAGACGGCGGGACGCTCGTTTTCGGCATCTGCGGCGGATACCAGATGCTCGGCCGGAGCGTTTCCGACCCCGAGCAGGTCGAAGCCGCGGGCATCACGGACATCGCGGGCATGGGCCTTCTCGACATGGACACCGTTTTTCGGGGCGAAAAGGTGCAGACGCAGACGCGCGGAACGTTCTCCGGCGTGGCGGGAGAGCTTGCCTGCCTGAACGGTCTTTCGTACGAAGGATATGAAATCCATATGGGACGCAGCCGGGAAGCGCGCGGTGTCGTCACCGGCGGCGGGAACGTGTACGGCAGCTATATCCACGGCATTTTCGACGCCCCCGGCGTCGCCGACGCCGTGCTCGGCGCGCTCTGCCGCAAAAAGGGGCTGAGCCCCTCTATTCTCGGCGCTTTCGACCCCGTGGCCTACCGCGAGGAGCAGTACGACAAGCTCGCGCAGGTCGTGCGCGAGGGGCTGGACATGGAGCTCGTGTACCGTATCCTCGACCGGAGGGACTGAGCGCCTTTCCTCATGTCGTTTTTTCGGAAATTCTGCGGGAACATATATTGCAAAGCTATCATGTTTATGCTATATTTGCTATACATGGATGAATCTCCCGTAAAATTGAATAGAAACATCCGAATGAAGGAACCGTGTGAGAATCACGGACTGTAACGGCAACTGTAACGCGGAGCGACCCCGTTATGCCACTGGGAAACCGGGAAGGCGGGCGAGCGAGGAAACGGAGTCAGGATATTTCACCGGATGGTATGTTTCCGATTAAAACGCTTTGATATTCTGAAAATACCGTCAGAGCAGCCTTTGGGCTGCTCTGCTTTTATTTTTCGGGAGCTGCGTCTCTGGAAGTTCGTTTTGCGAGATTCCCCCATGAATATTTTCAGGAGGGCATGGTTATGCAAAAAACGTTCTTCCGAGCCCGCGCAGCGGCCGGGCTCATCTCTCCGGACGCACACACGGAGGGACAATCGTCGTGAAAACAGGGATAGGAATGTTTTACGCCGTGGGCGTCGGCCCCGGCGACCCGGCGTGGATGACGCGTCAGGCGTGTGACGTTCTGGGCTTCTGTCCCGTCATTGCCGCGCCGAGATCCGCTTCCGGGGAAATGCCGGCGCTGGAGGTAGCCCGCGGCGCCGTCGATCTGAGCCGGAAGTCGATCGTGCCGCTGAAATTTACTGCGGCACGGGCACGGTCCGCGCGAAACGCCGAGTATGTCCGCGCAGCGAGCAGCATCGCGCGCGTGCTGGACGCGGGCTTAAGCGTCGCCATGGTGAATCTCGGCGATGTTTCGATCTGCGCCACGGCGTACGACGTGCTTGACGAGCTGCGCCGCCGGGGGTACGCCACGCAGATGATCCCCGGCATCACGAGCTTCTGTGCCGTGGCTGCAACGCTCGGCACCAGTCTCACCGACAGGGACTCGCCGCTGCATATCTATCCGGATGAAACAGGGAATCTGGACATAGCGCTGGAGCTTTCCGGCACAAAGGTGCTGATGAAATCCGGCAAGGCCATCGGCGAGACCGCCGCGGCGCTCTCGTGCCGCGGTCTTGCAAAGGAGGCCTCCATGGTCGCCGACTGCGGTCTGCCCTCGCAGCGCATCTTCAGCGAGATGACCGATCTGCCGGAGAACATCGGCGTCTCTTCCACGGTGATCGTGCCGGAAGGACACAGAGCCGCGCGGAAAAAGTGAATACAAAATGCGCCGGAACAGGCTTTTCTGTTCCGGCGCGTTGGTTTTTATGCTTTTTTCCCGCTGCGGTTCTTTTCCCAGAGCACCGCAAGGCCGATGAGCAGCAGATCCGGCTCGTACCGGATCTCCCGGCGGCAGAACGGCGTGACGCACCCGGCGAGACCGCCGGTGGCGATGACGGCGGCGGGAGCGCCGAGCTCCGTTTCCATACGCTCGATCATCCCGTCGAGCAGGGCAGCCGAGCCGTAGATCGCGCCGGACTGCATGCAGGCGACGGTGTTCGTCCCGATGCACTTTGCGGGCGCATCGAGCGAGACACGCGGCAGCTGCGACGTATTGCCGGAGAGCGATTCCATCGACAGACGAAGCCCCGGCACGATCGCGCCGCCGGCAAAGCGGCCCTGCGCGTCTACGGCGGAGATGGTCGTGGCGGTGCCCATGTCGATGACGATGAGCGGCGGGTGGTGCAGATGCAGCGCCGCGACCGCGCCGACGACGAGGTCCGCCCCGATCTGGCCGGGATCGTCGAGCCGGATGTCCAGCCCGGTTTTGAGACCCTTGCCGACAACGAGCGTATCCAGCCCCGTGAGGAGCTTTACCGCCCGACACAGCGTGGACGTGAGCGGCCAGACGACGTTTGAGAGGATCGCGCCCTCAAAACTTTCCGGCTGAAAGCCCGCAAACGCGAGGACATTTTTCATGCCGACGGCGTACTCGTAGTCGGTCTTATTCACGTCCGTCGCCATGCGCGCCACGGCGCGGATCTTCCGGTTTTCGATGCAGCCGAGAACGATGTTCGTGTTGCCGGTGTCGATGGCAAGGATCATGGCTTCAGTTTTCCTTTCTCCCGATGCGGATCAGCCGCAGAATGACGGGGCTGAGAACGATGTTGATGCCAAGCTCGGCAAGGAAGTTGACGCCGACGAGACCGATGATCATAAACCGGCCCACGTTATCGCCGAAGCCGAGGTTCTGCGCCATATCAGCGAGCATCGGCAGGAAGAAGATCCGGCAGCCGAGCAGAAATACGCCGGTATTCACGACCGGGCAGACGATGGCCGCGGTGACGGCGGCAAGCGTGCGGTTTTTCGGAGCGAGCCACGCATACACGAGCCCCGCCAGGCCGCCGCAGGCAATGCCCTTTACGAGCACCGTGAGCAGCGTTCCCGGCACGCTGAAGGCGAAAAACGCCGCGGCGTCGCCCGAGAGCAGCACCACCATGCCGAAAACAAAGCCGAGCCACAGCCCCGCCGCGCTGCCGTATACCGCCGCGCCCACCACGATGGGCAGCGCGACGAGCGACACCGAGACCGGGCCGAACCGGATGAAACTGCCGAGCAGCTGCAAAATGACGATCAGCGCCGTGAAAAGCGCCAGACCCGCCAGACGCCGGGTCTTTTCCTGAGAGTTTGCGTTCATATTCAATTCCTCCTGCTGTTGCTCCCTTAGTATGTGCCGTGCGGCACGGGATGCAGCGCATGGCATATTATAAAAGCAAAGCCCCTCTGCGTCAAGCAGAGGGGGATATTTTATAAAGAAAGGTCTCTTATACCAATTGCATAATAATCTTCTTCCGTAAAAGCGGAAATGGGTTTCTCCATTTCTATGGAATACCTTCGCATGGCAGTAAACTCTTTCTCTCCCTGCGGATTCGGCGGCAGCGTCCACGGAAGCGTAACATATCCGCCGACACGCTCGGCAGCTTCATCAAGCTCCCGCATTTCCTGCCACTTGCGTTCGTCCACTACTAATCCTCCCTAAACATATTGAGAGCAGAGGAACATGCAGCTTAGCCGTTATTCGATCCTTTTTTCTGGATCGCGCCGTCAAAATGATCTCCGGCGCCGCAGTCCCGGCAGCGGAACGTCAGACTGTGTCTGTTGCCGGAAATATGTTCCTGCACAGTCACATTATTCTTTCCGCAGACAGGACACGCACCGGCTGCGTGAGTTTCGGCATACAATACCACGTTTTTCTCCCAGCCTTTCACAAGCTCCCCTCCTGCTTCAATCTTCCTAAAAACTCTTTTTCAGCGGTATAGGGAAGTGTTCAGATAAAGATTCCGGTCCTTTTGTGCTCTTCAAACAGTTCCTTCGCATAGTTGTATGATTCGACCGCTTCCGGCGGAGCTTTATCCGTAAGCAGAGGGAATTGCTCGTCATCATCTTCGTCCAGATAGTAATACCAATCCGGATTCGACATGAAGAACATAGATTTTTCAAGTGCTTCACCGCGCATCATGGTATCCGTCCGTCCTCCTTTTCAGGCAAAAAACCATCAAAGTGGCTCGCCGCCTTGCACTTCATGCACATGAAGGAAACGCTAAGCCTGTCACCGAAAATGTGCTTTTCCGCCCTTATTTCCCGCGAACCGCACACAGGGCAAACCCCCGCGTCGCCGTCATTGATATAAGAAATAGCATTTTTCTCCCAGTCTATCATATGTCCCCCTCGGTTATAACTTAAAAGTGCTCCGTGATCTCCATGGTTCCGGCTTTGAGATCAAACAGAAAGACCGTTCTGTGGTTCGGCTTTGAATTTAAATCTCCGCCCATCCAGATTTTCGGCTCTCCGGTCGGGTAGTACTCCAGCGGGCGCGGTGTCGATTCGACAATTGCGATCTCGCACATATAGTTCGCTAAAGTGTCGAGAGACCAGCATATGTGGTCCGCATTTTCCCGGACCCATTCTTCTCCCCACAGCTCAATAAATTTTTCTTTGGCCCGCCTTATTGCTTCCTTTCTGGTCATACTGTTTCATCTCCCTTTAAAGTCCGCTTTTTTGAGGCAGAGCACCTCGCAGCGGTCACCATCATACTTTCGGATGCCAAGACGGTCAAGAGCCGCCTTTCATGCTTCTTTCTCCTAAAATCTTTTATTTTAAGATAGATGCTCCATGATATCGTTGCCGGTGTCCGCGCCGACGAGCGAGCGGACAAGACCGAACCGGCGGCAGTCGTAGCGCGGGAATTCCTCGCTTGCAAGCGTCGGACGATGGGCGTACTGCAGCTGGCTCTCGTGGCAGAGCATGGCCTCCGAAGCAACTTCAAACGCCGTTTTGCCGCCGAAGCTCTCCAGCGGCGTTTCCACGTCGAGGATGATCGGGTTTTCGTCGGCAAAGTGGAGATACAGCTTCGGCGTATCCCATACGCCGTACTGCGCGGCGCTCTCGGCATCGTACGAAGCATCCGCGGCGTACACGACGGCCTGTTCAAGCGCAAGCGCGTTGAGCCGGTGCGCGCCGTGACCGTATTCGCCCTCGCGGTCGTGCCCGACGGCGACGAGCGGCTTGAACCGCCGCAGCAGTCCCACCTGATAAGCGATGACGTTTTCCTCGCCGAAGCTCTGCTGCGCCGCCTCGAGCGAAAGAACGTAATAGTCCGGGAACGGCCCGATGACCGGATAGTTCCGGATGCCCATCGTCCAGAGCGCGTCCAGAAGCTCCGGGGGGCGCGGCTGCCAGTCGTAATGATTCACGAGATACGCCACCTGCACCGCGAGACCCCGGTCCACGCACTGCGCGGCGAGCGCGCCGAAGAAGATAACGTCATCGTCCGCGTGGCTCGGAAAGAGAAGCACATCCGCCTGCTCGCACGGCGGCTGCCAGACCTGCACGTCCGCCGGGGCCGCGCCGGTCGTAAAGAGGCGCACCTCGCAGAGCGGCGAGAGGCCGGAAAACTCGATATCAAGCTCCGTCACCGCCTCCGGCAGCGCGAGATACTCATGCAGAAAGCCGTACTCGCCGCCGGGGACGTCCCCCGCGGCGGTATGGACCGTGAATGCTTCGCACGGGGTATACCAGTAAAGATAGAGCGCGGCGATGGGCGTTTCGGAGGAAATGCGCAGCGTGTTCCCGGCGCGGTAGTCGATGCGGGAGGTGCGGTCGCCGTCACGTAGGATCGGCGTGTAGCCGCCGATACTGTCCGAGAGGGAGACGCCGTCCGTGATCTCCGCCGCGACCGGCTCGGGCGTGGGTTCCGGCGTTGCGGTCGGTTCGGGCGTGGGCGTGGGCGTCGGCTCCGGCGTCGCCGTGGGCGCATCCGTCGGCGCGGGAGTAGCCGTCGGCTCCGGCTGCGCCGGTGCGCCGCAGGCGGCAAGAAGCGCGCAGAGCAGCGCGAATATCAGAAGAAGAGAAATACGTTTTTTCGTGACGGGTGTCCTTTCTCCCGCGGTCGGCGCGGGGTGGGTTTGGGAGTATTATAGGACGTTTTGAGGCAAAGCGTCAAGAGATTCCGGGAGGAGCAGAGCCCCTCCCCTACAGGCTGTTCCGGTCTCTTCCCCGCAAGGGCAGGGCTGGCTCCCCCATAAAAAGACAAAGCCCCGAAGCATAGTTTGCTCCGGGGCTCTGTCACTTATGATTTTCAGCCCGCGTTGCCGGACGAGGCGGTCTTGGGGCCGCAGCCCGCAAGCGTGAGCAGCAGCGCCGCGGCGCTGAGAACGATGGCAAGGATCTTTTTCATGGATGGTACTCCTTTTCTTTTTGTCAATGGTTGTTATTCTTCGATATATCGATGCGCCCGGCGCGGAGCAGGAGGAGAGATACCGCGCCGGGTTGCGCAGCAGGAAAATTATGCAATGGCCGCTCCTGCGGCAATGGCGGCGAAGAGCGTGTCCACTTCCCCGCTCTCCCACCCGGCGGTGAGAAGCCGCCGGTCGCGCACAAGACCGAGCTCCTGCCCGGAGGTGAGCGCTTCCGCCGCAGTCCGCACCGTTTCAAGGCGGGTTTTCAGCGCCGCGTCGTTTTCGCCGTAGCGCGCGGCGTAGGCCGCGCCGGCGGCGCGCGCCGAGGCTGTGTCGCGTCCGTCCGCGAGATACTGGCCGAGGACGGATTCCGCCCAGCGGTACGCGTCGACCGCGCCGGAGGCGGGGTCATAATCCTGCGCGAGCCGCTCGAGAATGCCGCCGATACCGGCGAGCGGTTCCGCCTCTTCCGGCGTCGGCGAAATCTCCGGCAACGATCCCGGCGTAACTGCCGGGGTCTCCGTCGGCTTCGACGTGGCTGCGGCGGCGCGCGATTCAAGCGGCAGACCCGCCGCTGCCATCGCTCCCGCCAGGAACACCAGTGTCAATATAAGGATGACAACTCTTTTTTTCATTGTCTTCTCCTTTCGGGAAGCATTTATCCGGCGAGGCCGTTCACGTCCGTACTGCCGTTTAATTCCACATTGTTCAGCACATTGTTCAGCTCTCCGAGCGTCTGCACCGTGACGCCGTGAGAGCGCAGCCACGCGTTCGTGCGCGCGGAGGCCGTAAACGGACGGACGTTGTAATAATTGTAGACATATTCGCCGCTGCTGTTGGTGTGGACGCCGGTGGCGGTGATGTAGATCGGTTCGATCGTCCGATAGAAATCCTCGTCCTGAATGATCTTGACGCCGCCGATATTGCCGTCGCGCAGATCGGGGACGATACAGGTGTCGTAAAGCTCCCAGAATTCGTCCGTTGTGAGCGTGAGTCCCTGCTGCGTCGGTGAGCTTGACTCATACCACTGAATGCTCGCAGAAAATACGGCAGTCTCGCTCCGGTCGCACGGGAAGAGCGCCCGTCCCTCCATCAGCTCGCGGGAGTTGAGAAGCTCTTCGTACTGCCGGATGTTCCGGCTGATAGCGTCATTCTCCGCGGGGAAGCCGATGGTAGGGTCACCGCCGGTCACATACGGGGGGTACTTATCCGCAGCATAGGTATACACGCGGCGGACAAGGAGCTTTCCGTCCGTGCCGTAATAATCGATCTCCAGCGGGAACGTGTAGATACCATTCTGATTTGCGTACACTTTTTTGTTTGCGATAATGTCCTTTTGCAGAGAGATGAGCGCTTCGATGTTCTCCGGCTGTATGATGCGCCTTTCTTTGTATTCGCCCCAGCCGTTCACCGTGGCGTACCCGATCTCGTCCACATCGGGCTGATAGCGCTCAACGCCGAACACATCGAGCTTACCGCCGATGACGAGCACACAGAGCAGCGCACAGAAAACGCCGAGACCCTTCCAGTGCCGGTCAAACACGCGCAGCGTTTTGCGCATGAGCGCCTCCGCGCCGAACCAGCCGACCGCCGCGCCGAAGAGCATGGCAAGGAGCAAAATTGCTACTCTCGCCGGAGTACTGCCGTTCCCGGCGTCATAGGAGCCGACATTGAATACGGTCTTGAGTGTCAGCAGCGCCATGCCGAGCGATCCCACGGCGGCAAGCCCCCAGCGGAAAATGGGGCGCAGCACCGGAACGGCGACGACCTCGCCCGCGGCCTCCATCCGCCGGCGGCGGAAGAAGATCACAGCGAGCCCCGCGAGGATCACGCCCGCCGCGGCATAGATGGCCGTGAGGGGGAGCGCATACGAATAGGATCCCACATAGTTGTTGAAAAAGTAATAGAGCGGCGAGAGGATCGCGAGCTCCCAGCCGGTGCCGCCTCTTACGCCGAAGAGCAAAAACTCCGTTATATACCGGATCCCGACCTCGATCCCGACAAAACCGTAGAGCGCGATAACATAGAGCGCCGGGAGCACCGCCGCGTTTCCGGTGAACACCGTGCAGAACGACGCGAGACCGAAGAACGCTATGTTCATCAGTACCACCGCGACCGCCGAGCACAGAAGGTACGGGGTGCAGGGCGAGCCCGCGCCGCCGTAGAGCAGCAAACTCACGAGCATTGCGAAAATGCACGGCAGGATGAGAAGCGTCAGCCCGGCGAGCAAACTTGAAATGAGAAGCGCCTCGCGCGTCACGGGCAGCGCCGATATGTATGCTGCGGAGGTCTTGCGGAACATCCAGCCGTAGACAGCGACCGCCATCACCACCGCCGCGGCCGCCGCGGCGAGAATCTCCCGGCGCGTCAGGTTGCTGAGGATGCTGTAGCTCACATACTCGCTCATTTCCGTAAACTCGGAATTGAAATACTGCCCGCACATGAGCGTAAGAAAGCAGAGCACTACGGCATAGGCCGCGCCGATGATCCAGAAGCGGGAGAGAGCCCGTTTGTATATCGCCTTATTAAAGAACGTTCTTTCGGACGGCATCGTCCACACCTCCCAGCTCGTAAATGAATATTTCCTCCAGCGTCAGCGGCACGGAATCCATGAACAGCGGGTGCAGCTTTTCGAGCCACGCGAGATTATCCTCTTCCCTGCCGCGCAGTATGAGCGTCTGCAGCTTGCCGGTCGAGGAGCGGTGGAGAATGTCCAGTCCTTCCTCCGGCAGCGCCGTGCCGTCCGGCAGGGCGAGCAGCACCTTGGTCGTCGTCTCCTGCAATTCGGAAACGCTCTTTTCCAGCAGGCAGCGGCCGCGCTGCATGATGCCGACGTGGTCGCACACGTCCTCCAGCTCGCGGAGGTTGTGCGACGATACGAGCACCGTCATGCCCTCCTCCGCCACATCCTCCATGACAAGAGACCACACCTGCCGCCGCATCACGGGGTCGAGGCCGTCCACCGGCTCATCGAGCACGAGTACCTCCGGCCGCGCCGCAAGCGCGATCCAGAAGGCCGACTGCTTCTGCATGCCGCGCGAAAGGCGGCGGATGGGGCGCGTATCGTCAAGCGCGAAGATCTCGCGCAGCTTTTCGTAGCGTTCGGTGTCGAAGCGGGGATAGAGCGCGCGCGTAAATTTCATAAGATCGCGCGTCGTGCTCGTGGAGGTGAAATACGGCTCGTCCGGGATGCAGAGCATCCGCGCCTTGACCGAGGGGTTTTCAAACACCGGTTCCCCGTCGAGCAGCACCGAGCCCGCGTCCTGCCGCAGCACGCCCATCATGTGACGGATGGCGGTCGTCTTGCCCGCGCCGTTCGGACCGATGAGACCGTAGACCGAGCCGGACGGCACCGTGAGATTCAGCGCGTCGAGCGCTTTGAAGCCTTCGTAGATCTTTGTAACGTTTTTCAGTTCAATGCTCGCCATGGCCGTCGCCTCCGATCTTTTCTATGATCTCTTCCTCGCTCACGCCGAGCCAGCGAAGCTCGCGCACCGTTTCCTCCAGCCGCGCGAGAAGCTCCTCGCGCCGTGGGTCGCTCTGCGGGGAGAACTGGGCGCAGAAGCTGCCTTTGCCGGGGACGGAGACGATGTACCCCTCGCTCTCCAGCTCGTGGTAGGCACGTTGGATCGTGTTCGGGTTGATGGCAAGCGATACTGCAAGCTCGCGCACCGAGGGGAGCTTTTCCCCCGGCTGCATCGCACCGGTGACGACAAGCCGCCGCAGATCGTCCTTGACCTGCTCATAGATCGGGCGCCCGTCCCGGTAATTGATCGTGACCATGCCGCCACCTCCTTCCGTGTATTAACTGTACTATGAAACTTAACACAGTTAATACAGTTTGTCAAGCCCCAAAAAACAAAAAGCCTCCCCTAATAGGGGAGGTGACGCGGCGAAGACGCGGCAGAGGGGTTGTCTTTTTCCGGCAGCTACAACCCCTCAGTCAGCCTGACGGCTGCCAGCTCCCCTGTTAGGGGAGCCAAGTGGGTTTGCAGAAAACTATCTTGCCTCCCCTAATAGGGGAGGTGGCAAAACCGGAGGTTTTGACGGAAGGGTTTCTCCGCCGGAAGAAGGCAATCCCTCAGTCAGCTTCGCTGACAGCTCCCTTTACACAAGGGAGCCTTATTCAGCAGGATACTTTATCAAGCTCCCTCTCGCAGTCGGGCATTTTTTTGACTTTCGGATCACGGAAGAGCTTGCCGCGCATCGTTACCATGGACACATGGCGCAGCGCCTCGAGATCTTCGAGCGGATTTCCCGCCGTGACGATGAGATCGGCGCTCTTGCCGGGCGTGAGCGAGCCGGTGAGACCGTTGATCCCGGCGATCTTCGCGTTGCCGAGCGTCGCGGTGTGCAGCGCGAAGGCGTTGGATACGCCGCAGAACGTGTGGAAATAGCGCACCTCGCGCCACATGTCGTAATGCGTGATGTACGGGCAGCCCGTATCGGTGCCGAGACCGACGGGGATGCCGGCCGCCAGACACGCCTTGGCGCACTCGATGATGCCCTCGAGCACGACCTCGCCGTTATACTGCTCCATTTCGGTCGCTTTGCTGACGCTGCGGTCAAAGCGGGCATACGGCACCGCGGCGGAGAGCGTTGCTACCTGTGCCGCGCCGCGTTCGCGGAAAAGGCGCAGAATTTCCTCGTCCGGCTTCGCGCCGTGCTCGATCGTATCCACGCCGTTTTCGAGCGCCACGCGCACGACCTCGGGACTTTCGACATGCGCCGCAACGGGCAGGCCGAGCCTGTGCGCCTCGCCGCACGCCGCGCGGACGTACTCCGGCGGCATTTTCAGCTCGCCCGGCTCGCCCTTTTTCTTTGCATCCAGCACGCCGCCGGTGATCATGAGCTTGATGAGATCGGGTTTTCCCTGCGCGATCTTTCGCACGTCCTCCGCGGCCTGCGCGGCGCTCGTCGCCTCGTAAGCGAGCGAGCCCGCCATATGCCCGCCGGGGACGGAAACGGCCATGTCCGCGGCGAGAATGCGGGGCCCGTCGCACTTACCCGCGGCGATGCGGCCGCGCAGACGCGTATCGATGTCCGCAATGCCGCCGACGGTGCGGATCGTCGTAACGCCGCTCAAAAGCTGCGTTTTGGCGTAGCCCTCGCACATGGCGAGCGCAATGCGCCGCGTGAGCGCCATAGACGTCATGAATTTTACGAGCTTGCGGGGATTGCCCTGCTTTTTGGGGCTGCCGCTCGCGGGCAGATGAACGTGCAGGTTGATGAGGCCCGGCATGAGATATCCGCCTTTCAAATCGACGATCTCAAAGCCGGTGAGATCCGTCCCCTCAGGGACGATATCGAGGATTTTCTCGCCGTCCGTGCGCAGCACCATGCCGCGCTGCGGCTGCATATCCGCGCTGCCGTCGAGCAGCACGCCGTTCGTGTAAGCGTATTTCATCGGTTCCACCTCGCTGTATTTATACGTTATTATAATATTCCTTTTTCCGTGTTCTGCAAGAACAAAATCGCCGCGGCGTCCGGTCTCGGACGCCGCGGCGGGATCATTAAAGAACTTTCGAGAGGAACGTCTGCGTGCGGGGATTCTGCGGATGGTCGAAAAGCTCGGAGGGCGTGTTTTCCTCAAGGATCGCGCCGCCGTCCATGAAGATGACGCGG
>ERZ780226.1850-NODE-1850-length-15719-cov-3.324630_pt1 | contig 15719 bp, 10 predicted proteins | sample MGYA00511165_ERZ780226 | MGnify/ENA primary metagenome ERZ780226 (study PRJEB29588, sample SAMEA2152373) | human gut metagenome | biome: human gut; feature: human-associated habitat; material: faeces | place: Denmark | collected 2008/2010 ...
TGCATCACAAATTTGTTGCGAAAATGCAGGAATACTTTGTGTATTTCAAATTTTTGCAGCGGATTTGTGAGGGAAAAGGACCGTCAAAACCCGCAGACGCAATTGTGCGGTGTTGCCCAAGAAAAAATAACGATTTTCCAGTGTAAAAGCTCCGCTGAAGGTCGCAGACGCAATTGTGCGATGTTGCCCTTGTACTATCTGGCATTATAACGGTCAAGACCGTCCTGCTTCAAAGCGATGGCTTTGGGCAGCCCCATTGCTTCAATGGTCGCCGCATAATCGTCAAAGCCATCCAGGCTTTCCGCACCAGTAATAAACTTCAGCACCATCTCGTCCACATACGTCTCAATATCGCCCATAACGGCAGCAAAGGTAGAGGCATCCGTTCCGTTCAGGTCATAGCTCGGAATGACATATGCATTGTCCGAAACACCCCAAATTTCCTCGGCTTCCAGAGATCCCTCATCCAAATTGATGTCCTTCGCCGCACTTCGATACAGTCCCGTTCCGGCACAGCCATCCAAATAAATGAGCCGCGCGAAGGTAATCGGCCAATCCGGATTATTGGTAATCAGCTCCGTAAAGGAATAGGTCCCATCGCCATTATCCGTATAAGTCTCTCCCTCCAGACCATAGCTGAAGATCAAAGAGCCCTTTTCGGAATAGAAAAAGTCCATCCACCGCATGCACAGCTCTACATTTTCGCAGCTGGTGGAGATTGCAATGCCGCCATTATCCATGTTCTCGACCAGAGCGCCGCCGGCATAGAAGTGCGTTTAATCTCCAGCCTTTTTCACCGGTGCCGACACCGCCGAAGATGCAAAATTCGGCTCCTCAGACAGCAGCTTAAAGCTGGTGATGCTTCCGTAATCGTCCACATACGCGCCGCAGGTGCCGTTGTAGATTTTGTTCAGCCGCTCATCGGAGACGGTATTGTTCATAAAGTCCTGTTGGATCAGCCCCTCGGCATACCACTGATTTACCATGGTAAGATACTCCCGGAACCCCTCCTGCACAGGCGCATAATATACCTGACCGTCTATCTGATACCAGCTGCTGTTGACGCCATATCCGGCAGTGAGCATGTCCAGCAAGCCGGAGGTATCCAAAATAAAAGGTTCTGCCAGCCCCAGATCATTTTTAAAGCCCTGAAGCATTGTGTGCCAGTCGTCATAGGTCTCCGGCAGGGAAAGTCCCAGCTGATCCAGATAATCCGTCCGAACCAGCAGACCGGTATTCTGGCGCAGGGGCTCATCGTAAATGGTATAATATTTTGCCAAATATCCCTCGTCCGTAGACACCTGCTTGTACAAATCATCGTTGGAGGTAATCCGGGCATAGTAATTCGGCGAATTTTGCTCCAGATCATAGTCTGCAAGATTCAGAAATACATTCTCCTCCACGCCGGCAGACAAGCCGCCGGAATACATACTGGCGCAGCGGAACATATCCGGCCAGTCTCCCGATGCAAACACCAGCGATGTCTGATCGATAAAGTCCATGCCCGAGCAGAAGCGATAATCGATCTCAACATTGGTCGCCTCAATTGCAGCCTGGCTCATCAGCGTGACCCCGGGGTTGTCATTTCCGAAGTTCCCTCCGTCATAGCCGCCCCACCACATGCTAAGCGTCTCACGTTCCTCCACCAGCGGCAGCGCAACGTCGACAAAAAGCTCATCCGGCGCACTGGTGGCATTGTCCGGAACACTTTCTGCTGACGCCGCACGTTCCTCTTCGGGACTATTTTGTTCCATTGCCGGAGTTGTTTTCTTATCATCTGCGCCGCACCGATTCCTGCAGATAAAAAAGAATTGTACAGTTTTCAGACTTGCTTCGTTCAGTTTTGTCATTTTCCGCATCCAATTATCGTGTAAAATGACGAAGAATGCATGGCTGTGTGTACAGATAATCATTGCTGTCGCCTGTGGAACATGATAAAATAGTATATAAAATTGCACGAGGAGTATACCGTATGCAGCCAACTGTCAACAGATCCAGATTATTTGAATTTACGGATGACGAGCTGAATGCCTGGACGGCGTTTGACCAGTGGAATCAGGAGAATCGCCAGACCATGTCCCTGGATGAAGCCCGTATTCCGCTGCGGCGTCCCCAGGGAACCACAATCAGCATTCCCGGCGGCTGCATCAGCGATGCCGATATTTTTTCCGCAGACCAAACCATTGCGCTCTCCCGGCATCCCAGATATTTTACAGCCGTTGCGCACAAGCACACCTTTTTTGAAATTACCATGGTCTGCAACGGCTCCTGCCGACTGTGGATTGAGGATCAGGTGATTATCATGCAGCCGGGGGATATCTGCATTCTTCCACCGCAAATTCAGCATGCACCGGAATCGTTTTCCCCTTCGGATACGGTACTGAATCTTCAAATCAGGCAGCAGACCTTCCAGCGGTTATTCGGAGATGTGATGGAGCCCAATTCCCGTCTTGCCAGCTTTTACGCCCACATTTTCTATGACCGTCCCACCAAATTTCTGCTGATCCATACCGGTGACATGCCATATTTTCAGGACAGGCTCATTGGGATGTATGAGAAATTTTTGAATTCAACGCCGTACACCGACAAAATTCTCTCCCTGTACTCCGGGCTGTTTCTGGCGGAGCTGCTGGAATCCTATGAATCCACCATTGAGGTCTACTCCATTGAGGAAAAGCAGGCCAATACGGTCATTGTTCCAATCCTGCTTTACATGCAGGACCATCTGAACAGCATCACGCTGGAGCAGCTGTCCCAGCAATTCCATTACAGCGTTGCGCAGCTGAACAGAATGTTCCACCGTTATACGGGCACCACATACTCCGCCATGCTCCATCGGTTTCGGATGGAGCGTGCCGCCCAGCTGCTCCAAACCTCAGACATGCCGGTTGCGGATATTGCAAAGCTCTCCGGCTTTCGCAACAGCAGCAACTTCTTTCGGCAATTTCGTCAAGCCTACCAGACAACCCCGCTTGCCTACCGTCAAACAGGCAAAACCGGTGCCGGAGATTAGCGGCAGCGGTATCGCGCATACGATGATGGGACTACTGCTATAAACACGCAAACATATAAAAACGCGGAAAAGCCGCTGATTTCTCACGAAATCAGCGGCAATTTTGCTGCGGTGGAAGCGCGTCATCCTTACGTGGCAATTAAGCCCCACCGTTCGTTTTCAGGAATCGGCTATTGCTCCACGCATATACGTCGCAAATCCATTTTCTGTATTCTTTTTAGCCGAAAATCAGTTTTTTCTCGCTGCATGTGTACCGGCGATAAATCCGCTGGATAACGCAAAGGACATATCGTTCAGTATCTGCTTTTTGATACCGCACATATTGAGGAAGCGCCCGGACGCAAGATCTCCTACCACATACAGTCCCTCTACCACACCGCCGGATGCGGACTTTGCCTGCATATTCTCATTGATCTCCACGCCGCCGAAGGCGCCGTCTGTTCCCAGCGTTGCCTTCACGGCATAATACGGTGCCTCATGAATCGGCGTCAGCCAGTCTGCCGGCTTGAAGCAATCCCAGTCCATTCCGGTCTCCGCGGCATGGTTATAGGTCGCTACCGTCTCCTTTAGATGATCTGCCGGAACACCGATCTTCTCCGCCAGCGCATCCAAGGTGTCAGCCACAAACAGAACGCCATCCTGCTTTTCCAGCGCCGGGATCATATCCTGCTTTGCTTCCTCCATGGTTGCCGGGAATCGGCTTGGACCAAATGGCATTGCGATTTGCGGCTGCGGCTGATGCTCTCCTGCCGCAATCGCATGGCGCAGATTGTTTTCATCGAACACCACATAGACAAGCCCTTCCGGCTGATCCACCTGAACGGAGCCGGAATCAAAGATTCCCATCCGAAGCTGGGAGGCTTCACAAACATAGCGTTGACCATTGCGATTGATATAGATAGAGTATGCGGAATTCGCCATCTCTCCCATGACCCGGCTTCGGCACATAGTCATAGGTCCCATCATGCGTATGGTGCGATTTGTCTCATCCATCTTTGCACCGGCATTCTGTGCCAGCTTCAGTCCGTCTCCGGTATAGTTTCGGCTCATATGGGGGCTTTCCCCCATATAGGGCTGCGCCGCCGCCAGCTCCGGGAAGTAGCGCTGCACCACCTCCGGATTCCGAATCCATGCGCCGCACGCCAGAATCACGCTCTCGCATTGAATTTCTATCGGTTCTCCAGCCACAGCAGCAGCAAGTCCGGTTATTTTTGCCCCATCCATTCGGATGTCCTGGGTCACAGCTTCCGTCAGGATCACAGCGCCCAGCTGCTCCAGCTGCTGGATCATAACCTCCATAAAAATTCGTCCAGCACCTTTGCCGGGTCCGTCTCCGCCGCACTGGGGACCCAGCGGACCATCCGCCTCTTCGTCAAACACATAGCGTCCCACGGTAAACCGGTCTGCGGTCTCCTGCGGCGCAATGCTGCAGAACCAGTCAAAGAATTCTCCCGTTCCGCGGATCATGCTGCCTGCCAGCTTCCGATCCAGCCGCCAATAGGTTTCATCCATGCGGTTCCGCAGGAACAGTGCAGTCGTATCGGGAAGATTTCGTTCTTTCTGCCACTTGCTGCCGAAGGTACGCATGGTAGACGCCATATTCATGCCGCCGCCCAGGCGCTTATCCTTCTCCAGCACAATCACACGCTTTCCCAGTGCTGCGGCACGGCAGGCTGCAACCAGCCCGCTTCCGCCGCCGCCAATGACAGCAATATCACAGGTATATGTATTCATGCTCTTCTCCTTAAAGGTAAATATTCTGTTTTTCATAGAACTCCTGAATGAGCGCCCGCTCCTCCAGGAGCTTGCTCTTCAGCAGCTGATAGATCTCCTGAATCTGTACATCATCCCGGGATTCTTCCCGCTGCATCAGGTAGATCCGGCGATACCAGCGTTCATTGATTGGGATCGCTTTGATGGGAAGACGCGGCGTTGCCTGTTTCCTGTGGTAATACAGCTCATCCGGAACAATCCCGATGGCTGCCCCCGTGTTGATGAGCTGTGCGGTTGCCTTATGGTCTGGATATTCCACAAAGACCTTCGGGCGCACACCCTCCGCTGCAAACATATGCATCAGGAAACGCCGATCATCTTCCCGTCCTGTAAAGCAAACGATCTCATGTTCAATCTGCGCCGGCGGGAACGATTCCATATTTGCCATAGGATGATTCTCATTGAGGAACACCAGGAAATGCTGCTTTGCAACTTCCTCAAAAAGTGGAGACTGGAATGTGTAATCCGATTCCAGAAAGCCAATATCAATCTCTCCCTGCTCAAATGCCTTGACCAGTCCCTCCTGATCCATCACCTCAGTCTGAAACAGGCAGGTACTGGCCTGTGCCTGCGCCTCCTCCAGGATGCTGTCGAAGCGCTGCGAGGCAGTGCAGCCAATCGAAATGGAATTTCTCGCCGCTGAAGCAGCCCGCCGCATGTACTCCATGCCTTCCTCCAGATTCTGAAGTGCAGTCGCCGCGTATTTTTGGAACAGGATCCCGTTGGCGTTGAGCATAATCCGCCCATGTCCGCGTTCAAACAGCGGTACGCCAAGCTCCTCCTCCAGCCGCCCGATCACCTTACTGATGGAGGACTGAGAAATATGGACTTCTTCTGCTGCCCGCGAAAAATTTTCACAATTTGCTGCTGCAAGAAAGCATTTCAGCTGGTATAACTCCATGATCGTTCCTTTCACCAAACATGCTGTTGTCTTACTGCCTTATCAATTACTTGCTCAGATAGCGATCGTACGCATTCTGCTTCAGCTCCACCATTTCCTCTGCATGCATATCCTGGAGCTTTGCAAGGAACGCATCCCAGCTCTCCTCATTCAGCGGATCCTGGTTCAGAATAAACCGCAGCAGCTGCTCCCCGGCGTAGGTCTCCAGATCGCTGGCATAGGTGTTGTAAACCTCAGCCTCCTCTGTGGTCAGGCTGCCGAAATACTTCTTGTCGTTGGTGCGGTTGCTGTCCCAGATAGAAAGTGCTTCTTTCTGCGCTTCATCCGCGTACAGAGAGTCGTTTCGGTCCGTATCCTGAACATACGGCGCCTGGAAATTACAATAGAGCCACTGTGCCTGCATCTGTGATAAGCCATCCGGATTGTTGACAATCAGGTCCGTATACTGTGCCTTTCCGTTTTCGTCATAGCGGAACGAAACGCCCTCAGTGCCGTAGTTGCAGACCTCTTTTCCTTCATCGGTAAAGAACCAGTTCAGATAGCCCACAGCCAGTTCCGGTTCCTGGCAAGAGGTCGATACAGCCCACGCCTCACCGCTGGTCCCCAGCATGCTTCCGGTATCAATGGTATCTCCAGCATTCTGCGTCATAAGCGGTACTGCAACCGTGCTGAAATGATCCGATGCGCCGGCATAAGTGGCAGCATAAGCAGAACCCAGTGTATCCTGTGCGCCGTACCACAGACCGCAGTCATCCGACTGCACGAATGCATCTGCAACACCTGCGCCAAACAGAGAAATAAAATCGGAGCTGAACAGACCATTCTGGTGCCATTTTGCCAGAGTTTCAATGTAGGGATAATACGCCTCATCGAAATACGACATTTCCACCTGACCATCAATCACATTATACACTGCGCCATCGGTTCCGTCCATCGTTCCGTCGCCCAGGTTAAAGCAGCCCGCGAGATAGATATTACCCGTGGTAAAAAGGACCGAATTCTTCGCGCCCTTCTGTTCTTTAAACGCAGTGAGCACCTGTTCCAGTTCATCGACTGTCTTTGGAACCTCCAGCCCGCAATCGTCCAGCCAATCCTGACGCATCACAGGTCCCTGGACAAAGCTATAGCTCAGTCCCTGAATGGCACCCATACGTCCGGCTTCTGTCGTATATAGGCGCTTTGCCGTCTCGTTTTCATTCAAAAAAGCAACATAATTCGGCGCATATTCATCCAGATAGGGGTTCAGATCCAGCAGAACCTCATCATCGATTGCCTTATCATAGCCGCCAGCATAGTTCAAGGAAACACCATGCATCAGATCGGTATAGGTTCCGGAGGCAATCATAACCTGAAATTTTTCCGAAGTCGTTTCCGGTGTGCTAAGCACTGCATCCAAATGAACATTGGTTTCCTGCTCCGCTTTGTCATACGCGGCAATATCATTCATGGAACTAATCATCTCTGCCAGCATGGGGGAAACCGAGAAGAATACGCTGAGCGTCTCAGTGGTATCTGTCAGCGGGTACTCTACCTCTGCAAGCGGCGGCTCTTCCACTGAATCTGCCGCACTGCCCAAACTCTCCGGCGTTTCAACCGACGTGTCCGTTTCAACCGGCTCCACTGCTTCAGCAGATGGCTGTGGCGCGGAAACAGACTCCGCAGCTTCTGATACACTTTGCGACTGTGCTCCGCAGCCCGCAGCAATGGATGCAAGCAAGGACAGCAGCAGCAGAATGGTTATAACTTTATTCTTTTTCATTTTTTCACGCCTTTCTCCAGTTGATGGGTGCACCTTTTGCAAAAGATCATTTGAATCATAACACGAAGCCAGATATTCTGCAATTCCACTATATTCGCCTGTGTATTCCGTCAGCGGAATAGCCTTCACAGATTATGACATGCATATACCTTCTGTGCCTTTTGATTCCACCGGAGTACTGAACCGATATGCTTATATCAATTCTATCGAAAATAAGGAGTTGGCGCAAATTCTGAAAAGAATGGATAGCTGCACTTTTATGCCATCATTTCTCCTTCGTAGCGGAGAATTAAAAAGGAAATCTGTAGATGAAGCACCTCATCGCTCCGGTCCAGGTCAATGCCGGTAATCTCTCGGATCTTCCGCAGTCGATAAAACAGCGTGTTCTTGTGAATGCACAGAATCTCTGCAGCCTTTATGGCCTTCTGAGATTCCCGGAGATACACATAAAGGGTGTTCAGCAGCTCCTGGTGGTTTTCGGCGTCGAACTTCTTGAGAATGGCGATAGCCCGGTGCATAAAGGTGTGATAGTCCCGAATCTTGGACTTGCTGCTCTGGATCATATGATAGAGCGCCACGGAGTCATAAGTGTGAAAATTGTTCTCCAGGTCCAGCTTCTGGGGCATCTCCACCGCCATCTGCGCCTGCGCAAAGCCCTCATTGGCATCTGTCAGTTCAGAAAGACGCTGGCTGATTCCGGCGCGGAGGTTCATGTTCCGCAGAAGCTGTTCCAGCGCGACGGTCTGATCGGCTGTCATTGCGGGCTCCGGCACGTCCCCAAAACACAGCAGCAGGACCAATTGGTTGAAGTGGTAGGTATAGGTATACACCGGCACGATCTGGTTGATCTGCTGGCTGATGGAGCTTTGCAGCATTGGGAACTGCGCGGAATACGGCACGTCCCGCAGTGCGACGCTGACAACATACAGCCCATGATAGGCGGTCCATTTAATCTCATCCAGTCGCTGCTGCAATTCTCCCGGGTGCGGAATCTGCATATCCAAAAGATCGTCAAAGAGCATTCGGTGGGAGTGGGGAGACAGGTCAGAGATCTGAATCATCTGACTGAACAGGCTGCACTGGGTGGCGGCAGCTTCCGCAATACACGCCAGCAGCTCCCGATCATGGACCTGAAAGGGTCGCAGCAGATTGCACACCGCAGCATACCCAACGAGAATACTCTTGACAAGGATCGGCTGAATCATCCACTCTTCTCCGTGCTTGCCATGGATCGCAGTGCTGACAGCTCCGGTCTGTCCCAGCGCCGCCCTTGCCCGTTCCAACCAGAGCTCGTACTCCGGAAGGCGCCGATCTTTCTCACGAAACAACGGATGAAACCCGCAGTCCACCAAAAACACCGGATTTTCCAGACACGCGTTTGCGGTCCGGACCAGCGTGACTCCGTCGTCCAGCTTCACAGACTGGAATATATTCAGCTTTGCTTCCGTCAACTCCATTTCGCAACATCCTCTCTGCTAATTGTGCAGCTGCACAATTTATCCCTCAAAAAACGCAGCGCCGTTTTAGCCGCTGTACAGTGACTGGGGCTACTTTGCATATTATAATAGATTCATCAAAAAGTAAACTAATTTTGAAAGAAGTGAGCAATATAAAAGAAATCAGCACCGATTTACTAGTGATTGGCGCAGGCGGCGGTTTGGTTGCCGCTCTGCGGGCAAAGGAATGCGGCGTCCGGGACATTATTGTGCTGGAGAAACAAAACCGCGTCGGCGGTGTTTGCATCATGGCATGTGGAGTCAGTGCCGTCGGTACTGCCCGGCAGAAGGCGCGTGGGGCGCAGCAGAAGCATGACGAGGGCGCCCTGTTTACGGAGATGATGGAGAAATCCGGCTGGGCAGCAGATCCCTACGTAGTCCGTGCCTTCGTGGCAAACAGCGGAAAATTCATGGAATGGGTGGAGTCCAAGGGCATCCATCCGGACATCGTGGAAGAGCGGGACCGCTGCTTCCTGCTGAAAACGCCTCACAAAATGAGAAACGGCAAGGACACCACCGATTTGGGAAACGCAATTATTGACGAGGTCTATGGCGAGGCGATGGAGCAGGGGATCCGGATTATGCTGGAGACCCCGGCAACAGCGCTGCTCCAGGACGAAAACGGCGTTGTAACCGGCGCTATTGCGCAGGAGAAGGACGGTCATGAGATAAAGATCCATGCAAAGGCTGTTATTATTTCGGCGGGCGGCTTCTGCGACAATGCTGAGATGAAAAAGAATCTTTGCGGGCGTTTCTTTGACCCGGAAAAGCCCTGGGAGTTTGTTCCCATGCACAGCACAACTTATATGGGCGACGGCATCAAGATGGCGCTTGCGGCAGGCTCCCGTCCGGACCCCCATGTGGATATCGTTGTGGGCGGTCCCACCCATCACGGTCCCATGAGCATCAGCGAAGCAGCACTCAACCCCTTGGTCATTGTGGTCAACAAGCTGGGGCGCCGCTATATGGCTGAGGTTCTGGGAAACGATGGCTACTTTGCTGCCGCAAACCAGCCGGATGCAGAAAGCTATGCGATCTTTGACGATGCAGCCATTGAACCGCTGGTGGAGGAGCTTCGCCTTAACAAGCGCTACGTTCCAAATGAGAAAGAAATCCCAAGAATGGTAACGCTTCGGGAGGATCTGGACAAAGTCCTCTCCGTCGGAGGAACTGAGTTCCACGGCACGTTCAAAACAAAAGCCATCTGCCGGGCGGAGACGATAGAAGAACTGGCGGCATTTATCGGCTGTGACACCGCCCGGCTCCAAAAGACCGTTGATGACTACAACCGCTATGTGGAAAACGGCGTGGATGAGGAGATGTTCAAGGATTCCCAGTGGCTGAAGCTGCCCATCAAGACGGCACCCTTCTACGCAGTCCGTATGATGCGGTTTAACCAGTGTACACACGGCGGCATTTCTATTGATGAGAAGACGGAGGTCATCAAGAACGACTGGCGCGAGCCCATCCCCGGGTTGTACGCCACCGGCGACAGTGCCAGCGGATGGTGCAGCGAGCTGGGCTGGCTGGGAATGACATCCCTGACCTGGGCGCTGAACTCCGGCTACATGGCTGGCGAAAACGCCGCCGACTATATCGCCGCGCTGTAAGGACTGCGGCTTAAACTGTCTATCATTGCGTTCAATAAAAATTACATCAACAAGGAGGAAAATCAAGTGAAAACAAAAACTTTCGCGTTACTGCTGGCTTTTGTAATGCTGTTCGCTGTGTTTGCAGGCTGCGGTGGAACGACTGCATCCATATCTGACACAAAGGCTTCTGCGGAGACTTCTGAGACAGCTTCTGCCCCGAGGGAAGCACCGGCAGAGGAAACGGCTGCGGTTCCGGTGGAAACTTCCGTCGCAGAGGTAGCTTCTGCCGAAGAACCCGAAAGTCCCAAATACGTGGACTATGAGCTTCCCATTACCATGGACTCCCCGGAGTATCAGTTCCTGGTGGGGTTGAACCCCGGTGTCTCCTCGTTTATTGAGGATTTCTCCGAAAACCAGGTCATTTCCGAGTGGATGAGCCGCACCGGCATCAACGTCTCCTTCCTGAGCGTGCACCCCTCTGCCGCAGCGGAGAATTTCAATCTGCTGCTGGCGGCTGAGGATCTTCCGGATATTACCGACAACGGTCTTAAATACTACAACGGCAGCACCGCCAGCGCCATTGAGGACGGCATTTTTGCAGACATTATGGAGTACCGCGACAGCTGCCCGAATTACATGGCGACGGTTGCCGAAAACGACATGATCAAAAAGGCTCTGCTAACCGACGATGGCTATATGGCAGCATTCTATATGCTGCGGAAGAACAACACCTCCGGCGAAGGCATGATGATCCGTCAGGACTGGCTGGACCAGCTCGATTTGGACGTTCCCACGACCTATGACCAGGTGCACGATGTGCTGACCGCCTTCAAAAACGAGTTGGGCGCTGCGTCTCCCATGCTGCTGAACAATTCCGGTACCTGGTCTATGGGCGCCTTCGGCTGGGGATACGGCATGAACGGCTACATGGCGACAGATCCCGTAATCAATCTTCCCCTGTATGTGGTAGACGGTCAGGTCAAGTTCGCCATGCTGGAGGACGAGTATGTGGACTACCTGACCATGATTGCCCAGTGGTATCAGGAGGGTCTGATTGAGTCTGATATTGAAAACGTGTCCGCATTCCAGCTGGCAGGCGACTATATCATTAACGACGAATCCGGTTATTTCTACACCGCCTCCACTATGATCTCCTACTATGAGTTCCAAGCCGCCTCTGAGAGCTTTGCACTGACGCCCGCTCCGCAGCCCCTGCTTCATGAGGGGGACGAGCTGCACTTCTCTCAGGCATATGACTTCCAGTTCGAGGGTGCACAGGCTCTGGCAGCACTGAATAACTGGGCCATTTCTGCCACTGCGGAGGACATCGAGACTCTGATTCAGTGTCTTGATTACTTCTACTCTCCCGAGGGCAGCCTGCTTGCCAACTATGGCGTGGAGGGTGTCTCCTTTGAATATGTGGATGGCGTCCCCACCTTTACGGATCTGATTCTTTCCAACGATCAGGGCATGACCGTTGATAACGCCATCTACATCTATACCTTGCAGTACGGCGCCTTCATGGAGGACTATGACCGGCTGAACACCACCTTCACCGATGTGCAGCGGCTTTGCGCAGATACCTGGACCGTAGAGGTGGAGGAAAACTACTCCTATCCCATGGACTTTGTCTCCCTGACCGCCGAGGAGAGCGAGACATACAGCTCTGTATTCAATGACATCAGCACCGTTCTGTCGGAGAACACACTGAAATTCATTACCGGCGCCAGCAGCATGGACGACTATGCCGCATTCCAGGACCATCTGCGGGAAATGGGCATCGAACAGATCGTCCAGATCTATCAGGACGCCTACAACCGCTTCATGGAGCGCTAAGCAACGCATCGTCAGGGTACTGGTTACAGTACCCTGACGAACGACAGAAAGGAATTACTATGGCTAAGAAAAAAGCGTTGATTCTCTATGCTTCCATCACCGGCAACACCGAGAAGGTGGCAGAGGCCTTCGGCGCGGTCTGCCGGGAGTATGGCTTTGAGGCCGATCTGGTCAAGATCACGCCCAAACGGGACTGGGACGAACATCCCGTGTTTGTCAGAGAATATGACCTGGTCCTTCTGGGCAGCCCCATCATTGCGGGACTTCCTTATAAGGAGGTCTATGAGGTCCTTGGTTTGCAGGGAAAAACCTCTCTGGTGGGTCGTGACCGGGAGCGGGGCGGTCCTCCCAATGTGGGACCGGGCATCCCCGGTGTTGTGAATCCGCCTGCGGGCTTCTCTGCTCCCGGAGCGAAGGGTGAGACCTGCAAGACGGTATATGGGATCGTATTCACCACCTACGGCGGCAGCGGCGTGGGTCCTGCGGAATGCTATGGCACCCTGGAGGTGGAGGTGGAGCTAATGCGGGTTAACGGTATTCGCACCGTTGGCAAGTTTGCCTGCCCCGGAAAAGAGCTGCGGCACGCCTCTGTAGACCAGCTGGCAGAGGAGCTGGGCATCAATCTGGATGATGCCCAGGCGATGATGCAGCGCTTCCAGGAGGATCCCAACGGTGAGGAGTTTCAAAAGCTCTCCAAGCCACAGCTTCGCACGCTGAAGGAGCTGGCTGGGGTAAAGGACGAAGACAGCTTCGGCACAGGGTTCCGGATGATGCTGGACAACGACCCTCTGGGCTGCGGAAAGCCGGGCTGCACCATGTGGCATTATGACTTTGAACATCGCCCCACGTCCCGGGATATCCTTAAGGCGAAAATCTTCCTTTCAGAGATCATCGAGGACTACTTCCTGACCCCCTCCGGTGATCCCCGTCCACCCTATTCCACCTATGTTTCCATTAGCTAAGAGGTTCCACTATGATAATAAAAATTTAATGTTACTGTTTTTTGATATGATGCATAGTATGTTTGATTACTTGTTAATACTATAGATGAATTTGCATCAATTGTTTTAGATGCATTTGCTGCATTACTTGTACTATAATGTCTAAATGTATATCCACTTGGTGTTCCTAAAGCTGCTGGTGAAGTTATACTTCCACTAGTAGCATTATTATATATTGTTACTGTTCTTGTTTCTGATTTAGAACTATAGTAATTAAATGTTGCTGTTAATGTTTTACTATATATTGCATATAGTGTTACATTACCTGCTGGCATTTCATAACTTGAAAGTGCACTAGTTGCATCTTTATTTGTATTCCATCCAACAAATTCATAACCTGTTTTTTCTGCTTTCTTTGTTAAATCAACTGATGATTTATATTTAGTACTTACAGTTTGTTTTGCTGTACTTCCTCCATTTGTTGTTGCATCATATGTTACTGTATAACTTGCATAACCAGCATTAGGTGTCATTGTTATGTTACCTACTGGCATTGTAAATGTTGCACTTGCATTTGTTTGATTTGCTACTAAATTTGTATTACTACTTGTCCATCCATTAAATGTATAACCAGTATTTGCTGATGCTTTTAACGTTATTGTACTTCCATAGTAATAACTTCCACTAGCTGTACTTCCTGTTGTTGTTATTCCTGTAGTACTTCCTAGTGTAAATATATATTTATTTCTTGTGTATTTATATGTTACTACTGTACTTCCATCTGCTGCTATTGTTACTGTTTGAACACTTGGTGATGTAAATCCAGCATAACTTTTTACTGCTGGTGACAGGCTTGAGTCTGTTGTACCAGTTAAGTTTTCTGTATCATCTGCTTCACTTGGATATGTACCATCTAACTTTTGTTTATAATGTTTCACAACATACTTTGTATTTGTATTTGCTTTCCATTGTGCATACAATGTTATATTCTTTGTATATGTCCACTTCCAAGATTTACCACTTTCATAAACACCTGAAGTTGTTAATCCCCAAACTGTTCCTGTTCCATCTGCTTTTTCATTCCATCCATTAAATGTATATCCTGTTTTTATAAATGTATTTTTCTTTGTTATAAAATTACTGTTATATGTTGCGGTATCATTTGTCATTGTTCCTGATCCGCCATTTGAGTTATATGTTACTGTATATGTATTTGCTGCACATACTGCATATAATGTTTGTGTATTTAATTTATCTGTTACATCTCCTCCATTATATGTTGTTCCTTTTCCATCTGCACTTGTATTCCATGAACATGTATATCCTGTTTTTGATATTGATGGTATTGTTACACTTGGTTTTGCTTTCCAATGTGCATATAATATTGCATTTGCTGTATATGAAGTATTTTTAAATGAACTTGTTATATATCCATTTTCATTTATCATTTGTGTTCCAGATGCTGCATCTGTATAATATCCTGAATAACTATAACTTTTTGTTATTGCACTTGGCATTGTTATTCCTGTATTATTTGCATTAAAGCTTACTGTATAGCTTCTTGTTGGTTTTATTATTGGATTTGCACTTGTTGTCATTGCATTAGCTAATACACTATCTAAATAAATACCTGTATTATATTTTTCATAAATAGCTGTTGTTCCAGCTGTTGTTGCTCCATTTCCATTTAATGAAATTGTATATGCATTAGATACTGTTATACTTGGATCTAATGTTGTTTTTACACTTGAGTTTGTTGCTATATCTTTTACTGCTCCTGATGCTATTTCCAATATTACTTTACCATTTAATGTTATTCCACTTAAAGTAAGTGTATAACTATATACTCCATTACTTACACTATTATATGTTAATGTTTTTGTACTTGGATTTACTGTTGTTCCGTTTATTAATACACTTATATCTGATGCTGTAAATTCTGTACTATTCATTCCACTTGCTGTTTCTGTTATTTTTATTGGTATTGTTACACTATTACTATTATTTATTTCTGATGAACTTGCTTTTCCATTTAATTCTATTTTTGGGGCAGTTTTATCTATTTTTATAGAAGTTGATACTTCATCACTCTCATTTCCAGCATTATCTACTACTCTATAATACACTGTTTCATTTCTTTCTGCACTCCAAGTATCTTTTGGAGCAGTTGTTTTTTTCCAGGCATTGCTTGAACCACTGTATTTTAATTGATATTCTTTTATTCCTGATCCAGAGTCTGCACCATTTAATGTTATAGTAACATCCTTATTTGTCCAATTTTCATTACTTGAATTTGTTAATGTTAGTGTTGGTTTTTCTTCATCTACATAATATGCATATAGTGTTGTGTTTGCTGTATATGTTGTATTTGTTATAATTTCTGTTATATATCCATCAGCATTTATTAT
>ERZ780226.1855-NODE-1855-length-15697-cov-4.210012_pt1 | contig 15697 bp, 14 predicted proteins | sample MGYA00511165_ERZ780226 | MGnify/ENA primary metagenome ERZ780226 (study PRJEB29588, sample SAMEA2152373) | human gut metagenome | biome: human gut; feature: human-associated habitat; material: faeces | place: Denmark | collected 2008/2010 ...
TACGCCACACCGACGAAATGCGTAGCATTTTGGAGGTTGGCTCTGAACAGTTACATTATTTGCAGCTTTAATAAAAATATACTTTTCGTTTTCATTATCTTGACAAGCAATAAATCCTGTACTAAAATAAGTACATAAGCAAAACCGAAACGTTTCGGTTTTGGAAATAAGGAGGACGATACGATGCCATTAGTTACATCAGAAAAGATGCTTTTAGACGCAAAGAAGGATGGATACGCAGTAGGCGCATTCAATGTAGAGAATATGGAGATGGTTAAAGCAGTCATCGCTGCAGCGGAGGAGCTGAACGCACCGGTGATGCTTCAGACAACACCTTCTACTGTAAAGTACGGAACATTGGAGACATTTGCAGGAATCGTGAAAGCAGAAGCTGCGAAAACAAAGATCCCGGTATGTCTGCATCTGGATCATGGCAATAGCTTTGAACTTGCAGTTCAGGCAATGAAAGCTGGTTACACATCTGTTATGATCGACGGTTCCCACGAAGATTTTGAGAATAATATCGCAGTGACGAAGAAGGTTGTAGATGTAGCAAATGCATTTGGTATTCCGGTAGAAGCTGAACTTGGTAAAGTTGGCGGAAAGGAAGACGACCTTGAGGCTGATGCTGATACGAACACAGATCCGCAGGAAGCGAAAGAATTCGTAGAGCGCACAGGAGTTTCCTCTCTTGCAGTAGCGATTGGAACAGCGCACGGCTTTTATGTAGGAACCCCGGTTCTTGACAAGCCAAGAGTAAGCGCAATCAAAGAAGTTGTAGATGTTCCGCTCGTGCTTCATGGAGCTTCCGGACTGAGTGAAGAAGACGTAAGAGAATGTGTAGAGCGTGGAATGTGTAAAGTCAACTTTGCTACTGAGCTTCGTGTTGCATACACAGATGCAGTGAAGAAATTGCTTGAAGAGAAGCCGGAGACATTCGATCCGAAGAAACTCGGTGTTGTTGCGATGGAAGCTGTAAAAGAACAGGTGATCGCACGCATGAAGATGTGCGGATGTGATGGAAAAGCAAAATAAAACAAGTGATAGCTTACAAGATACAGAATAAGGAAATAAGTTTATGGGTGCAACGATGAAAGACATTGCCCGAGAGACAGGGCTCGGACTTGCAACAATTTCTTCTTATCTAAATGGAGGAAATGTGCGTGAGAAAAACAGAATCAAGATCGAAGAGGCAATTGAGAAGCTTCATTTTGAGGTAAATGAAGTTGCAAGAGGATTAAAGACAAACCGAACGAAGACCATCGGAATCATCTTACCCGAGTTGAACAACATTTTCTTTTCAGAGATTATTACAGCAGCGGAAGATTTATTAAGAAGTCATGGGTATGCGACGATGATCTGTGACTGCAGATCCGATGTGAAGCGAGAAGAAGAGGCAGCAGAATTCCTTCTTCACAGAAGAGTGGATGGCTTGATCATGATGCCAACCGGAGCAGAGAAGAAAGTATTTGATAGATTTAGAAAATCCGGAAGACCGGTTGTACTGATTGACCGAAGGATGGAGAACGGAGATTGTGACTGCGTTCTTGTAGACAATGAAGGAGCAGCGCAGAACGCAGTCAAACGGCTGATGAAAAAAGGGCATAAGAAGATTGGTATGATCACAGGACCGGATAATGTGTATACAGCAAGGGAACGTCAACGAGGATATGAGCTTGCGATACAAGAATCATCCAAAGCTAGATCAGCACAACAATCAGATTTAAAAGGCAAAACAGATAGAACAGATACAAAACTTCTGGCAGATGGTAACTACACGATTGCCGGCGGAGCGAAAGCGATGCGCAAGCTTTACGAAGACAATCCAGATATGACAGCAGTCTTTATCTCCAACTACGAGATGACAGTCGGAGCAATGATGGAGATCAATGACCTTGGTATCAAAGTTCCGGAAGAGCTGTCTGTGATAGGATTTGATAACATGGATTTTGCAAGAGCTGTAGTACCAAGATTGACAATCGTGACACAGCCAACGGAAGAGATTGGACAAGCGGCAGCAAATTTGTTATTGAGTCATCTCGAAGATAAGGATGAAACATCGGATAAAACATCAGACAAAATAGAAACAACAGAGACAATCTGGCTGAAAACCGGATTCGTAGAAGGAGAATCAGTGGCGGATATTTCATAAAGAGGAGGAGACCATGGGAGAATATTTATTAGGAATAGATATCGGAACCAGTGCCTGCAAGATTGCAGTCTTTGCAAAAGACGGAACCGTCAAGGCAACCGGAACCGGTGATTATCAGGTTTATTACCCACATCCTGGATGGGCAGAACAGAATCCGGAAGAATGGTGGGAAGCAGTTTGCGATGCAATCCCAAGGGTACTCGTAAAAGGAAATATTTCCCCGGAAGAGATTAAAGGAATCGGAATCGATGGACAGAGCTGGTCTGCGATCGCAGTAGATAAAGATGGAAATGTACTTACGAACACCCCAATCTGGATGGACACAAGAGCCACAGATATCTGTGAAGAATTCAATGAAAAGATTGGGAAAGACAAGATCTTCGAGCTTTGCGGCAACTCTTTGCAGCCATCTTATACAACTGCAAAGATCATCTGGTATCAGAGAAATCTGCCGGAAGTCTATGCAAAGACTTATAAGATCCTTCAATCCAACAGTTATATTGCATACAAACTGACCGGTGTGATGACACAGGATCTTTCTCAGGGATATGGCCTTCACTGCTTCGATATGAGAACAGGAACCTGGAATAAAGAGATGTGTCAGGAATTTGGATTTTCTTCTGAGCTATTGCCGGAAATTCATGCCTGTCATGAAGTGATCGGTGAGGTAAATGAGAAAGCTGCGAAAGAAAGCGGACTGGCGGAAGGAACACCGGTCGTGGCCGGAGGACTCGATGCAGCATGTGGAACTCTCGGCGCAGGAGTGATCCACAGCGGAGAGACACAGGAACAAGGTGGACAGGCAGGTGGAATGAGTATCTGTACCGACCAGTATCGTGCCGATGAGCGGTTGATCCTTGGATTTCATGTCGTGCCGGATTGCTGGCTCTTACAAGGCGGAACAACCGGAGGCGGCGGAGTGATGCGCTGGCTTGAGCGGGAGTTCGGAGCGTACGAAAGAGAAGAAGGAAAACGTCAGGGAAAAAGCTCACTGGATTTATTTAATGAAGAGGCGGCAGCAGTAGCACCGGGAAGTGACGGAGTGATCTTCCTCCCATATATGTCCGGTGAGAGAACTCCGATCTGGGATCCAAACGCAAAAGGTGTCTACTACGGATTAGATTTCAGTAAGACAAAAGGACATTTCATCCGTGCGGCAATGGAAGGAACAGCCTATGCATTGAAGCATAACCTTGATGTTGCGGAAGAAGCCGGAGCGAAAGTAGAAGTCCTGCGTGCGATGGGCGGATCAGCAAACTCCTTGTTGTGGACACAGATCAAGTCTGACATCACAGGAAAACCAATTGTTGTTCCATCCTCTGACACAGCAACAACACTCGGTGCAGTGATTCTTGCCGGAGTCGGAATCGGAATGTACAAAGACTTTGACGAGGCAGTGAAGCTTACTATTGAAGAGAAGCGTTCCCACGAACCGAATAATGAAAACAGAAAAGTTTACGATAAAAATTACGAAATATATATAGAACTTTATAAACAATTAAAGGAAACTATGGCGAAAAACCATGAATAAGAAATAAATTAACAAAAGATCAAAAAAGGAGGATCTTGAAAATGAAAGCAGCAGTTGTATGCGCCAACGAAGACGTACAGTATCTTGATTACGAAGAACCGACACCGGGACCGGGCGAAGTTAAGGTCAAAGTAAAATGTTCCGGTATCTGTGGATCTGATATTCCACGAGTACTTCATAACGGAGTTCATTTCTATCCAATCGTACTTGGACATGAGTTCTCAGGAGATGTTGTAGAAGTAGGTGAAGGTGTAACAAAGGTTAAGGTTGGAGATCACGTATCCGGTGCACCGTTGAAACCATGTATGAAATGTGATGACTGCCAGAACGGAAACTTCTCTCTGTGCAAACATTACAGCTTTATTGGCTCCAGAGAGCAGGGATCCAATGCCGATTATGTAGTGATCCCAGAGCAAAATGCAGTTGTATATGATCCAGGCATTCCGTATGAACAGGCGGCCATGTTTGAGCCTGCCACTGTAGCTATCCACGGTGTATTCCAGAATGATTATCAGGGCGGACAGTATGTTGCAGTACTCGGCGGCGGAACGATCGGAATGTTTACAATGCAGTGGTGCAAGATTTTCGGATCAAAGAAAGTTGTAGTTTTCGACATCAGTGATGAGAGACTTGAACTTGCGAAACGTCTTGGAGCTGACGAAGTTGTCAACACAACGAAAGAGAATTTTATGGAAGAGGCAATGGCGATCACAGGAGGCAAAGGATACGGATTTGTATTCGAGACAGCCGGACAGGTTCCAACCATGCATATGGCATTTGAACTTGCAGGAAATAAATCCCATGTATGCTTTATCGGAACACCGCATGTCAATCTTGAGTTCACACCGGCAATGTGGGAGAACATGAACCGTAAAGAGTTCAAACTGACAGGATCCTGGATGTCCTACAGCGCACCGTTCCCAGGCAAAGAGTGGGATCTGACAGCACATTACTTTGCAACAGGACAGCTGAAATTCGACAAAGGATTTATTTACAAAATGGTTCCGATGAGTCAGGCACAGGAAGCATTCCAGATGTTTAAGACACCGGGACTTGTACAGGGGAAAGTAATGCTTGTAAACGAAGATTAATCAGAGAGGGGGACAAGAGCTTTGATGTGTCAAAGCTCTGTACCGAATATGATACTTACAGTAACATTAAATGCAGCAATCGACAAAAGATATGTTGTGGAAGGCTATCAGGTCGGTGAAGTCAACCGTGTGAAAGAATGTGCGTATACACCGGGCGGAAAAGGATTAAATGTATCCAAGCCGGCGTCTATCGCAGGAGCGGAAGTGGTCGCGACAGGGTTTGTCGGAGGTCATGCAGGAAATTATATCGAAGATGCACTGAAACCATTTGGAATCAAGAGCGAATTCTATCATCTGGAAGAAGAGAGCCGATCCTGTATCAACATCTGGGATGAAGTCAATCACGTGCAGACAGAATTTCTTGAGCCGGGATTCACGGTATCTGAGGAAGAATTTAAGGGATTCGAAAAACATTTCACAGAACTGGTGAAGAAAGCAGATGTTGTTGCTATGTCAGGAAGTGTTCCAAAAGGACTTGACGGAACAGCTTATCAGCGTCTTGTAAGAATCTGCAAAGAGGCAGGAAAGAAAGTCATCCTTGATACAAGTGGAAAACTGCTTGAGATGGGAATCGAGGCAAAGCCGACGATGATCAAGCCGAACATCGATGAGATCCGTATGTTGACAGGAAAAAGCTGCGACAACTTCCAGGACATGGTAGATGCGGCAAAACAGATTCATGCAGATGGAGTCGAGATCGTAGCAGTGTCACTCGGTGGAGACGGTTCCTTTGTCGTATGTGACGACGGAATCTTTCGCGCACGTGTGCCGAAGATCGATGCGGTAAACACAGTAGGATGCGGAGATTCCATGATCGCCGGGTTCGCTCTTGGACTTAGCGAAGGACTTTCGGTTAAAGAGACATTGAAGAAAGCAAGTGCGATCTCAGCGGCAGCAGCACTCAGAGAAGAAACAGGATTCTTCGTAAAAGAAGATATGGAAAAGATCTATCCACAGGTGGAGATTGAGAAGATCGGTTAGATTAGATAAAAGGAGAATTATCATGGGTGAATTTATTAATCCGGCAGATGTGCCAAAAGTAAAATTCTACACAGGTGATGAAGCACCATGTATCGGAATGGGAACCTTTGGTTCCGACAGATTTACAGCAGATCAGATTGCTGAAGCAGTAGACGGAGCAATCAAAAGTGGATACCGCATGTTCGATTGTGCCGCATGCTACGGAAATGAACCGGAGATCGGTAAAGTATTTAAAAATGCATTTGATAAGGGAATCGTAGAACGTAAAGATCTCTTTATTATGACAAAAGTATGGAACGATATGCACGAACATGTCGAAGAAGCTTGCAAGAAAAGTATCGCAGATCTCCAGTGTGATTATGTGGATATGTATTATATTCACTGGCCATTCCCGAATTACCATGCACCAAAATGCGATGTAGAGTCAAGAAATCCGGATTCTAAACCATTCAGTGTGGAAGAATTCATGAATACATACAGACAGTGTGAAAAACTCGTTGAAGACGGACTGACAAGATTCATCGGAATCTCCAATATGACAATTCCGAAACTTGAAGCAGTACTTCCATTGATGAAGATCAAACCGGTTGCCTGTGAGCTCGAGATTCATCCTTGCTTCCAGCAACAGGAACTTTACGATTACCTCGTAGCACACGATATCCAGCCGGTAGGTTACATGCCGATCGGTTCTCCGATGAGACCGGAGAGGGATATGTGTCCGGAAGATATAGCAGATCTGCAGACTCCGGTTATGCAGGAGATTGCGAAGGCTCATAACTGTCACCCGGCGATCATTGCACTGAAATGGGCAAGACAGAGAGGCGAGATTGCAATTCCGTTCTCACTTCACAATTATGTAAGCAACTTAAAAGCAATGACAGAAGATCCGCTGACAGAAGAAGAGATGGCGAAGATCGCAACACTCGAAAAAGGAAACCGCCTTGTAAAAGGACAGGTGTTCTTGTGGCATGGAGCAAAAGACTGGCATGATCTCTGGGATGAAGATGGAGAAATCGTGACATTGTAAAAAATGAGATAAAATGATGTTGAGAGATACAGTTCTTGTAGGAAGTTGAGACTTTTACAGGAGCTGTATTTTAGTAGAAAAAAGGATCGGATTTTCTGCATGAAATAAAAAAGTTGACATGCACACATTTTTATGATAATATATCGCTCGTAACATTTTTGTAATAAATGTAATAAAAATGAAAATAATGCATAGTATTAATAAAGAATAGCAATTAAATGGTAAAAATTATGCAACAAAATTGTTAGGAGGGTATATGAAATTTAATAAAAATAAAAGGATGTTTCTGGCGATGTATACAGCAATGATGAGTGCGGTCATGCTGACGGGATTTGCAAGTTCCACGGAAGCACAGGAGCAGAGTGCTGTAGAAGCAGAAGTGTCAACGGAGCCATCGGATCAGGAAGAAACTTTAGATGACACGCAGTCTGCCGGGGATGTAGGTACTGATTGGTGTGTATCACAGGAAGTGATCGATGTGCAGTCAGGGATGATCGAGAATGTGAAGATCGCGGCAGTTGAAGCGAAGATTGCTTATGAAGCAAAGCTGGAAGAAGAGAGACGTGCGGCGGAAGAAGCAGAACGGATCGCCAGAGAGAAGGCGGAGGCAGAAGCGGCAGCAGCGGCACAGGCAGAAGCAGCGGCTGCACAGCAGGCAGCAGAAAAAGAATTGCTGGCATCCCTGATCTTCTGTGAAGCGGGAAACCAGCCGTATGAAGGACAGGTTGCGGTTGGAGCGGTTGTAATGAACCGTATCAAGAGTTCCTCTTATCCGGATACGATGGAAGAAGTAATCTACCAGTCCGGTCAGTTCTCACCGGCAATGTCTGGATGGCTTGACCGCGTAAGAGCAAACCAGGGCTATACAGAAGCTGCGATGCAGGCGGCAGAAGATGCACTTGCAGGAAGCAATCCGATTGGAGATTGTCTGTATTTCAGTGTAGGCGGTTACGGAACACGGATCGGAGATCACTTATTTCATTAGAATGCCCCACTCACAATATCTGATCAAACAGAGTTGATCAGATACTGTGGAATCCTTTTCCGATAATCTCACTTGTATTAGAGATCAGAATAAACGCCTTTGGATCAGTAATCTTGATGAAATTACGCAGGCGGACAGCCTGGGTACGGTTGAGCGCAGTCAGGACGATCGCTTTGTCCTGACCGGAATAAGCACCCGTTGCGTGAAAGACGCTGGCACTACGGTTCAGCTCATGAACGATGAAATCACAGATCGGTTCCGGGTCGTCACATACAACATTAAAATATTTGGACAAATTGAAGTTCTCGATAAAGGTGTCTACCATGAAAGAACGAATCGTAAGTCCGAGCAAAGAATATAATCCAGTTTTGATATCGAAGATAAAGAATCCGGCAATAGTGATCAACAGATCAGAAAGCATAAGAGCCGGTCCGATATTGAAGCTGGAATATTTTTTTAAAATCATAGCAATAATATCTGTACCGCCACTGGAACTGCCAATGTTGAACAAAATGGCAGAGCCAAGAGCCGGAAGTGCGATTGCAAAACAAAGCTCCAGCATCGGCTGGTCTGTCAAAGGAGCTTTCATCGGGCAGACGCGTTCCAGAAAAGAAAGCGTTACCGAGAGCAGAATACTGCAATAAGCTGTCTTAGCTGCGAATTTCTTACCAAGAACAATCATTCCGATCACCAGAAGCGTCATACTGGCAACAAAGTTGAAATCACCGGCTGTCATAAGTCCTGTCTTTGCAATAAGAACAGCAAGACCGGTGATACCGCCGAAGGTAAAGTTATTCGTGAACTTGAAAAAGTAGGTACCAATCGCCATGATCAGTGTGCTGACTGTCAGTAAAAGAAAATGCTTCCCCTTGTCTAACATAAATAAATTCCTCCCCAAAAGAAAAATGATAGCTTTTGTGTGCAACATCCAATCTAAAAATCTGTCACAAATGTTTGCACATATGATTGTAAGCGTTGAAAAGTGAAAAGTCAACGCATGAAGTTATTCCAAAAAGGAAATACTGAAATTAAGCAAAGTACGAAAAACAGCATACAAAAATAGAAAGAAAAGCAACGAAAAGGAGGTTTTGGAGTGTGGAACCAGAAGTTAGAAATAAGCTGGATCTTGCAATAGAAATCCGTGACGTTTATGCAAGAGAGATCCTTGATTTCGCCGGAAATCCGGCTATTGAAGTGGAAGTGCTGGCAGGAGGAGAAATCATAGGAAAAGCGTCTATGGCAGGGAAAAATTATAGTAAAAAAGAGCAGACAGAAAAACAGCAGGTGCACATCGAAGAAAAAATTGAACTGCTTAATAGTCAGATCGCACCGGAAATAATCGGTGAAAATGTATTTGAACAAAGAAAGATTGATACAATTCTGAAAGAAAACGGAAATGAACAGACATCCTTTGCAATATCACTTGCAGTGGCGCGAGCAGCAGCGGCTGCAGAAAAGATTCCGCTTTACAGGTATCTTGGAGGCGTACGTGCGGTACATCCAAGTATGCCGCAGCTGATCAGAAAAGAAGAAATTGAGATAGAAAAGATAAAAGAAATTAAGATAGACGAGAGTACAGTTCTTACGAAACTGTTCGAAAGAATACTGAAAGAACAGAATGAAGGGAATAAAATGATTCTCAGTCAGGAAACAGCAGGAACAGAAGACAGCTTCCTGGTAGATCTTGCAGTTGCAGCAAATATTACGATGATCTTGGTTGAAAACAGAGAAAGCGCTTATTATACAGTACTGAACAATCGATTGTTACAACTGGAAGAGAAGATCAGTGGATGAGGCAATCTCAAGAGATCAAGGAGAAATAAATAATGGGAGCATAGCTCCCAATTATTTAGCGACTTTATTTTACACTCTCTAAATACATTTCTGTCAGTTCAACAGCATCTGCAATACACTGAGGACATGGGACAACTTTCCCCTTTCCAGAGACTCCCTTTAGGTCACGACAATAATAGGTTCCGTTCTTTTGGCGGAATTTTTCTGCAAATTCTTTTGTTTTCTTATAGGTATCTGCTTTTGTAGCTTTTCCATTTTCAAGATTTCCAATGCTGTTGTCCATTCCGATAACCATCATCATTCCGGTTACAGCTCCGCACATGTCCATCATGCCCATGCCAAATCCGAATCCCTCAGAGATTTTAAACATTGTTTCCTGGTCTACACCAAATTCCTCACAGAAAGAACAGGCTACAGCCTGTGCACAGTTATACCCTTTGCCATGTAGTTCTAATGCTTTTTCAACTTTTGTACTCATTTTTTTCTCCTTGTGTTTAGAAATTCCAACTTATTTCTTTGATTTCAAATTGTTTTTATTATAATGCCCTTTTCTATTTATGACAATTAGTATTACGGATTTCAACAGAGGAAGGTGATGCTTTGAATGATTTCTGGTTACTGTTCACACGATGTGCGACCAGCAACGCATCTCGCCATTTTAAATCGCCTTTGGCGATGGGGCGAGATGCATTCAAGCCAAAACATGCATCCTCCGTGTCAATCAGCGAAGTGATTGACACGGGAGTGAACAGTAACGATTTCTGAACATCACCCTTCATATTATTGTGTAAAAAGCTTGTATTGGAAGGAAGATATGTGTATTTTTATATTATATGATGATACCAAGATTGTGGGAGTGCATTGCACGAAACAATCCGTAGGTATCATGGTTGGAGGAGTATATGAGAATAGGAATTATAGAAGATGATACCTTATTGAGAAAGGCATTAGATACATCTTTGAAAAATCAAGGTTATACAACGATTCTTGCCGGTTCGAGAAAAGAAGCAATTAAAAATATAGATAGTTCTGTAGATTTGCTGATCGTAGACATTGGATTACCGGATGGAGATGGAATAAATCTATATCAGGAGCTTCAAAAAAACGGAAGAATTCCAGCTATTTTTTTGACTGCAAAAGATGACGAAAAAGATATGTTAAAAGCGTTTGATACAGGAGCAGATGATTATGTGGTTAAACCATTTTCAATAAAAGTATTGTTAAAGCGTATTGAAGTTGTGCTAAAGAGAAAATCAAATGAAAATATTTTTATGTGCGGACAGGTTATGTTATATTCCGATAGAAAACAGGTTTTTGTTGGAGAGACGGAAATATCTTTGACACTCAAAGAGTATCAGCTTTTGGAATATTTTATTATGAACCAGAATCAGGTTCTTACAAAAGAGATGATAATGGAAAATATATGGGGAATCGATAGTGAATTCATTGATCCCAACACAATTAGCGTTATGATCAGCAGATTGAAAAAGAAATTGAATGATTCATCGAATGTTATCAGTAATGTATTTGGAATGGGATATAGAATGGGAGAGTAGCATGGCTGTAGCAATTTTTACAGTACTTTTAATAGGTTTCATACTCGGAGGAAGCACTGTATATTTAGTTGAAAATCATTTGAGAACAAATGAAATGAATAAAATATATAAATTGACGGAATCCTTAATAAACGGCAATGAATTAGATGGTTCTGATATAGGGAAAGAAACAATCTATTCTAAAACGACCAATCAATTAATCCGTTTACAGGAAATATTGGAAGGAAGAAGGAAAGAGGCTGAAAAAAGTAAATATGAGATACAGAAATTAATTTCTGAGATTGCGCATCAACTAAGGACACCGCTGGCGAATATAAAAAATTATACAGAATTGCTGCAAGAGTCATTAAATGAAACTCAAGAAACATTGAATACAGAATACATAAAAGACTTGCGAACAAGTGAAGAACAATTATGTTTTTTGGTGGAGAGCTTTATAAAAACTGCCCGATTAGAGCAGGGAATCATACAAGTTCACACTCAAAAAGAAAATCTTGTTGAAACGATTCTAAATGCGTTGGGGCAAATACAGAAAAAGGCAGAAGAGAAAGAAATCTTTTTTCAAGTAGAATTGCCGGAGAAAATCATTTGCGAACATGATAAAAACTGGATGTGTGAGGCTCTTTATAATGTGTTTGACAATGCGGTCAAATATAGTAAAAACAACAGCAGGATCAATATCACAATGAAACAGACAGAAATGTTTTATAAGATTCAGATAAGAGATTATGGAATCGGGATAAGAGATGGAGAAGAAAATAAAATTTTTCAAAGATTTTATCGTGGTGAGCAGGCAAGAAGGCAGGAAGGATGCGGAATTGGTTTATATCTTTCCAGAGAGATTGTTCTATTACAAAAAGGGATGATGAAAGCAAAACAAATGAAGCCAGGGCTGCTTATAGAAGTGAATCTTCCGGTATAGACAGTTCATATGCAGCTTGTAAGAAGTTTGTAAGAGGTACCATGTACAATAGATTATGGCTGAGTTAAAGGTAGCATTTACGAAAGGAGTTTACAGAAAAGATGGATATAATCAAAGCCATGAATCTAAAAAAATATTATACATCCGATACATATGAAGTGCGTGCCTTAGAGGGTGTGTCATTAACGGTGGAAGAGGGTGAATTTATAGCGGTTGTTGGTACGTCCGGATGTGGAAAGACAACACTTATGAACATGTTAGGAGGTCTTGACATTCCGGATTTTGGAGGTGTCTGGATCAGAAATACAAGTTTAAAAGATCTCAGTAAGGAAGAAAGAACAATATTCAGAAGAAGAAATATCGGATTTGTATTCCAACAATACAATTTAATTCCTTCGCTTAATATACGCGAAAACATAGTTCTTCCGATGCGACTTGACGGTAAGGAAATCGATATAGATTTCTTTAATGAAATTGTAGAAATACTTGGATTAAAAGATAAATTAGAACGTTTTCCATCAACACTGTCCGGTGGACAGCAACAGAGAGTTTCTATAGCACGGGCATTGTTGACGAAACCGGCAATTGTCCTGGCGGATGAACCGACCGGGAATCTGGATTCTGTTACAAGTATGGAAGTCGTAGGATTACTAAAATCCTGTGCTGCAAGATTTCATCAGACGACATTGATCGTGACGCATCAAGAAGAGGTCGCACAGATGGCAGACAGAGTAATACGTATGTCTGATGGGAAAATCTATACAAGAGATTGTAACGATTGTTAGGAGGGATTACTATGCTTCACAAGAACATTCCGAATAACAATAAAGACATAATCCGATTTCTGGCTAAAAATTTTGCAGGCACCAAAAAGGTGAGAAATACGATTCTATTTTGCTCGATTGTAATTGGCATTGTTGCTATTACCATGGTATTCGGAATCTCCTTTGGAAAAATACAGGCAGAAGAAATAAGATTAATCAGAGAAAATGGAACTGCTTCTTCGGGGAGAATAGAAGATGGAACAGAAGAACAATATGCAAAATTAAAACAACTGAATTATATAAAACAAGTTGGAAAAAGTATTTTTGTAGGTGAAGCTACAGAAGTTTCGGAGAACAATGCAAAAACGATATGTGATATAGTCTGGGCTGACTCAGAAAGCTGGAACAATTTTTTGAGACCGGCATATACCAATGTGATTGGAAGCTACCCACAGAAAAAGGATGAAATTCTATTATCTGAGCGGGCGTTGAAAAAACTTGGTATCTCTGAACCGGAACAGGGAATGGAAATAAACTTAGATGTATACAAAGGTGTGTTCGAACATTCAAAAGAAAAATTCGAATTGTGTGGCTGGTATACAGACTCTGGAAATGAATTAGCAATCGGATATATTTCACATGACAAAATTAAAGAGTTGAAACTGGAAAAGGGTCCTTATACTTTACTTTTCAGTCAGAGTGATCATTTAAACAGGAGTAAAACAGAGGAAAAATTATATCAAACATTGCCGATGAAGAGTGCAGATCAGAAGATATACGTTTCTGATACAGCACAATATACTGCTGTTTCTAAATTCGCAGGTGGATATGAGATGGTGATATTAGGAACAATAGGAATTTTGTGTGGAATATATTTCCTTGTGCGCAATGTCCTTTGGATATCCATGAGCGAAGATGTTCAAAATCTCGGACTGCTCCACACGATCGGAGCCACAGAAAGACAGATTACAAAAATATACCGGAAACAAATGAGGTCACTCATGTTAAAAGGTTCTGTCTTGGGAAGTTTAATCTCTGCACTGATTTTAGTCTTATTAATACCGGAACTATTAGGTTTCCATTTTTATCAGGAAATGGGAGGGAATACAATACTTTCCTTTTTCAGACCGTGGATTCTTTTGCTTTCTGTTGTATTTGTAAATGGAATTTTGTGGATAGCATCGGAAGGCGTTATTAGAAAAATAACGAAGCTGTCTTGTATTGAGAGTGCTGCTTATAACGAAATTACAGTTGCCAGAAAAACAAAACACTCTGGGAAAATAGTGCACAGACGTTCTGAAACAGAAGAAATGTTCTATATTGCGTGGGGAAATATAACACGACAGAAAGCACGATTTATCATTACAAGTCTTTCTATATTTTTAGGAGTCCTATCCTTTGTTCTAATGAATGTACTTACAAATGGATGTGATTATAAGCATCTTCTTGAGAAACGTCCTGATTTTTTGCTGGCAGGAGAGTTTAGCGAATTTGGGAAAAGCCAGGGGTGTGGGGAAGAATATAAAACCAGAGAAATCGATGTGGATCCTTTGCTGACGCAGGGAGATGGTGTGGAACTGTTGTATGATAACGATTATGATGAATTTTCACCAATCTCTCAAGAGTTGGAGAAAAAATTACACAAGATAGATGGTATCGATTGGGAAAAATCTAATTTGATCGAAGGAGCTTATGTAACTACAGTTATGTCCAGAAAGGGCATCCGTCCTTATGACGAAGGGCTTTCGAATCTTACAGATGACAATATGGTGGAAGGATTCAGTTGGGATACGGTGCAGATTTTAAATGAAAATCAAATCTTGTCGCTTGAGAAATACGTTCAGGATAATCAACTCAATATTGATTTGAAATCTTTGGAAGAAGGAAATGGCGTGTTGCTCATACATGATCATATGCTGACCCCGGAACAGCAAAAACTTGCAGATGAAGCAATTGGCGAACCGGTATACTTTAAAACTTTGCTTTCAAGAGAAGATGCGATTCTTAGAAAAGAACAAAGTAATTCTGAGAATAAAGAGAAACAACAGGAAGACGAATTCCCTCAAAAAGAATCTGAAACATTTACTCTATGTGGTTATTTGGACAGGCAAAGTGATGATTTCCCGGAAATAAATCAATCCTGGCATGGAGAAGGCAGCTTATATTATTTTATCAGTGAGAAAGGCTTTCAAAAGATACCGACTGAGAAAAAGATATTAACAATGGAATTAACTGCCAATCCGGAAAAAGAACCTTATGTGAAAACACAGATCAGCGAGCTGGTCTCCGAGGAAAATAAAAAACGATCCGAAATGACAGAAGTATCAATGGATGAAGGAACCGGCGAAGCAGGAGTTTTTGTTATCTGTAAATCAGACCTGATGCAGCAAAAAGAAACATATATGCGAGGAAATCGAATTCTCTTAGGTGCTGTAAGTATCATATTATTCATTGCGGGATTGACCAATTATTGTAACGTTGTATTCACTGGGATGTACGCTCGACGAAAAGAGTTTGATGTAATGAAAAGTATTGGAATGACCGATAAGCAAATGAAATTAATGCTCTTTGGAGAAGGCAGTTATTATTTTATGTGTGTGGTGGGATTGTTATTTACTGTAGGAATGGCAGCTTTGGTTGGGGTAAAGATTTATATGGAAAATAAATTGTCATATTTCACATTTCGCTGGCCGATTCTTATTATCGCAGGAATAATGCTATCACTTTTAGTGGTTAATGTTCTGGTTACCCATTTTGTTGTTGGTTTTTGCGGTGAAGAAAAGGATTCGCATTGATACGATGTCTAGACACTGTGTTTTGCCTTCACTTTTTCATCTTCGGAGCAATAAGCAGCACTACTGTCACAAGAAAATATACACCATACAGTAACCAAG
>ERZ780226.1876-NODE-1876-length-15578-cov-3.997037_pt1 | contig 15578 bp, 13 predicted proteins | sample MGYA00511165_ERZ780226 | MGnify/ENA primary metagenome ERZ780226 (study PRJEB29588, sample SAMEA2152373) | human gut metagenome | biome: human gut; feature: human-associated habitat; material: faeces | place: Denmark | collected 2008/2010 ...
AAATTTGTTAAAACTTTAACTTTTTAAATCAAAAAAACTGTAACTTATGATTAAAAGCTGTTACCCTTGCATTAATTTTCGTTAAGCTTCTGTAAAAATGCCTGTGTACGTTCACATTTCGGATGTCTGATGACCTCCTCGGGGGAGCCTTCCTCCACCACTACTCCGTCGGCCATAAAGATAATCTTATCGCTTACGCTTTCAGCGAAATCAATCTCGTGAGTGACAATAACCATAGTGATTTTTTCTTTTGCAAGCGCGCGAATAACCTTAAGTATCTCTCCCGTAAGCTCCGGGTCAAGAGCCGAAGTCGGCTCGTCAAAGAAAAGGATTCTCGGCTTAAGCGCAAGCGCTCTTGCAATCGATACCCTCTGCTTTTGACCTCCGGACAATTCACAAGGATAATTTTCAAGCTTGTCGATAAGTCCGACGCTTTTTAATATAGCCTTTGCATTCTCGTCAATCTCAGCGAGAATCGTTTTTTTGTTACTTTTATAATCCTCTCTTTCCTTCGCAATAAGCCGCGGTGCAAGCGTAACATTTTCAAGCACACTGTACTGAGGAAAGAGATTGAAATCCTGGAAAACAAGTCCGAAATTAAGCTGTTTAGATCTCATTTCGGCGGCGGACAGTTTGACCTTATCATCGCCCGAAAAAAGAAGCTTTCCGTCTAAAAAGATTTGACCCTCGTCCGCTCTCTCCAAGAAATTTATACAACGCAGGAGCGTAGTCTTACCGCTGCCTGACGAGCCTATGACAGAAAGGACTTCGCCCTCCTCCATAGAAAAATTAACGCCTTTTAATACTTCTGTTTTGCCAAAGCTCTTTTTGAAGCCTTTAATCTCAAGTGTCGGCATATAAAAACCACCCTGCAATCAATCATAATTCATAACTTTAATTTTTATAATAATCAAGCTTCTTTTCTATATACCCGAAGAGAAGCGTAAGCACACCGTTAAATACAAGGAAGTAAATTCCTGTTGAAAACAGCGGCCAAATAAGGCCTTTTTTGGTAAATCGCTCAGCAGACATAATTATTTCAGCAACGCTTACCACTCTCGCAAGAGAGGTATCCTTAACAAGCGTGATAATCTCATTACTGATAGGAGGAACAATCCTCTTGATTACCTGAAACAAAACAACCTTAAAGAAAATCTGAACCTTTGTCATTCCGAGAACCTGCCCGGCCTCGTACTGACCTTTTGAAATAGACTCTATGCCGCCGCGGTAAATCTCTGAAAAATACGCGGCGTAATTAATAACAAATGCAATCATAACTGCTGCCATACGCGACTGCATCGGAACGTCAAATAAAATTCCCGGCGCATACATAACGACAAAAAGCTGAAGCATAAGAGGTGTTCCTCTTATAATCCAGACGAAAGTCTTTGTCACCCAGCGCAGCGGCAGGAACTTCGACATTGAGCCAAAACAGACAATAAGCCCAAGCGGCAGCGATATTATAAGTGTTAATGCGAATATAAAGCAGTTTGTACCAAAGCCTTCAAAAAGCGAGGCTATAATACTTCCGGCAGAACCTGTCATTATTTATAACCAACTTTCAGTAAGGGCAATATGCCCTGTCATTTATCAATATTCGGCGGCAGAAATCCCGCCGCCGAATATATAACTTTCTGTTATTTCACCAAGAGCAAATCCTGAAGCTTATACTTCTCTGCAATCTTTTTCAGAGTTCCGTCAGCCGCAAGTTCTTTCATAATCCCGTTTACCTTTTCGGTAATGTCGCTGCCCTTTCTGAATGCGATTCCGTATTCTTCAGGTTCAAATTCCTGAGCTTCCACAACAGCAAGGTCAGCATAATCTGTTCCCTCACCGATTGAACCTATCGATGTAACATAGTCAACAACGGCTATGTCAGCGGTGCCTGACTTAACTTCCATAAGCGCCTTAGCCTGTGAATCAACACCTGTGTATTTTGCGGTCTTGAAGAAGTCGTTTCCTGTCGCAAGTTCCTCACCTGCCGAACCTGTTTCAGCAACAACCCGTGCGCCCGTTACATCCTTTCCGTACTTCTCAACATTAACTTTAGCGGTAACCATAACCTGTTTGTTGCCGAGATACGGCTCAGAAATGCTCATATTTGCCTTCCTGTCATCCGTAATGGTAAGACCGTTCCAAAGGCAGTCAACCTTTTTTGAATTCAACTCATTTTCCTTTGCGTCCCAGTTAATTTCAACAAAATCGGGTTTAACGCCGAGCTTGTCACATACTGCATTTCCGAACTCAACCTCAAAACCGGTAAGTTCACCGTTTTCATCGGTATAATCCATCGGCGCAAACAAAGTCATTCCTATAACCAGCTTACCCTTCCCCTGAACGTAAGCCCAGTCACTATCGGCTTTCTTCTCTGTGTTCCCTCCGGCAGTGCCGGCGGTCTCACTCTTTCCGCAAGCAGCAAACGCAAGCACGGTAGCTATCGCAAGCGAAAGCGCCAGAATCTTCTTGAATTTTTTCATTTTTATAACTTCCTTTCCCTTTGGTAGATAAAATTTAATTATTTTCAACTTATCTTAAGTGCCATATCTCGCGGTTATAATCTTCTATTGTTCTGTCACTCGAGAAGAATCCCGCCTTAGCCGTATTCATAACAGCAGAGCGCATCCACGCTTCCTTGTCCTTATACTTATCAAAGACACGGGCGTTCGCAGCAAGATAAGACTCAAAGTCAGCAAGCAAAAGATAATTATCCGCAAATCCGTGGTCGCCGATGACAAGCGACTTATATATATCATAGAAGATATTTTCCTGATTGAACGTTCCGTCAATCAGTGTATCTACCACTTTCTTAACAACGGGGTTCTTAGCGTAAATCTCAGAACTCGGTGATTTTCCGCTCGCATAGATATTCAGAACCTCCTGTGAGGAAAGGCCGAAAATGAAGATGTTGTCGTCTCCGACCCGTTCTCTGATTTCTACATTTGCACCGTCCATTGTTCCGATTGTAAGAGCGCCGTTTAACATAAGCTTCATATTTCCCGTACCCGACGCTTCTTTTGAAGCGGTTGAAATCTGTTCGCTCAAATCAGCAGCAGCAACAATCTTCTCTGCACTCGATACGCTGTAATTTTCTATGAATATGACCTTCATTATATCCTTTGTTCTCGGGTCATTGTTTACCGTCTTTGCCACATCATTTATAAATTTAATGATGAGCTTAGCCATATGATACCCCGGGGCAGCCTTTGCACCGAAGATATATGTTGTCGGCATAATATCAGCATCGGGATGTCCCTCAACAATTTTCTGATAACGATAGATTATGTGCATAGCTTTAAGAAGCTGACGCTTGTACTCATGCAGACGTTTAATCTGAACATCGAACATAGAATCAGGGTTCACGATGATTCCGTTATTTTCTAATATATATTTGGCGAGTCTTTCTTTATTATCTCTCTTAATAACGGCAAATTTATCGCGGAAAGCCGCGTCATCCGCAAACGGAGTCAAGTTTTCAAGCTGTTTATAGTCCTTCACCCATCCGTCGCCGATTGAATCACAGATAAGCTTTGAAAGCTCGGGGTTCGCCTTATACAGCCATCTGCGGAAGGTTACGCCGTTTGTCATATTCTTGAACTTATACGGATACATTCCGTAATAATCCTTAAAGGTTTCTTTTTTAAGAATCTCGGTATGCAAAGCGGCAACACCGTTTATACTGTGACAAGCGGTAAGGCAAAGGTTCGCCATACTAACCTGACCGTGTGAAATAACAGCCATATACTCGACCTTTCCCGTGTCACCGGGGAAACGATCCCAAAGAACCTGACGCTGACGGCGGTCGATTTCGTGTATAATCTGACCGAGTCTCGGCAGAAGTGTATCAACCATATCCATAGGCCATTTTTCAAGTGCTTCACAGAGGATAGTGTGGTTTGTGTATGCAAAAGTCTTTCCTATAATGCTCCATGCTTCATCCCATCCGAGACCTTCCTCATCCATAAGTATCCTCATAAGCTCAGGAATGGCAATAGTCGGGTGAGTATCGTTAATATGAATTTGGATATACTCCGGAATCTGCTGCATCGTGAGGTTTTTCTGCTTATGCTTTGCTATAATCCACTGGATTGTGGCCGATACAAAGAAATACTGCTGCTTTAATCTCAAAAGCTTACCCTCATAATGATTATCCTCGGGGTAGAGAATCTTTGAAATAACTTCAGCAAGGTCCTTGTTCTCATTCGCCTTAGCATAGTCGCCGCGGTTAAACTCCCTCATATCAATTACCTCAGGCGAGCGAGCCTTCCAAAGTCTGAGGGTGTTTACCGTCTCGGTATTAAAACCGGTGATAGGCATATCATACGGTTCGGCTATAACGGTGTTATAATCAACCAAACGGAACTTGAGCCTTCCGTCCTCCATATACTCCTCTATTCTGCCGCCGAACTTAATCTCTTTCGAATCCTCGGGCCTCGCTATATCCCATACGTTTCCGTCCTGAAGCCAGGGGTCAGGCATCTCAATCTGATAACCGTCTACAATCTTCTGACGGAAAAGTCCGTACTCATAGCGGATTCCGCAGCCGAAAGCCGGAAGTTCAAGATTGGTAAGCGAGTCCAGGAAACAAGCCGCAAGCCTTCCCAGGCCGCCGTTTCCGAGGCCGGCATCACTCTCCTGCTCTTCTATATCGTCAAGCGAGATGTTCATCTCTGACAGCGCATCACGATAAAGATCTGTCTCCATTATATTCATTAGGTTATTCCCCATCGCACGTCCCATAAGGAACTCAAACGAAAGATAGTACAGCTCTTTTTGGGGCTTACTGTCTGCCTTCTGTTGGTAATTAACCCATTTATCCATTATTTCATCACGAATTGTAAACGCAACAGCGGTATAAATTTCACGCTTTGTTGCCTTTTCAACCGTTTTTCCGAAGTATCTGCGGATTTTACCCGAAATTTCATTCTTAATAAAATCCTTACGCTTGTTATATTCACTTGATTTCGATAAAGCATTCTTCATTATGACATCAATACCTTTCTGTAGGAAAATTTACGTCTGTCTCTATTATGTCAATACTTTCAAAAATACAATTATAATTTTACCTCATTTTTTAATATTCTGCAAGTATTTTTTTGATTTTTGGCGAAATAAACAATATTGCGGGAATTTATAGTAACAAACTTTAACAACTTAGTAGTAATATCGAAAACTTCGGTCAAAGCTATGCTTTGACCGAAGTTTTAAAACATACTACTTTCCGCAGTTTTCGTTTTCAAATTTTTCAAAATCACCTATAAACTTGTTAATGTAACCCGCAAGGGCAACCTCAGGGTCAATTCCCATTTCGCCCGCTGCGGCGGCAATATCAAACAAAAGCGCACCGAATTCCTGTTCGGTCTTACAGTCTATCTCACGCGGGATATGATTATACCCCGCCTTTTTTGCCTTTTTCCTTATCTTTTGGGCACGCATAAGCGACGGAATATAGGTTGATACTCCGCGAAGCTCATCGGCAATACTCGACTGCCTGCGGTCGGCACGCTTGATGGCGTCCCATCTGTCGCGGACCTCATCAGAGGTTTTGACGTTTACCTCGCCGAATACGTGCGGATGCCTGTGAATCATCTTCCGACTGATTGCATCGGTCACATCGTTTATATCATACTCACCGTTATCCTTTGCTATCTGTGCATGAAGAACCACTTGAAGCAAAACATCTCCGCTCTCATCGGCAATTTTCTCAGGCTTTCCGCCGTCAATCGCCTCCACCATTTCATACGCTTCTTCTATAACGCTTTTGCGGATACTCTCATGGGTCTGTTCCCTGTCCCAGGGACACCCGCCCGGAGCGCGCAGTGCGGCAATTATATCGACCAGTTCATTAAATGTGTACTTTCCGTTTTTCAATTTCATCTTCCTCTTTCAAATCAATTATTTAAGCAGGCCGTATCTCTCAAGGATTCCGGCAAGCTTTTCGCCCTTAGGCAGCATCTCAACATCCTCTTTTCTAACCGCCCGTACCGCAAGCGACGCAAAGAGATAAATCATGCCGCATACAGCAATCTCAACAACGCTCAGCACTCTGCTGATGGGCAGGAAGGACGACATCACATACGCGGCCGCCCCCATAATTGCCGCCGCAAGAATCGGCTTTATCACGAAGCTTCCCCATTTGAATTCGATTCCCGCCGCCTTGATTATCGACAGGACATTGAGTACGGCGATTACCAAATAACAGATTCCCGTTCCGACGGGAGCACCGTCGATTCCCAAATACGGAATACAGAAAAAGTTTACGCATACCTTTAAAATTCCGCCGATTATCATATGGATTACCGGTTTGTATACTCGTCCGTACGACTGTAGGATTGAATTTGAAACCTGAACAACCGCGACCGGGATGATTGCCGCTGACAAAACCGACAAAACCGAATGTGCATTATAATCGCCAAAGAGCAAATGCAAAATTTCCTTTGACAACACTCCCATTCCAAAGGCGCACGGTGCGGCGAAAAGCATAGCGATACGCAGGGTGCTTTCGGTAATCTTTTTCGCATTTTCGCGGTCTTTTCTTGCGACCGCAACCGAGATTGCGGGAACAACGCTCGTTCCGAGTGCAACAACCAGCGTCAGCGGCAGATTAAACATTGTAAGAGCCTTTCCGGTATACATACCGTAAAGCGTCGCCGCCTTCTGTGACAGAAGCTCGGCACCTTTCCAGCCTTCCTCCGCCGCCTTTGAGAAGAACGATGTTCCTTCGCTGAACATCGCCGCATATTTATCAAATACGCTTGCGTTTACCACCAAACGTCTTGTAATCGTTGCCATATCTATAAGTGTGGTAAGGCTCGAAACCGATGCACCTATGGTAATCGGAACAGCAATCATAATCAGCTTTTTCAATATTGTTCTGTCGCTTCGCTGAAGTGACGCGGGGGGCTTGTCAAAGCTATGCCTTCTTCGATGAACCGCATATATACAGGTCATAAGCAGGCATGAAAGAAATGTTCCCGCCGTCACGCCGAAGATTGCACCGCCCGACGCAAAAACAGTCTGTATATGCTGTGTAGAAATCTTCGATGCGGCGAAATCAACCGCCGAACCAATCGAACCGTCAACCGTCATCTTCATAAAAAACCATGCAAAGACAAGGCCTATCAGCATCTTGCCGCCTGATTCGATTACTTCGCTCGCCGCTGTCGGATACATATTCTGTCTGCCCTGAAAATAGCCGCGATACGCCGAGGTCATCGCAACAAAGAACACTGCGGGGGCTATAAGTGCAATCCCGAGTGCGGCGTCCGGCATCTTCATCAGATTTGCAATGTTATCCGCAAACAAAAGAAGAATCAGCGTTCCTATTATTCCGACAATGGCGAGGAATCTGAACGCAACCTTAAACACGCGGTTTGCATCGTACTCATTATTCTGTGCTATGCTTTCAGACACCATTTTTGAGATTGCAACAGGAAAACCTGCCGTTGCAACAATAAACATAAATGTGTAAATCTGATACGCAACGTTAAAATATCCGCTTCCTGCGTCGCCTATGAGATTAATCAGCGGAATTTTAAAGCAAGCGCCGATTATTTTAACTATAAAATTAGCTATGCCCAAAACGAGGGCGCCCTGAATAAATCCCTGCGCCGCCTTTGTCTTAGTTTTTCCTGTCATTTAACCACTCCTAAACGGGAATTTTCTGAAATTTTGTATATTCCTATAATTCAAAAATTTCGCAAACCCGCATTTAATACAGGTTTGCGAAATCTGATACACGATTTTATAACCAAGCCGTAAGTTTTACTTCAGGAATCCAAGACCTCTGACAATAGGAGGCTCAACCGCATTGCCCGAACATACCGAGAAGAACGAAATAATCTGAACAACCCAAAGTATAACGAACATTACCCCGGCCACAATCGGAACAATTACAGTCCAGCAAAGGACAAGAGCGATAATTCCTAAAAGTGTCTTTGTAACGCTTAATTTAAGTGCCTGTCTAACGTGAAATCCGACATATTTTGACTCTCTGCTCGCTATAAGAGCAACAATAACGCCAATCCACCCCATAAGATACGGAAGCATAGCGAACACCTTGTTCTGTGAAACATCTGTCTTATCAAATTCGCCGCTGTGGTTATACGGATCCGAATAAACCGGGTTCTGTGCATAGCCTCCGACAAAGCCGCCTTGATTGTACTGTGTCTGACCGGCATATTGATTTGAATACTGACCCTGCTGATTTTGCTGGGTTTGCTGACCCTGCTGTGACTGCTGAGTTTGCTGACTTTGCTGTGACTGCTGCGGCTGCTGAGTCCGCTGTGACGCAAGGCTCATTCCGCAATTCATACAGAATTCACTGTTATCACGGTTTTCTGTACCACAATTTGAACATACCATAAAAATCACCCTTTCCGTTATTCACGGTTTAATATTAATACTTCTGTCATTCTCTTAAACCTTATGGCTATATTATATTTTATATGCCGTATTTTTTCAATATATTTATATTACAACACTGTTAATTTTATGTTAAATTACTGCCGTTTTACAACGGCAGTTTATTAATGGTGAAAGAGCCGTATTCCGGTAAACGCCATAGCTATTCCGTACTTATTACAGGTTTCGATTACATTGTCATCACGGATTGAGCCGCCCGGCTGAGCTATTACCCTTACCCCGGACTTATGTGCACGCTCAATGTTATCGCCGAACGGGAAGAAAGCATCAGAGCCAAGCGCAACATCGGTGTTCTTTTTGAGCCACTCATTCTTCTCTTCCTTTGTAAATACCTCCGGCTTAACCTTAAAGGTTTTTTCCCATACGCCGTCTGCGAGAACATCCATATATTCATCAGAAATATACACATCAATCGCGTTATCCCTGTCGGCACGCTTGATTCCGTCTACGAATTGCAGTCCAAGAACCTTAGGTGCCTGTCTGAGCCACCAGATGTCCGCCTTATTTCCGGCAAGGCGTGTGCAGTGTATTCTCGACTGCTGCCCTGCGCCAATTCCTATTGCCTGGCCGTCCTTTACATAACAAACACTGTTCGACTGTGTATATTTAAGCGTAATAAGAGAAATTATTAAATCACGCTTTTCATCTTCCGTCATCGTCTTGTTCTCTGTTACAACGTTTGAGAGCAGTTCATCATCTATTTTAAGCTCGTTTCTTCCCTGTTCAAAGGTTATTCCGAAAACCTGCTTACGCTCAATCGGCTCAGGAACATAATTTTCATCAATCTGAATTATATTATAATTTCCTTTCTTTTTACGCTTTAAAATTTCAAGCGCCTCATCGGTATAGCCGGGCGCAATGATTCCATCAGACACCTCTTTGGCTATAAGCTGAGCAGTCGCCTTATCGCACACATCCGAAAGCGCTATAAAATCCCCGAATGATGACATTCTGTCCGCACCTCTCGCTCTTGCATACGCATTCGCAAGCGAAGTGAGCTGAACCTCATCATCAATAAAATAAATCTTTCTAAGTGTGTCCGAGAGCGGAAGTCCGACCGCCGCGCCTGCCGGCGAGACGTGCTTGAACGAGGTTGCCGCGGGAAGTCCCGTTGCCTTTTTTAATTCTCTGACAAGCTGCCATCCGTTAAAAGCATCCAAAAGATTTATATATCCGGGCTTTCCGCAGAGAACCGTGAACGGAAGTTCACCGTTTTCGACAAAAACCCTCGACGGCTTTTGATTCGGATTACAGCCGTATTTAAGTTGCATTTCTTTCATATTTATAATTCCTTTCTGTGTCAGATAACACACTTTTATTTATTTTTATTAACGATTCTGCTTTCGGTTTCGCCTGTCTCAATATTAATATATCTGACAAAAAGCGACACCTTGTTGTCTTCGTTCAGACTGTTCCAGAGATTCTCCTCAAACTCATCTATATCTTCGGGAATCTCAACCGGTTTAGGCTCACCGCAAAAGCTCGGAAGCGGACTTCCGTCACCCATATATGTATGAATAAAGTGACCCTCACCGCGTTTAGGATTATAAAAACCGAAGGTGTTTCGTCTGCATGAGCTTGGGTCGCCGTCCGCACTCTTTAGGATTGACATAGCATAGTTATATGAGCTGCCCTCGATATGCATTATACCCGAGATTCTCGGGGTATAGTTCGGCGCATCATCCTCAAATTCACGGGTTCTGAGCGCCTGTTCAAACGTCATCTGTTTATCCATTAAGTCATAAATTGTGTCGGTCTGATCACCGTTGGTTACAATCGTTTTGTTTCCGAGAACACGAACCGGCGCATATATAATAAGATGCGGATCTTCAAGCTTTGATTCATCAAACGCCTGTGTGCGGATTCCGTCACCGTCCTCAACAAATACACGGTTTCGGCTGTTCTCGCTTCTTCCCATAATAAAATATGCCGTCACCGCATACCTTCCGCTCGGCGACTTACCTATTACTATTCCACGTCCGGGATAGCTGTTGCTCTTTAATTCTTCATAAATATTCATTATAAACCTCCTACCGCTGCTGTGCACTTTCAAGGTCTGCACAAAGCATTTCAACCGCCTGAGGGAGAATCTGCCACTCGGCCTCCTCCATCACTCTCTTTTGTAAGGTTTCGGCGGTATCGTCATCGTTGATATAGACAGCCTTCTGCATAATAATCTTTCCGCCGTCGGTTATCTCGTTCACCAGGTGAACGGTAGCACCCGTCACCTTCACGCCATAGTCAAGTGCCGCCTGGTGAACCTTAAGCCCATAAAATCCATCACCGCAGAACGATGGTATGAGCGACGGATGGATATTCACGATTTTATCGCGGTACACCGCGATAAAATCCTTCCCTAAAATCGACAGGAATCCCGCAAGAACTACAATATCCACTTTCATCTCTTTAAGATACGAAACAAGCGCTTTATCAAATTCAGCACCCGAGCCGTATTCTTTTTTAAGAATTTCCTTTGCATCGATTCCAGCTGATTCGGCACGCTTTAAGGCATACGCTCCGCTTCTGTCAGCAATAACGGTAACGATTTTTCCGCTCTTGATAATTCCGCTTTGTTGAGCGTCAATCAGCGCCTGAAGATTCGTTCCGCCGCCCGACACCAAAACACCTATATTCAGCATATGTCCACTCCTTTTTCGCCGCTGACAATCTCACCGACAACACACGCTTCCTCGCCGCAGGCGTTGATTGCCGCTATCGCCGAATCCGCCTGAGTCTTAGGAACGGTCAGCATAAGGCCGATACCCATATTATAGGTATTGAACATATCGCGCTCTGAAATATCGCCAAGCTTTTGAATCATCTTAAATATAGGAAGAACCTCAAAGCTGTTCTTGTCTATTCTTGCTCTTGTTCCCTCTTTCAGCATTCTCGGAATATTCTCGATAAAACCGCCGCCCGTTATGTGGGATACAGCGCGGACATCCGCCGCCTCTATTGCGGAAAGCAGAGGTTTAACATAAATCTTAGTCGGTGTAAGCAGGGCTTCGCCGACCGTCATACCAAGCTCATCGCTGTAAGTTGTGAGACGATTTTTACACTCCGCCGAATCATCGATGCCAAACACCTTTCTTACGAGCGAATAGCCGTTTGAATGTATTCCCGAAGATTTAACACCGATTATAGCATCGCCCGATTCGAGCCTGCTTCCGTCTATTATCTTGTCCTTATCAACTATACCGACCGAGAATCCGGCAAGGTCATACTCCTCGGGGTCATAAAAGCCGGGCATTTCAGCGGTTTCACCGCCGATTAAAGCACACCCCGCCGCGACGCAGCCATCGGCAACGCCCTTAACTATATCAGCAACCTTCTCAGGCACATTCTTTCCCACCGCTATATAATCAAGAAAGAAAAGCGGCTTTGCTCCGCCGCAGGCAATGTCATTCACGCACATCGCGACACAGTCCTGACCGACTGTGTCGTGCTTGTCCATAACAAACGCAAGCTTCAGCTTTGTGCCGACTCCGTCCGTTCCCGATACCAAAACGGGATTTTTATAACCCGTACCTATTTCAAATAATCCGCCAAAGCCGCCGATTCCCGATATTACCCCGGGAATATTGGTGCGCTTTACGTGTTCCTTCATTAATTCTACTGCCTTATAGCCCGCCTCAACGTCTACACCGGCATTTTTATAAGCCTGACTCATCTCTTATCTCCTCCGTAAATTAATCCAAAATCTATAATTTTACCCTCATAAGTTTTATAAATTATGAAGTTCCTCTTGAAGCGCTTTATCTTTTGCTTCAACAGCCTTTGCCATATCCGCCTTGAACCTGACAAGCCTTTCTGCGAGGTTTTCATCCGATAGCGCAAGCATCTGGACCGCAAGGATTCCCGCATTGTCCGCGCCGTTCACGGCAACGGTTGCGACCGGGATTCCCGACGGCATCTGAACCATTGAAAGAAGTGAATCAAGTCCGTCCATCAATGATGACTTAATCGGAAGAGCGATTACCGGAAGCGTAGTATACGCGGCAATAACACCGCCAAGGTGAGCCGCCTTTCCTGCCGCCGCGATTATTACCGACACTCCTCTGTCTTTGGCCGTTTTAGCGAATTCTTCCGCTGCCTGCGGAGTTCTGTGCGCCGAAATAACGCGCGCTTCATACTCCACCCCGAATTCTTTAAGCTTTTCTATCGCACCTTTTACAACGGGCAAATCCGAATTACTTCCCATAACGATTGCAACCTTTGCCATTTTAATCACTTATCCTTTCTTACTTCTTATATTCCAAATCGTTTTCCGTCAGGTCTTTTACAACCTCAAGATATTTTTCCGCCTCATTCTTTGCGAGGTCAAGGCTCAGATTTCTGTAATTTCCGCACTCAATCTCGCTTGCGCCGGGCATATCGCCGTCATATTCAAGTATTTTCTCAAGAGTTTCTTTTATAAGTTTAACATCCGCCTTATGGTCCATCGAACGCAAAAGGAGATAAAACCCCGTCTGACACCCCATCGGCCCGAAGTATATCACGCTTCCCTCACGGTCAGAATTTCTCACCATTGTGGCAAACATATGTTCAAGCGAATGCATAGCCGCGTTTGAAATTAAATCTCCCGTGTTCGGTTTTCTCATTCTCAGGTCATAGGTAGTGATATCGCCGTCAATCCTCGAAATATAAATTCCAGGTTCAAGTTTAGTGTGATCAACCGTAAAACTTGTGATTTTTTTCATATTCAATCACCCTTCCTTTAATATAAATCCACCTATAAAGGCATAATTTCGACGTGTTTCAAAACATCAAATATCCTTATTTAAAATATTTTACTCCGCTTTCAAATATTTTCTGGTCTTTTTCACCCGGGATATTCTTAAACACATTCTGTTTAAATCTCTCGGAATGTCCCATCTTTCCGAGAACGCGGCCGTCAGGACTTGTTATTCCTTCAATCGCATAATACGAGCCGTTCGGATTATATGGCATCTCATAGGTCGGCTCACTGTCGGGATTCACATACTGTGTTGCTATCTGTCCGTTCTTCTCCATTTCGGCAATAACCTCGGGGCTCGCAACAAACCTTCCCTCGCCGTGTGATACGGCGATATGATGAATGTCACCAACCTCAACACCCGCAAACCATGGGGATTTAACTGATGCAATTCTTGTTGTTGCTATTCTCGATACGTGTCTGCCTATCGTATTAAACGTAAGTGTCGGGCATGAGCTGTCTGCCTTTCTTATCTCGCCGTAAGGCACAAGTCCAAGCTTGATAAGCGCCTGGAAGCCGTTGCATATACCGAGCATAAGACCGTCACGGTTATTTAAAAGTTCCATAACCGCCGCTTTTACACGTTCGTTCTCAAACGCCGCCTTGATGAACTTACCCGAGCCGTCAGGCTCGTCACCGCCGCTGAATCCGCCCGGAAGCATAACAATCTGTGCCTTTTCGATTGCGTCAACAAAACTCTCGATTGACTCTTCTATATGCTCAGGCTTGAGATTCTTAAAGATTCTCACATCCGCTGTACCGCCCGCGCGTTCAAACGCCCTCGCGCTGTCATATTCACAGTTGGTTCCCGGGAAGGCTGGTATAAATATTCTCGGCTTAGCGAAGCTTTGTTTAGGACAGATATTAACCCTCTCGCCGAACTCAAACTTTTTCATTCCTACATCGTCATACTCCGCACGCGTTGCGAAAACACCTTCAAGCGGCGCAGTCCATGCCTTTTCTATTTCGTCAAGCGAAATTTCTTCGCCATCTATCTTTATAAGTTCATCTGAAGTTGTGTGTCCGAGTTCGATAATATCAACGCTGTCGCTTTTCTGTAGCTTTGTGTCCATACCCTCGATCTCAACTATTACACTTCCGTATCTCGCTTCAAACAGAGCCGTCTTTTCACAGCTATCCGAAAATTCAAAGCCTATTTTGTTACCCAGAGCCATCTTACAGATACCCTCCGTCACACCGCCCATACCAACGGCCCAAACCGACTTAACAAGTCCTTTATCATTGTGAATCATCGTATGAAGCATATCATAAAGCTGTTTTAGGCTGTCAAAGTCCGGCATACTGTTCTCATCGTACTTAGGCGAAAGCATAATAACAGAGTTATTCGCATTCTTAAACTCATCCGATACTGCATAGCTTGCCGAAAGCGGAGCAACCGCAAACGAAACAAGCGTCGGCGGAACATCTATATCGTTAAACGAACCCGACATACTGTCCTTACCGCCAATAGCGGCAAGTCCGAGCTTTTCCTGTGCAACATATGCGCCGAGAAGCGCCGAAAGCGGCTTGCCCCAACGCTTAGGGTCCGTTCCGAGTCTCTCGAAATATTCCTGGAAGGTCAGATATATGTCTTTATAATCGGCTCCCGCCGCAACCGCCTTAGTAACCGAATCAACCACCGCATATATTGCCCCGAGATATGGATTTCTTTCCGAAATCTTAGGGTTATAGCCATAAGCCATAACCGTCGCCGTATCGGTTTCCTTATGCAGGGTCGGAACCTTCGCCACCATACTCTGCTGAGGGGTCATCTGATACCTTCCGCCGTAAGGCATAAATACCGAACCGGCTCCGATTGTGCTGTCGAATCTTTCGACCAGACCGTGCTGAGACGCAATATTCAGATCACCCATCATATTCTTTATCTTATCGGCATACGTTCTGCCCTTGGGCTTAAAGTCGAACATATCAATCGAAAAGTCAGCCTTTTCAACATATGCGTCATTGTGCTTCTCTGCACCGTTTGTGTTGAGAAAGTCACGGCTTATATCACAGATTGTCTTTCCGCGCCACTTCATACAAAGCCTGTTTGTGTCAGTCACCTCTGCCACACAAACCGCGTTAAGGTTCTCTTTATCCGCTTCAGCTATGAACTTTTGAACATCGCTCTTGCGAACAACCACCGCCATTCTTTCCTGTGATTCGGATATAGCAAGCTCCGTTCCGTCAAGTCCGTCATACTTTTTGGGAACCATATCGAGGTTTATATCAAGCCCGTCAGCAAGCTCACCGACAGCGACAGAAACGCCGCCCGCACCGAAGTCATTACAACGGCGAATCAGTCGGGTAACCTCTTTCTTTCTGAACAGTCTCTGAAGTTTCCGCTCAACCGGGGCGTTACCCTTCTGGACCTCCGCACCGCAGGTTTCAAGTGATGTATCTGTATGCGCTTTAGACGAAC
>ERZ780226.1881-NODE-1881-length-15528-cov-5.936341_pt1 | contig 15528 bp, 13 predicted proteins | sample MGYA00511165_ERZ780226 | MGnify/ENA primary metagenome ERZ780226 (study PRJEB29588, sample SAMEA2152373) | human gut metagenome | biome: human gut; feature: human-associated habitat; material: faeces | place: Denmark | collected 2008/2010 ...
TTGGGGATATTCAGCCGGGGCAGGCGGGTTACGGTGAGATGAAGGTATTCGTGGGTATGCTCTCCATGACCGAGGGCTACACCGAAAGCCACGGCAAGACCACGGGCGTCTACACCGTTACATACACCGACGACGCGGGCGAAACCCACACCGCCGAGCAGCAGCTTTCCACCGAGATAAAGCAGCCGGTGATCGCCGGAGAAAAGACCGACGCCGAAAAGCAGGCCGAGGAGGAGCAGAAGCGCGCCATGAGCCAATGGTGGATAAGCGCGCTTGCGGCCTTCGCAGTCATTGCGATAATAGTCGCAGTTATTGTGGTGAGTAAATTTGCGAGGATGATGAAGGTGAGGTAAGGAAGCAGAAATAAGGTTCCGTTATTGAGTACGTTAATATAGCGTTTTGATAGAAAGCGTCACGAAAGATTTGTGTTTTCGCGGCGCTTTTTGTTTGCGTCCGTTTTCACGGCGCATCCGCACCCCTCCGTTTCTTTTTGATTGCTTACACAAAATCAAATTTTACGGAGGATTACAAATGAAAATCATCAATTTGAGATACTACTATCCAACTCTCTATACGCACGATGTGGCTTGCGCTGTTCCGGGCGAATTGAAAGAACTGCTTGACCAATTCATATTGGAGGATTATCGTTACGACGCTAAGCGGAGATACCATCGTGCCTTCTACTCATATGACGCTCTTGACGGCATTGAAAACGATATATTGATGTTCGGGTCTTCGCCATGCGAACTATACGAGCAAAAGGAGCGTCATGCCGCCTTATATGCCGCGTTGCTGAAGCTGCCCGAAAAGCAGCTTCGGCGCATATATGCCAACTATTACCTTGGCATGAGCAAGGCGCAAATAGCCCGAATAGAAGGCGTGAACGAGAGCGGCATTCGCAAATCCATACGGAGCGGCCTGAACACGCTGCGGAAAGAATTGAATTTTTTCTGTGACGGGGTACGGAAATAGCCAAAAAACCTCTGGATATATGAGGGGAGCAAATCTCCCCTCATGCAGCACAACAGAATATCCAACGATTCGGATACGTTAACCATACGGCGAGCGATGTGACACATACGCTAAGACTGCCTGCGGGATCTTCCCGTAAACAAGATGGCATCAAAGGTACGAGCGGTAGCATCAATGCCACGCCCCTTCGCACGGCGCGAAGGCCGCCAAGACCCGTGTGGTGAATAATGATACTTCTGTACAGTCGAGATTAAGTTCCAGAGTGCAGCCCGGGCGTTTCCGGGGTGGTGAAAGTCCAATGTAGGCCGTGTGCCGCGGCCAGTCCGCATCGTTGCCCATGCACAGGGAAGTAGTGTCGAATATGTGCATATTGAAACGGAGGAAAAATAAGCGGCGGTCTTTACTGTTGCTTCAACAGGTTAATCAGGCCGCCGCTCAACGTATATTCAAATTTGCATTATCAAGATAAGATAGGAGGATACATATATGTGCAGTTCATGCGCAGAAATACTTGACCAGCGAATTATTGGCATTAACTCTACTCAAAGCATTTGCAGGCAAGGAGACAGAATTATTGTCATTGACGGCATATGCAAAGGTGAAAAACCGCTCGGAGAACTGCTTCTTGAAATAGCGGCAGACAGAATCAATGCGAAAGCTTATTGACGGCGCAGACTGGACACATATCATTCATCCGTATATATTGATGGCGTGAGTTGATATACGTTCTGAATGCGCTGTTTTCTGTTTGGAGATATAGCAATGAGAGTACAGAACATTCACAGAGTCGGAATTTATCTCCGGCTTTCCAGAGACGACGGAAACAGCAATGCGGAAAGCATGAGCATCGTGACGCAAAAGCAAATGCTTACCGACTACGTAAAAGAAAGAGGGTGGGATTTAACAGAGATATATATTGACGACGGTTATTCGGGGACTACGTTTGACCGGCCCGCCTTCCAAAGGATGTTAAAGGATATTGAACACGGATATATCGATTGTGTCATCACCAAAGACCTGTCACGTTTAGGCCGAAACTATGCGAAAACAGGTTATTACACCGAAGAATACTTTCTGGAGCATGGGGTTCGCTATATTGCCGTAAACGACAACGTGGATACCATGAAGGACGATAATGACATCGCCCCGTTCAAGAATATTCTTAATCAAATATTATACGAATCAAAGATAGTTTTGAAAAAGCGTCATCAAGCTATCTGGGATTAAGTGCCTGTGTTTTCGTACAAGCCTGTTAATTTGTTCAAAGGATTTATACTTGACCACTAAGGTCTTATTTGGACGCACCGTTATACTTTCAATATCGCTTAAAACGGCCTCTTTGCTGTACATTTTTCTTGCTACGCCCCATTCGTTTTCTCTTAATTTCTTCTGTTCAGATAAAAGCGCTATAGTATTATTGATTTCACCAATATCACGTCGTAAATCATCGTTCGTTTTTGACAATGCCTTTATCCGTTCCCTCAGTTCGGTTATCCTATCGTTGATAGGCTCAACCCTGCTGTTCAGTTCATCTTTATCAAACGCCGCATCCTCGTATAAATCAAGTAGTCTTTCCCTGCGTGCTTTTGCTTCTTCTAATTCGGACTGTGCTGATATAATTGCTTTATCATCCCGGGTGTCTATCTGTGATTCCAGGATACCTCTTAGCTTCTTTAGAAGTTCCATAGCGTTAACAACCTGTGTTAAGGTTCGAAATATATAGACTGCCCCTGTAACTTGGCTATCTAAAACCGTTTCATATATGTTGGGATTGCTGCATGGATAGATTTTATTGCCGTTTTCATCATATCGCCTTTCACGTTTTGAAGCACAGCTGTAGCAACGCACATTTCTCCCTTCTGATACAAGATAGTCGCTGTTGCCCGCAATATATTTATTGCCGCAAGACCCACATATAATTTTCCCCGCATAGTCTGTCTTGCCACTATATATCCCTTTTTGCCGCTGGTGCTGTATCCGGCCTTGAAGAATTTGTTGCGCTTTATCATACAATTCCCGGTCTATAATGGCAGGGACTTTATCCGTATCAAACACTACCGGCTCATCCGTTTCCCTGCGTGCATGCTTTTCAAACACCAGTCCCTCGGTATATTTCTTCCTTACACCGCAGCCTGTATAGGTTATATTGCTCAGTATCAGCCGGATGCCCCGATCACTGAAATCCTTTCCTTTCTTGGTTTTTATGCCCGACTGTTTTAAATAATTTGCTATTCGATATAAGCCTAAACCCTGATTGACATACAAATCAAAAATCAGCCTTACAATTTCAGCTTCATGTTCTACAATTTCCAGCCTGTTCTCTGGTTTGGGATAATACTTATAACCGTAGATATTGCCATGCGAATGGATATTCCCGTTCTTAATCCCCTGTTCGATGCCAAACAATACCTTGCGGCTCTTATCCCGGCTTTCACGCTCGTCAAATACGGAAAATAGCTGTATATATGTAATATCATCGGGGTTTTCCGTTGTTTTATCCAAATCTAAAAAATGGACATATACATGATTGCTTGCCAAAGCCTTCAAAATTACATCCACACTTACATTCCTTGCGAAACGGCTCGTATTGGATACCAGTATCAGGTCAAATTTAGGCTCTGCTACAATAGAATAACTATTTTCTGTGTCCAAACCAGCATCGGTCAGCATTTTATTGAATTGTGGCCGTTTTAAAGATGTGCCGCTGATGCCTCTGTCAGCGTATATGCCAATATTCTCATATGACTCACACTCGTTGATATAGTGTTCAAAATAGTGTTTCTGATTTTCATAGCTGTTTTGTTGATCATCGCTTTTGGTACTTACTCTGCAATAAGCCACAACCCGTTTCATACCCAGACTACCCCGTTTACTATATTTCATATATTCCCACCTTTATTATATCCTATAAGCTATTCCTGCAATAGTTATATATTTAAAAATGGTTGGATAACTCACCCCGCACAACTTTGCCAGAGCCTTCTTGGTAAGCTGTCCCTGATGGTATAGCGGGGCATATTTTAAAAACAAAGCCGGTAAGTCGTCTTTGGACATTACCGGCCTGCCTGTATGTTTGCCTTTGGCCTTTGCGTTTGCCATGCCGCTTTTGACCCTTTCCCGTATAAGTTGTAGTTCCAACTCCGCAAAAGTTCCTGCCATCTGTAGAAATGCAACTGTCATCGGGTCAAGCTGCCCCTGGGTGCAGTCTATGGTAATGCTGCCCAGTATCACCAACCGCAGCCGTTTTTCTTTTACTCTGTCGATTATCTCGCATAGCTGTTTGGTACTTCGGCTCAATCGGGATATCTCTGTCGCTATGATGGTATCCCCGGCTTTTGCTCTCTCTTGCAGCAACGCATCAAGTTCTGCCTTGTGAACTGCGTCCCCGTGCTCGTATTCCCATATAACAGCATCAGCGCCAGCCGCTTTCAATTCCCGCAACTGGCGTTGTATATCCTGCCTGTTTTCGTTGGTGCTGCATCTTGCGTATCCGTATCTCATAGGCTGCCTCCTTCTTTATTGAAAACATAATAGCACATAAAGGAAAGGGTGCCGAGCCGCATTTTATACGATATGCTCCGGTTTTCAGCCTGATTTCTGCTGTGTTTAGGCAGATGCTTGTTATAAAGGAAAGGAGATGCTTTCTTTTATACGCCTGCCCCGATGAAAAAGGAGCGGTCAGCTGCTCCGCCCCTTCAATACTGTATTTAAATACAATGCACTATTAATATTCTTCCGGTTCGTACATATTGAGTATCTTCATTATGGAAGCCAGCAGCAGCTTCGCATAATCGTAAAGGGATATTTCTATCATGCCTTCTCCATATCCTTGCTCTTCCATCGTGGCGAAGAGGCTTTCCAATACCTTTTTCCCGGTCGCCGCTTTGGGTAACTTTGCCTGCTTTGATTCTTTAACTATTAACGGAGTCTTTTGTTCACGTTCTATTTTCAACATATCGTTTTACCTCATTATTCGATTATTCAGGATGGCAGTTCCGTATATTGCCTGTGAGGTAAAACAAGTCTTTTGCCTACAATGTAGCGGATCTCCCTGCTATAGCCTGCAAGGGATATGCCGCAGGTACATTCCTGCCGTACTCTATAATTTAATTCTAGTAAACTCTCTTTGAAAGAACAAGGCTTTTGTATTCCTCAATAATCAAAATACCGCAGAGTAAGCAAAACAGCAGGAATTAGGGGACTGATACGCTTGCCGCTCTTTTTCTCAATGGAAAGCCCATATGCAGTGTATCGCTACATATGGGCTGAATAAGGACATTTTTGTGGGGAATCGAGGCAGGTTTTCTGTTCAAGGCACTTTCAGCGCATATATCCCGCTGTATTCCCTTCCGTTGTACTCGCCCTCATAGCAGATATGATATTCCCCCGGCATGGTGACCGTGAGCATATCTCCCTCGACACTCGCTCCCTGCGTTTCCTGCAAAGAGTAGGTCCATCGCTGTGGCGTGTGCTCCATGCACCAACATCCCCAATCGTCCACCGGCAGCTCAATATGGATTTGCCTGGTGGCAGGAAGTTGTGAAAACGCTTCAGAAGCAGGTTCAAAAACGGCAAACGGGAATTCAGCGAGGGACCAGCCGTTGAGGCGCTCATCCCCATCCTCAAATATCAACTCGCAACTGCATACGTTTGTTCGTCCTTCTTCCACTTTAGGGAGCACGGATACCCAAAACCCAAGTTGAGTATTGTATCCATGGTAAGAGCTTCGGGCTTCAATGCGGTAATCCCCCGGTTCATGCATGGTAAGCAGGTTGTCCCTAAGAGTGACATCGGAAAGCGTTTCGCCCGTTGCTCCGGTGCCCGAGTCCTTCCACTGAGAGAACTTCAGCTGAACCTCGGGCGCATCATGCACTTCGGCTCTGCATTCGCTGTCGTCAACCCGCCAATAAAACTCGATCGGGATTTCGAGGGAGGTGCCCTCCTCATAGCCGTTTACATAGTGGGGCGAATATGCCCATGCGTCCTTTACTTCCGATGAAACTGCCAGCTTGCATGTGCAGGGGATCGCAACAGCCGCAGCACCGGGAGCGGCGCTTTCCTGGGGCGGCAGCTGCTCGGAAGCAGGAGCTTGTGTTGGAACCAATGCGGCTGCGCCCGCATCCTCCGCCCGCGGAAGCAGGACAAGGCAAAAAACAGCCGCAGCGGCAACGCCTATCAGGAAGCTGCCCAAGCCTGCCCATATACGCTCCTTCCGTGCAAGCCTTTGCAGAGCCCTTTGAAGGGATTTCACGCTTTGGTAGCGTTTCTTTACGTCAAGATTTGTACACTTATCGATAACAGTCCACAGCTGCCCTCCGCACCGCTCCATTTTTTCATATGGATTCCCGGTATGCGCTTCGTACAGAGTAACGCCCAGTGCATAGATGTCCGACCGCATATCGGATTGGCTGAACCCGTACTGCTCGGGCGGTGCATAGCCCTGCGTTCCAAGCTGAACCGTATCCTTCCTTGCAGCGGAGGAATACTGCCTCGCCGCGTCAAAATCGATAAGCACATATCGACCCAAATCGGACAGAATGATGTTATCCGGCTTGATATCCCTATGGATAATAGGCGGTTCCGCCCCGTGCAGGCATTCCAACGCCTCGCATAGGTCTTTTGCCAAAGCCATCGTTTCCTTGTCATCCAGCGTTCTTCCGACTTCAAGAATGCCGCGAAGGCTCCTGCCGCTGACGTATTCCTCCAACACCCATATTGTATCCCCCGATTCCTGAACGGACAGGATACGGGGCAGCGCCGGGCTTTTCATCCCGGCGACTGCTTCATAGATTGGGCGCAGTGAGGCGGGGATCAGCTTTTTTACTGCAAGCATCCCATTTTGACGGTTTTTTACAAGAAATACCCGTCCTTCCTTCAATACCGCCACTTCTTCGTAAAGCCACTGGTGAAATTCATTACGCATATCCATATGCTGCGCTCCTTCGATAATTTCCCTGTTTATAAGATAAATATAGCATGGTATAATATAAATGACAACACATACGGAGGCAGTTCATGTATTCCAAAACCACGGAAGATCTGCTTAAAACGCTGCTGAGAACAGACGAGTATTCCCAGTTTCAGGAATTGAAAGACAATGGCATCGTATCCCTTGCGGAGCATCTTGATGCGCTGCTGGATCAAAAGGAAACCTCCAAGGCGGAGGTGATTTGCAGAGCGAGACTGGATACGGTCTATGGGTATCAGATTTTCAACGGCACGCGCAAGCCCTCACGCGATAAGCTTTTGCAGCTTGCCTTTGGGTTTCCCCTTACATACAAGGAAACGCTGACGCTGCTCAGGATCGCCGGGGTGGGCAGCCTTTACGTTCGCCGCAGACGGGACAGCATAATCATATTCGCCCTTAACAAGGGCTTCTCCCTGGAGCAGCTGAACGAGTTGCTGGAGCAGGAGGATGAAGCTTATTTGGCATAAAGTCAGCCGCACAGAGGGTTCCTGTGCGGCTTAATATTACTTTTTGATTAATTGAAGGCTTAAGATCATTTCGCCTTTTTTCTGTTCAGCACGGCGCCGCCTGCAAGCATGCCCATAAACACCAGCATACACAGCCCCACATATGGTCCCATGCTGCTGTCGCCCGTTTGGGGGAGCGCTACGATGCTTTTCCCGGTGCCGGAGGCGGTTATATTGAATGAGTAGCTTCCTCCGCGCCAGATCACCTTCACATTGTGAGGGCCGTCCGTCAGGGAGGGTATGGTTATGGTGTTGCCGTCAACGGTGAAGGGAACGCTTACGCCGTCAATAAGCACCTCGGTCGGGTCGGAAGGGATACTGGCGCCAAGGCTGTTCCCGCCCCTGTACCATACGCTGCTGCCGGAGCCGGAGCCGGAGCCGCTGCCGCTCGGCTTCTCGCCGCCGGAAACCGTTTCCCACTTTACAGTAAACGGGGAGAATGAGTCGGTGCTGAACCATATTCCGGTACCGCTTTCATCAAGACGGTATTTAATTTCTGTACCGGCCTTATCTATTCCGTCCTTATAGTGGGTAAGCGTGAACTTCAGCCTGCCGTTTTTCGCGTCCTCCGGGTTTATGCCGTAATCAAAGAATGGCAGGAAAATTTCTGCTTTGCTTCCGTTCTTCTCAAAATGCTCTTTGATCTCCTTGGTTTCTTTGCCATTCCCATCTACTACTTTCAGCTCGACATAAAAGGCGTTGGTTCCCACCTGCGGGTTCTTTTGGCACACAAGCGCCCAATCTTTTTCAGAAGCGGTGCCGTCCTTCAGGGTGGGTTGAGACGGGGTTCCGCTGACTGTGGCAACCGTACTGGTTTCCACAGTAAAATTGGCCTGCTCCATCAAAAAATAGAGATACTGCCGCTCTACAATATTTTCTTCTTTGTCATACCAGTCTATCAGCCGCACATAGCCCTGCTTCGGGGCGTAGTACACGGTTATTCCCTCTGGCGTTACAAAGGAAGAGAAGGGGACAAATTTGAACTGCGCCGTGGTGGAGTTATTCAACTCAGCAGCTTTTATAATGTTGTCCTGCGACAAAGCCGTGTAATTGTTATACTCTACATAGCCCTCAGGGTCATTGCCGCCGCTATTGTTTTGCCTGTATCCGACTATGCCATTGGGCGCCTTTATTTCCACATAGGACTGGTTCAGGTCAAGCACATTTTGCAGTGTCAGGTCTTTATTGAATTCAGCATGGATGCGGGTCACCTTGCTGCTGTCACCCTTGCCTTTCTCTAGTGTCAAGGGCATACCGTTATTTGTAATATCTGCAATATTCGGAATAAAAGTCAGCTGATCTTCTGAAACCGGGGTCCAATATTCATCCATCCATGTGGCATTCTTCACGGTTATCCGTATATTGAGTATTTGCGTCAGCTCTTTCGCGCTGTCCTTTGAGTCTTTCCATATCAGCTTGAAAGGATACTCATTGGTCGCAAGCTCTCCGTTATCGGCATAGGGTACGCTTATCGTAGCGGGTAGAATATCCGGTGATTGTCCGTTGGAATCAACGATGGTAAGCGTATCGTAACCATCGGGAGCGCTGACCTCGGTATTTACCTTTAACACTTTGCTTGCAGACTCTGCTTTTACAGCATCCATATCGGTTATAGCGTATTTGAGCAGACCGGCGGATTCATCATAGCTTTCTTCGATATGTAAAGCATTATTGGTATTGAATTTTAATTGTCCATTCCCTACCGGCACAGGCCGGGCGACCTGTTCTTTGGGCACTTTAATCTGACCGGCAGAAGTAGTGGCCACGACGTTCAGCTTTTCCACCCGGATAACATTACCGCTGATGTCTTTCCATGCCATATAGATGTACATATCGTCATATTTAGCCGGTGTAACGATGTAGTTATCGCCTTCTTCTGTTACATCCGCAAGAGTGAAGTTCCATCCGAAAAAGTCAGAAGAAGATTTATCCCAAATATCATCATTTGAGTTGAGAACCATTTCACTAAATTGGTCGTCTGAAATAATATTTCCATTAGCATGCATCCATTTGACGGCACCGGTGGGAAGCTTCGCTTTATTGATATTGATATTGAATCCTATGGAAGATATTTCACCGGAGAAAGAATCCTTCAATGCCTCCTCGATGGCGGCGGCCCATGCATCGGAATTCATCTCTCCAATCGAAACGGCCATTTTACCTTCATCATCAGCATGGGTCACTTGTATTTTGCTTTTCAGGGAAGCCGGGATAGTATTGGTTATACGTTCTTTGGGAACCGGGCTGGCGATGAACTTCAATTTTACGCTATCTTTCACAGTATATCCGTTACAATCGACTGGTTTATCGCCGCAGTCAAGAGTCAGTGTGCCGCTGCCGGTTATTTCTACATTATTATTATTCTTAATGCACCAATGATCAGCAATTATGGTGTTGTTTCCATCTACAACGAGTTTCGGCGTGACAACACCAGCGCAGCTGGGCGCGCTGATCTGTGCGTCTTTGCCTAATGTTACTTTTTGGGCGGCTACCGCAAAAATATCTCCGCCTTCTCTAACTGTTCTAAGAGTCCCATTTATGGTTATCTCCCCTTCGCTGTATACGCCATATCCGGTACCAAAGTTTTCACCCTCGGCTACAAAGCCCACCAGAAGATTTTTTTGAATCTCCAGCGTAGCCCCGCCCGGCAATTTTATACCGTAGTTTTCATTTCCTGCTTTTTGGGTTATTTTTATCAGCAGGTTATCCGTTATTTTGAGTGTTTTTGCCGTATGATCCCATTCCCAGCCTGAGCCGGTTTTATCTTCAGTAAAACCGGTACAATCGATGGTTTCGGTAATAGTATAATCCCATCCCTCAGCAAAAGCCAGAACGCATGCCATCATTGACATGAGCAATACCAAGGCTGTGGCAAGCAGCTTTTTCATCTTCATTTTTCTAACTCTCCTCCGCTATTAACTCAAAATTCAGCCTTTCATCCCCTAATGATAAGCCTTTGTTTAAGTCATTCTATCACGCACGTTTTGTTTTTTGTTATGCTATCAGCATAATACAGCAACTTTTGAAAACTTCATCTTTAGAAGTATTCTATCATGTCTAACGTATTAATATCAAGGCATAATTTCATCTTTAGAAGGTATGCTTTGGGTATGAAAATATACTGGGACGGAAAATCAAAGAACATAATAGGGTCAAGGGTTCGCATGTATCATGAGCAGGCTAAGCTTTCTCAACGCGCCTTGGCAGAAAAGCTCCAACTGATGGGCTATGATTTTTCTGACCTGACCATACTGCGAATAGAAAGTGGAAAACGTTTCGTACCCGATTATGAAGTAAAAGCATTGGCACTGGTATTTAAGGTGAGTTATCAGGATTTACTGGATGATTAAACAGTGGATATGACTATCTGGAAATCCCCGATGTGTACACATCTATTCAATAAGTATTATATAAGCGTATGCTGCCTTGTGTCCTACGTAAACTCTAACCTTTTCCGCTCCTTCTGCCCGCATTTTCATGGATCTAAAAAGGGTTGCTCCGCTTCAAGCTCCTGTTTCGTGCCGTTATTCCTCTACACTCCTGCTGTTCTTCGCCTTTTCCCACCCCGTACTCCCCGATGTGTGTAGCATCTGCTTGATTTAAATCCATGTTTTTGCCGTTTGCCGCGCCTTTCCATTTTTCCATATAGGCGTTGTAGCGTTTATGCTTTTTATCACCATCCTGTTCGTCCAGCCATTTCAAATATTCGTTATGTTTTGGGAACTGGTTTTCGTCATATGGGATACAATAGGCTGAAAAATCAAAGCAGCCATGGTTTGTTATGTAATTGCTCTGATTGTAAACGTATGATACATAAGCCAAACTATCCATTTTCTTGCTTTTTGCTGCTGTAAATCCACGCTTCCTGTTATATTTCGATGTAATTTCCTTGCAGACCGTTGCCGTATTGCTTGCCATGATCACCATATGAATATGTGGGGCAACTTCCTTTCCTTTTACGACAAACTCTGCCGCCCCACGTTTCCCGCTTTTAGCCCGTTCTTTTACCGCCCCTCGACCTTCTGTGCATGATAGTCCCAACATACAGGCGATATCAGGCCGTTTCCTGCACATTCTGCTCATTTTTTCGCTCAATGCCCGAAATGCCCGGTATGCTTCATCCCATGTTGTAAACCGCTCAAATATAATTGAATATAACGGCACGATCGGCCTCCAAAACAGATAACCATCCGTTATAGTCAATGGTATGCCATCTTCGCCGTCCTCTGAAAAATCAAGTGGGTCAAACCATATAAGCCTTTCACAGGGCCAATTCCCGTCTACTATGTCCATGCGCTCCCGCATTCTAAGGTTCCTCCGTTTTTAGAGATGATAAAAAACCTCTGCCACAGATCGGGTAGAGGTTTTCAGCTATAGCAAGCTTTCATTTTTTGTCTCTAAAAACAGGGTAACATAAACAAATTACGCAGTCAATGTGAAATTAAAAAAAACCATTATAATTATATCGCAATTGTGCATATTGCGCAAGCGTTTTTAAATAATATCTTTGAAATATATAATATTAGTAATGAGATGTATGCAAAGGATATTTCACGGAAAATCAGATCGGCAAGGGCGGTCAGTGCAAGGCAGGGAAAGTTCCTTGGCAGCAAACCGCCCTTTGGATATACCCGCTGCCCGACTGATAAGCATAAGCTGATAATCGATGAAAAGCCCGCGCAAATCATTTCGCGTATGTTCGATATGTTTGCATCGGGCGACAGCGGCAGGCATATCAGCGATGTCTTTAATAATGAAGGTATACTTTCGCCCCGCGCCTATTACTATCAGCAGATAGGGCGGGAAAATCCTTTGAACGAAAGCATGACCTGGAACAGCAATACGGTTATGCAGCTACTCAAGAACCCTGTCTATATCGGAAATATGGTACAGGGTAAGCGGCGCGTCACCTCCTTCAAAACTAAAAGCAGGGCTGTTGTACCCGAAGATGACTGGATTGTTGTAGAAAATACCCATGAAGCTATTATTGGAAAAGACAGCTGGGCAAAAGTTCAAAAAAAGATAGCATCCGGGAAAAGCCCCCGCGTTACCAAAAGCGGCGAAATCAGTCTGTTCGCGGGAATAGCACGCTGCGCCGACTGCGGAGCTTCCATGACATTCAATACAAAGCAATATGACGGAAGGACGTACTATATCTATAAATGCAGCAGATATGCCGTCCACGGGAAATCAACCTGCTCAATCCACCATATTCCAGCGTCTGCGTTGGAAGAAGCTGTATTGCAAAACATCCGCTTCAATGCACAGCTCCTCAGCGAGAACGACGAGGAATTGCTTGAAAAGCTTATAGCGTTGGGCAACCGCGGGCAGCAATGCGAAATGCAGGAAGCAAAAACAAAGCTGAATGAAGCCGTAAAGCGCCTTGAGATAGTTGAAAATATGGCGCAGAAACTGTTTGAGGAGCGCTGCACGGGAAATGTGCCGGACAGCGTTTTCAAGAAACTGATGCAGAACTATGACATTGAGCAGGCAAACCTCAACCATGTCATTGCAGAAAAGCGCAACACACTTATGGAAATAGAAAATGCCTCCGTTGACATTTCCGCATGGGCAGAGGAATTCAAGCAGTATACGAACATTGACAAGCTGAATCGCAAAATAGTGACAAAGCTGATAGATAGCGTGGAGGTTCACGAATCCACCAGAGAAAACGGTGTCATTAAGCAGCACGTTACCGTAAACTATAAATTCGTAGGTCAGTTAAGCGCATAAGCGCACTTGGGATTTTTAACGAATGGTCATATCACTGACACATAATAAAAATCCGAGAGGAAATGCCTCTCGGATTCTTATGAGCTGGCGGAGAAGGAGGGATTTGAACCCTCGCGCCAGTTACCCCAGCCTACTCCCTTAGCAGGGGAGCCCCTTACAGCCACTTGGGTACTTCTCCACGCGATGCTGTGTTGTTATTGGACGAGCGGGAATGTTGATCCTTCGGTATCCGCCAAGTAAGGCAAACTGCTCTGTCTTATTTGGCGGAGAGAGAGGGATTCGAACCCCCGGTGCCTTGCGACATCACTGGTTTTCAAGACCAGCTCCATAAACCACTCGGACATCTCTCCTCGTCCAGCTTTTGTATTATAGCAAAGCCCTCGCGCGTTGTCAACAGGTTATAATGCAAAGACGCGGTTATTTGAATTGCACCATCAACTTTGACTGCATGTCAACCGGCAATCTTTCTGTATATAAAATCCGTAATGACAGAAAGCACAATAACAACCAATAAAAGCAGTATCAATGCCGGAATAAACAGAAGCAGAATCTTGAAGAAGTTGCCCTCGAGCGTTCCTTCGGAAATCACATTGGTAATCTCCATAAGCGCTGTAATAAGCCCAAACGCAACCGAGGAAAACAGATGAACCGAATGATATTTATCCTCCGCGGTAAAGTCGGTGCTTTTTCTTGTAAAGATACCCATAACAATCGAATAAATCAGCTTGGGTATCCAGCCTATCAGAAAGAAAATGAACGAAGTAAGGCTGTCCCCTTCCTCCGCAAGCGGGTCAGTATAGAACGCAAAATAGCATTGCAGTACAAAAAACAACGCTGCCGTTGTAATAACCATTTTTGCTTTTGCCCGCCGCAATTCTTCGCTATCAGCCCGCCTTGGCAAAGCATAAAGGGCGCAAATCAGCGTTGCAACAGGGCTAAGTCCATAGCAAATAACGTTCCTTATCAAATTGACCGATGCCGTACTGTTTTCAGTGGCGTACATCATGCCTATCACAATAAAAAAGACAAGGAAACCCGGAACAGACGCCAAGCACGCAAGCAGCCCGCCGATGACGCCGCCAGACCCGGTTGTCAATTCTCTTGATGAATCGTAACTGCCGGAAGCGACGGAGCCGAAGCCAATTAGCTCCGCACTGCTGTCGCTGCAATTTGTTTGAACTCTGTCGCCTCCCAGAACTCCGCTTGTTCGCCGGCTCTCCCCAACCTTTTGACCGTATTTATCGTGATGAATAACTTTCTCACCACTCAATGGACTATTCAGAACCCAGCTTTCACCAACTTTATTACCATAGGCATCATTATGTATAGTCTTTTTGCCGCCTAAAGCACCCTCTAGTTCCCAGCTTTCGCCGATTTTAGTGCCATTCTTATCATAATGGACGAGTTTGTCCCTGCCTAAAACGCCCTTTTCTAATCTAGTCTCCCCTATTTTATTGCCGTGGTCATCATAATGAACGGTTTTTTCGCTACCGAAGGCACTCTTTTCTATGCGGCTTTGCATTTGATATCTCCTCGCAAAATTAGCTTGTATTGTTATTATACAGTTTTTCCCGCGCGGCCGCAAACGTTTATTTATCGATGAATATGAACACCATGGGATAGCCGCCGCTTATTACGCCGTAAGTCCTTGCGCCGGTATATTCGCCCTCAAGCGGGGTTATCTTGCGTGTGGACAGCGAATAGACATACGTCAGCTCGCCAAAGTCAAGCTCCCCCGAATACGTATACCGCGCGTTTATGAACGATATTGAAAGGCCGGGGTTCACCGTCTCTTCCATGTTGCCGGGCGTCCTTGCCCATTCGCGCACGTCCTCGTACACCTTGGCAAACTGGCTCACCGTCAGCGGCAGCTCCTCCGCCTCCACGCCCTGCATCTGCTCCTTTTCCGCCTGCTTGACCCCGCCGTCGGCAGGCTTGTATTCATATGTTTTCATCGCGCCGTTGTTGCAGGCGGCGTATTCAACCGTGCTCAGTTCCCCAGCAGAGTTTATCCACGACCTGAACACCGCTATCGGCATATCCTCCGTCCCCGCGGCGATCCATTCGCGCCCCGCCCCGCAGCCGCACAGGAGCAGCATGCATAAACATATTATTATCGTTGTTGTGATGCGTTTCATGGTGTACCTCCTTGGAGTGTGGGAGTTTCGGAAGATATAGTTTCTTTGGCATTGGTTTAGCATTTTGGTTGATATTTATCAAGCTGTTTTTAGAACACTTTTTTCGTATTTGTATTGTTTTGTATTGTATGTTTATAGTATAATAAGCATATTAAGCAAAAAGGAGTACATGACATGAAGATTTTAATTGTTGGCGGCGTGGCAGGCGGCG
>ERZ780226.1882-NODE-1882-length-15526-cov-18.187900_pt1 | contig 15526 bp, 7 predicted proteins | sample MGYA00511165_ERZ780226 | MGnify/ENA primary metagenome ERZ780226 (study PRJEB29588, sample SAMEA2152373) | human gut metagenome | biome: human gut; feature: human-associated habitat; material: faeces | place: Denmark | collected 2008/2010 ...
GGACACAGTCCCGGCAGATCCAGGGGATGTTGGGCGCGCTGGGCGGTATCGCTGTGCTGATCTCCGCCATCTGCGTGGCCAACACCATGATGATGTCTATTACGGAGCGGACGCGGGAGATTGGCGTGCTGAAGGTGCTGGGCACCATTCGGGGCGACATCTTCAAGATGTTCCTGACGGAAGCGCTGATCGTGGGCGTGATAGGCGGCGCGGCGGGTCTGATACTGAGCTTTATCGCCAAGTGGCTGATACCGGTGATCTTCGCGTCCCAGGAGCTGCGGTGCGTGCTGCCGTGGTGGCTGGCGGTCTGCGGCGTGGTGTTTGCGGGTGCGGTTGCCATTGCCGCCGCGTGGATGCCCGCACGCAAAGCGACGCTTATCAGCCCCAACGAAGCCATCCGCTCTGAGTGAGGAGGTAGCTTTTATGAAAAAGATATGCTGTGCGATTCTAGCCGTGCTCTGCATTTTGCCGTGTCTGGCGGGCTGCGGAACGCAGAACAAGTATGAAGAACAGCGCGTGATTCTGGATGCCGATTTAACACAGCCTGGGGCGATTTGCATGCAATACAGAGACCTGTCATTTGAAATCGAGCAGCTACAAAGCACGGATAAGGAAAGCGGTGTTGTGACAAATAGCTACTCTGCGACGCTGGTTTTACCAGAAGCACGAGAAATTAGTGTGCTTCCAGTCGTGATTGAATTTAATGGTGATTCTCTCAAAATTGACGGTTATTTCTTCTCGGATGAATCTCCCGCAATGGTTTACTTGGACTACGCGAATGGAGTAACACATGACATTACCGTGACCTTTGATGGATACGAAAAGACAGTTGTTTCTTCTGTAAGTTGTTTGGATTGATATTCCAGACAGCTTACAGCTAAAAGGGATTCGGATAGAGAGGAGGGCGTTGCCAATGACCCATTAAAAATCGGCATACGAATTGCCGACCTGCGGGCGGTTACCTTTTGTGGAGTGTGGGCAACCGGAAAAATGAGAACACTCCGAATAACAGAACAAAATGGAGGAGAAAACATGCGCAATAATTTGAAGCGTATTTCCGCACTGTTTCTCGCGCTGGTGATGGCTCTCAGCCTCAGCGTGACCGCCTTCGCGACGACCCCCACCACGGCTGGTGACATGAATGTCACTTGGGGTTCGACTACTTTCGAAAAAAAGTCCATCAACTATCAAACTAAGGATCAAAATGGGAATGTTACTGGAACGATTACGGCCTATTCTCATCTGCTGATCGATAACGATGTTGCGGATGCCACCATGACGCTCACTCTGGAGTTTAATGGAACCGCTCTTTATGTTGACGGCGTTAATGTGACACCTCAGGTTAGAGATTCTTCCTACACCGCTGGCTTTAATCTGATAAACCATGTTGCAGAGGTCGAGGTAGTTTATGACGGCGGAAGCGCAAAGCACTATATCGCCGCCTATGTTCCCGGCGCGCTGAACGCAACTGTGAACATTGACTATTCTCGTGCCACCTACTTTGGCACCCTGACCGGCCCCACCACCTATACCTATCCCGGTATGCAGCATTGTCCGTATCTTGACACCGTGACTCAGGCTCAGATTAATAACATGAAAGAGTGCCTCGAAGTTATGGATATGTACTTCGCTACCGAGGCCTCAAAGACCGCTGTTTATACCAGCCTGGCTGACGATTGCAAGGCATCCGGCATTCTGGACAAGTTCTGCTACGATAGAAATCAACTGACGGTTACCTATGATGACGCAGGAACCTATGTTACTCATGTCGGCTTCCTTGGCACGGACAGCGCCACCACTTGGACTTATTACGGCACAACCTATAATTCCGGCGGCTGGATGTACAAGGTCGCTCGCGGTGGTGTCGAAATGCTGCCTATGATCGGCGCTACCGCATTCCCGCTGATGCCCGGTGATGTCGTGACCTGGTTCTACAGTGTTGACCTGGGTTATGATTACGGCCAAGGTATGATGTAATTGCCCCTCGGCCAGCAGGAGCGATATGCTCCAAGCCTGTGATCTCTATCTGAATACCTGCGGTGGGTCCGGCTCATATCGGGCCGGGCCCACCGCCCTTTTAATAACGTGCGTAAGCGGGGCAAAGAACATGCAGACACAACAGAAGATTAAAAAAATAGCGATTCTATTACTGACGATAACGCTGGTTCTGGGATCATTAGTCACAACAGCCGTCGCGATGCCGGGAATGAACACATTCTGGCCGATGGATTATGATGCGTCTAATGCGACAGGAGTCCCGCGTAATTCATATACTCATATTTCAATCTCGGCGGAAGAATACCCCGAAATGCAGGAGTTGCAGATCCTGAATGATCGTAAAGATGATATGGATCACGACAACATTTTTTACATTGTCGTAATCCCCGATTTAGATACGAAAAGCGCAACGCGCGACGACTATGCGTTGACGTTGACCTTAACGGAGCGCAATGGCAATGCGCCTACCGTTAAGCTTGAGAAAGCTAATTACTATCAGCCTGTTCAGGTGAAATGGGTAGCGAATAACGGGAGACAATGCGATCTATTCATTATCGCAACACCTGAAATACGTGACTATACGGATGCCGATTATACAGAAGCATCCATTTATTATCTGGAATCATTAAATAAAGCGCAGTCGCTGTATGACACACTTTCCACAAGTACAAAAGCAGTTCTCGGTGGTTATCATCCCCAGAATTTCCGGTGCTTACAGAAAATATGCAGAAACTATGGCGGTACAGTATTAAGTTTTGGGTGGAGCGATGGTTATATATCAAACCCGCCTGAGCTTAGTGCAATTAGGCAAAATTTTTCCGAACGCAGTGCGCTGGCACCGGACCAGGCGGCAGCGTTTTTTACTGATATACTTCCCTATTATATGGATTACTGCCGGCAGCCCATTGAAAAGCCGGAGCTATCCAGCCTGCAAGTCATGGGCAGTGAAGCCGTTGCTGTATCAGATACAGAATATGCGCTATATTTGCCAGAGGGAACCAATTGGAAGAAGGCTAACGGATCACTTAACATGGTGGTAACGGCGCCATATTCTGCGGTCACGAGCGGCACATGGGCAGCGAATTCCACGGTCTTGTTGGACATTTACGCAAGAGACCCTGCCACGAATACCGTTTATGATACCGAAAAAGGTGGGCGCATCGTCAGCAGCTATGTTCTGAAGCTCTACTCCGGGGCTCCGAATTATGCGGTCACAGCATTTCAAATCAATGATCGCATAGCCGATATTGATGAAGAGAACAAAGTCATTTCCCTGCATTTAGCCAAGAACTGGTCATGGAGTCAAGTTCCGCAGATCACGAATTCCGGTACATCCTATAAATTTTTGGATGAGAATGGACAACTCGTGGCCCCTGATGCAGATGGCAAGATCGACTTTGCGGCGGCAAAGAAGCTGCGGTTGATTGAGGATCTGACATCGTATGCGCAGGCAGGCGCCGATACGGATGGACTCTATTACACCAAGGATTATACGCTGAATATAACACAGGACAATTCATCAGAATGTAAATTACTCAGCTATTCTGTGGGCGTAACAGGCGAAACGATCCAATGGGGTGAAAATAATACAATCACTGTGACCATCCCCTATGCGGACAACTGGAGCAATCTCAAAAGCAGTTATACCGCGTCTTATGATGCGACAGTCGCTGTGTTGGGAACGGAAGATTTTGAGCATTCTGAGACCACCCCTATTAAGTACCGGGTAACGGCGGAGAATGGAACGTCTTATCAGGACTACTCGATTGTCGTGAAGATGCTCCCTGCCTCTTCTGAAAACAAGTTAAAGACTTTCAATTTCGGCACGCTGTCGGGTAAAATCGACCACGAAGCCGGGACGGTCACACTGGAGTTGCCAGTCGGCTCATCCAAGCGATTTGCACCGTCCATTACACTTCCTGAATTTGCCACGGTAGAGCCTGCCAGTGGTGTTTTGCAGGATTTTACTGAGCCGGTTGTCTACACTGTTACCGCGCAAAACGGGGAAATCAAGAGATATACCGTCACTGTTACAGTATCCACACAGCGGCAGGAAAATCCGGATAAAAGCAAATATGAAAGCCTACTGAATACCATTATCGATAAATATCGGGACAGCGCCAGTGATGATTGGGAATGGATGCAGCTTGGTATATATGAAAACCAGCAGCAGAGCAGTGGGCCAAATACAAACAACGGCTTCAGTATTGCCAAGGAGATCAATGATCTGAATGTAGGCCCCAATGGCACTATGACAGACGTCGCACGGTTGATCATGCTCTTGACCTCAAGAGGCTACGATTGTTCAAACCTTGCACAGTATAATGATGGCACACCTTTTACAGATAAGGTTGGGAATCAGATCGACAACCTGGTTGCGAATCTGCTTGAAACGAAAAGCGGAACGATTTTTGGTGTCTCATTCGGCTTGTGCGCATTAGATATGGGAACTTATTCCGTTCCTGCGAATGCTGCACGCACAAGAGAGTCTTTGCTGGATACACTTCTCCAATGCACGTTTGATCCACCGGGAATGTACGGAATGGATGAGGTTGGCATGGTCATGTATGCAATTGCGCCTTATCAGGACGATCCAGTGTATGGTGAGCGTGTTCGTGCGAAATTAGATGATGGTGTCGCAGCGATTGTCAAGTATATGCGAGAGGACTACACATTCGTGTATGGCGCACAGGTCAACAGTGAGACAACGGCGCAGGTCATTTGCGCCTTGGCATCCTGCGGTATCGACCCCTACAGCGATCCGAGATTCGGTAATGGAACAACTACCGTGTTGACGCAATGGATGGACTTGTTTGCGACATCAGACGGATTCAAGCACACACAGGATGGTACCACTAATGCAATGGCGACGTACCAATCTTGCTATGCGCTGCAATGGTATCTTGGATTCTTGAATAAGGATGGAGCAGGGTATCCGTACCACCTCTACTATCATCGTTACGATTTTTCTACGGTTCTCTCGACCGACGCAGATATCTTGTCGTTTTCCATTGAGGGCCAAAACGGAAAAATCGAGACAAAGGATGGTAAAAATACAATCACCGTTACCTTACCGAAGGGAATGCCCCTCCAGAATATAACGCCTGATTTCACACTATCGCCGGGTGCAGCCTTGGCAGCTCCGACGCTCCCTGTTACATTTGTCGAGAACGTAGCCCAGCCGTTTACAGTGCTGGCTGAGGATGGCCTGACCACAAAAACCTATGAGGTCACGGTTACACTTGGCGACGTGGATCCGGCAGGTGCGAAGCTTGATACTTCGTCCATAGTCCTACAAGATGCCAATCAGCGTAATCTTGATATTCTGGACAAGGCCGTCACAGTGAAAGAGGACGGCGCGGACGTTTTGCTGACGGTCAGCAGCGGTATTGATGTAACAAAGCTGCGTGTTATCGCCAACATCTCTTATGGCGCGAGTGCCTCGCCTGTCTTGGATGGCTCTGTGAACCTTGACCTTTCGGATTGGACGGAGTTTACCATTTCCTCTGCGGATGGCAAAAACCACGCTACTTATCGAATCAAGGTGCAAGCGAAAACGGTAGCCTCCATCACAGCATTTTCGCTGACGATCAATGGCACGGTCTATGACGGAGACATTGACGACGTAAGCGGCACGATCTCTGTGACTGGTGTGGACGACAGCAATCTGACTACCACAAAGTTTGCGCCGGACATCACACTGGGCGCTGGCACAACGGTGTGCAGCCCGCTATCCGGAACTGAGCAGGACTTCTCCGCACCGGTCACCTATACGGTCGCAGGCCGCGGTGTGGAGAGCCGTACTTATACGGTTCGGGTAACGAACACGGCAGGCAGCTTGATCTCTGCCTCCGGAGAGACGCCAACACCGTCCAGTTCTGCCAGGATTGAGAAGTTCACGGTGCTGGGTGTAGACGGTGAGATCGATCACACCGCTGGTACGATTGAGGTCGTACTGCCTAACGGGACGGACGTAACCGCGGTAGCACCTGTGGTCACTGTACCTGCTGGCGCGGTGGTAAGCCCTGTGTCCGGTGAAGTGGTGAATCTGTCCACACCGCTTACCTATACCGTGAGGCTTGGCAGCGAGACGCGATACTATGTTGTTCGCGTGGTGTATCAGCGCAGTACCTCGCAGCAGCTTTGGGACCAGGTCTCTGAAGATAATACGGTAACCGATCATCAGGAGAGCCGCAGCACACACCGGTTCTCGTAAGGAAGGTCAGATTGATGATGGAGAATATAATCACTATTAAATGAAGGTGGGAATTTAATGAAAAAAAGATTCATTCCCCTGTTGGCACTTTTGCTGTCGCTATGCATTATTGTGCCTGTATCTATCGCGCAAATAATGGCGGCAGGTGCAGTTCAGATCAATGTTACCGCCAAAGGCGGCAGTGTAGTAATTGACAGCCATGCCGTAGCCGGTGGCAGCAGCTATAATGTTGAGGAAAATGCAACTGTCTCTATAAAGGCAGTTCCGCAGGACGGTTATGTGTTTGACAGCTGGTCTGTGACCGGAGGAACAATAGCCGAAGATATGCGCAAAAAGAATCCGGCAACATTGAGTGTAACGACCGAAGCTGTTACGCTTACCGCGAACTTCCAAAAGACGCTAACCGTCACGCTGAATCAGGCGGAAGGCGGCACGGCAACGATCACGCCGACGGATAAGGCTGTGGGTCACACGGAAACGACTGTGACCGGCTTGGATGACTCCAGTGGTAATATGGTCGCTACGCTGACCGCAACAGCCAACGATGGTTATGCCTTTTCTGAATGGAAAGTCACCTATCTCAAAAACGGGGAGGAGCGTAATGCCAATGCAAAAGGCGTAAAGCTGTACCATTATGTGATAGATATAGATGATGACTTGTCGAAAGACTCTATCGAAGTAGGCTTTTGTGACGATAAAACTCCCATGGGCCTAAAGTTCAATCATGTCTCCATTATTGTTACCCCGAAATTCACTAAGCAGTTGGATGTGACCATCGCGGAATCCGAGGGCGGCACCGTGACCTCTTCTAATACGCTGACAAGCCTTGCATCCGGAGCGCAGGTGACTCTTACCGCAGCTCCCAATGAGGGCTACGGCGTGCTGGGCTGGAATGTAACAGACAAGGATGGCAAGGCCACGAGCGACTATACGCTGAAGATGGCAAACGACACAGCGACGATCACGCTGGGAAATACCTCGCTGAAGGTCTCTGCCCAATTCAGCACTGCTGCCGGAAAATTTGTAGCGAATCCTTTGGAGGCAAATCCTCCTACGGCAATGCTTCGCGAGGCATCAACCGCTATCCAGAACGGAGCGACGAATTTTTCTGGTTGGAACAATAACAAAAACGAAGAACTGGTCATGACGATCATTCCTACAAAGGATCCGCGGACGACTGCAAATGCGAATCTGTATATGGGTGTATGGAAATTTGCAGCCAGCGGCTATGCCGAAGGAACGGAGCTGAAATTTCCTGATGATGTAGTGCTGACAGATTCCAGCGACAGCAGCAATTATAAGCTGATCACATTCAAATCGGACTGCGCCCACCCGTGGGAAGAGATTCCCTTCACCATCACGGATGTCAACGGCAATGTAAAGCAGGCGAAGATCGTGCTGGATTACCCCAGCAAGGGCACTGTCAGCATTGAAGGCACCGGTAAGGTAACGGTCAACGGCAGCGAATATGCCAATGGCGATGTGGTCAAGGCCATGACCGGCGCGGAACTGAAGCTTCAAGCGGCAGAGGCCAGCACATTCGCAGGCTGGGAAGTCACCGGCGTGACGCTGACTGAGAAGCAGGCCAAGGCGAATCCGCTGACCATTACCGCACCCGAAGGTAGCTTTACCATTAAGGCAAAGTTTCAAAAGACGCTGACCGTCACGCTGAAGCAGGCAGAGGGCGGCACGGCAACGATCACGCCGACGGATAAGGCTGTGGGTCACACGGAAACGACTGTGACCGGCTTGGATGACTCCAGTGGTAATATGGTCGCTACGCTGACCGCAACAGCCAACGATGGTTATGCCTTTTCTGAATGGAAAGTCACCTATCTCAAAAACGGGGAGGAGCGTAATGCCAATGCAAAAGGCGTAAAGCTGTACCATTATGTGATAGATATAGATGATGACTTGTCGAAAGACTCTATCGAAGTAGGCTTTTGTGACGATAAAACTCCCATGGGCCTAAAGTTCAATCATGTCTCCATTATTGTTACCCCGAAATTCACTAAGCAGTTGGATGTGACCATCGCGGAATCCGAGGGCGGCACCGTGACCTCTTCTAATACGCTGACAAGCCTTGCATCCGGAGCGCAGGTGACTCTTACCGCAGCTCCCAATGAGGGCTACGGCGTGCTGGGCTGGAATGTAACAGACAAGGATGGCAAGGCCACGAGCGACTATACGCTGAAGATGGCAAACGACACAGCGACGATCACGCTGGGAAATACCTCGCTGAAGGTCTCTGCCCAATTCAGCACTGCTGCCGGAAAATTTGTAGCGAATCCTTTGGAGGCAAATCCTCCTACGGCAATGCTTCGCGAGGCATCAACCGCTATCCAGAACGGAGCGACGAATTTTTCTGGTTGGAACAATAACAAAAACGAAGAACTGGTCATGACGATCATTCCTACAAAGGATCCGCGGACGACTGCAAATGCGAATCTGTATATGGGTGTATGGAAATTTGCAGCCAGCGGCTATGCCGAAGGAACGGAGCTGAAATTTCCTGATGATGTAGTGCTGACAGATTCCAGCGACAGCAGCAATTATAAGCTGATCACATTCAAATCGGACTGCGCCCACCCGTGGGAAGAGATTCCCTTCACCATCACGGATGTCAACGGCAATGTAAAGCAGGCGAAGATCGTGCTGGATTACCCCAGCAAGGGTACTGTCAGCATTGAAGGAACCGGCAAGGTAACGGTCAACGGCAGCGAATATGCAAATGGCGATGTGGTCAAGGCCGTGACCGGCGCGGAACTGACTCTTCAGGCGACAGAGGCCAGCACATTCGCAGGCTGGGAAGTCACCGGCATGACGCTGACTGAGGAACAGGCCAAGGCAAATCCGCTGACCATTACCGCGCCTGAAGGTAGCTTTACCATTAAGGCTAAGTTCCAGACAGGTGATAGTGACAATGTTACTGTCCAAGTGAAGCTTATGGAAGGCACCAACGATAGGAGCTCAGATAAATTCTGGACTGAAGGATCTTTGGTTCAGAGAATGTTTGACGTTGTTCTCATGGACGATAAGAGCTTTGATGAACTGGTAGCTGGCGGGTTCTTTGGCATTGATAAAGGAGCCATCGCAGTTGATGAGAATCACAATGTCTTCTCTGTTGAGAACGGGGAAAAAGTCTGCATTAAAATACTGGATTTCCGTCAGAAGCTTACCGGTGAAAAGAAAGGGTATGTCTTAGAGAGCCTGGAAACGAACATTCCCGAAAACGACATTATAGGTAAAAAGACTGTCAGTGAGAGAATCAACGCGGGGACATACGAGGTTACATATCTGGCGTTTTATGCTAAGCAGGACAATATTGTTGTGACGGGCACCATTCATGAATTATATAACGTGGAGATAAAGGCGTCCAGCAACGATCCTCAAATGGGCAAAGTTGAATTGACCCCCACAAGCAGCACTAATCTCTATAAAGAGAGAACAACGTTGCTTATGTCCGCCATCCCAGAAGATGGGTATGTATTCAAAGGCTGGACAGAATCGGGCGGGAAATATCTGACCGACACACAGAAATCCCAGCTAACTGTACAGTTTGTAGTAGGAACGGAGAACACGCAGTTTACCGCTAACTTTGAAGAAGCCGGTGAGATCACACCGCTTCCGGTAACGGTCAATGTGGATTATAGCGATAAAGCTGTTGTTACCGTTAATGGAAGCCGTGATATCACATCCGCCAAGCCCGGAACGCAACTTACCGTAGCAATCAGCGATGTTGACAAGTATTATCTCTTTGACCATTGGGAGATCACGCAGAACGGAGTTGAAAACGCGGATTCGTTGTTCCCTGATGCGGAAAAGAAGAACACATCGGTAACCTTTACGATGCCTTCTAATGCAGAAGGTATAACGATTCATGCCGTGATGAAAGAGCGGCTACTAAGCGTAGGCAGCCAGATAACGTTGGATGGTTACGCTCGTAGTGATCTGGCTTCACTTTCTTATACCGTGAATGGTAAGAGTGTGCCATCCGGCAAGGAAATTCTGAAGAAAGGTGATGTGTGTGGTTTTACTATAACGCTTGCGGATCCCGAACATTATGTGCTGAAATCGTCAGAGCTTTATCGTTACGAAGATGGCATTACAAGGTATTTATTCTCAACAACAAATACCTCTGGAACATTTACAGTTGATGATTGGTATTATGGCTTCTCGATTTGTGTAACGCTTGAAGAAAAGACCGAAGATAATGCCCGGCATGACATCGTACTGACACAGGCGACAGGCGGTACGATCACATCTTCCAACTCGACCGCGCAGCCGAACACGACCGTCACGCTGACCGCTGTTCCCGATAGCGGCTACACACTGAAGAGTTGGATCGTGAAGGACGAACAGCAGAAGGCCATTTCTGTCACCACTGATAAGACTGACCGCAATGTTGGTACTTTCACGATGCCTAAGAGCAATGTCACGGTAACGGCAGAGTTTGAGTCCACATCGGAGATCACACCGACGATCGCATCTGTCGCACTGGTAAAGAGTGCAGATGGCAGTCTGGTCGCAAAAGGCGCTCCGTCTGGCGACAATTGGACGATCACCATTCCCAACACCGTGTCGGCAGAGACGGTTGCCAAGATCCCTGAAGGACTGTCCGGTTTGAACCTAAAAATCGTTACACCTGCTGGCGTAAAGGTAAAGCAGGAAGGCGGAGGCGGCAGCTATGAAGGCGATTGGTCTATGGGTAACATCTCCTGCTATATGCCGGTAGGCGAAGAAGTTACGTTCAAGGCAACAGCAGGAACAGCTACCAAGGATTATACCATTAAGCTGATCTATTCTGGCTCTGGTGAACCTACGGAACCTATCCTGTCCAACGGCTCCGCCACCCGCACCAGCAAGACCGGCGCAGCCGTACAGTTCAGCTCGAATGTGGCAGGCAATTACTTCTATAAGGTTGTCAACCACAGCGCGGCGGCGCCTACGGTGGAAGAGATTTTGGCTTCTTCCAACAAGGGGACAGCCAGTACAGGCGTGAATAACATCACTCTTAGCAATTTGGGCGATGGCGCACGCGACATCTATATTGTTGTTGTGGATGCCTCCAATAACAGGAGCGTGGTTCTCAAGATCGAGATCCCCGCTTATGGCAGCATTGATGTACCGGATACCGGAGCGTACACTATTACAGTGAAGGCACCCAAGGGCGGCACCATCACCCCCAACCGCACCAAGGCCAACGCGGGCGATGAGATCATCGTTACCGTAACCCCCGACAGCGGTTATCAGATGGTGGCGGATTCGCTGACCTACACGCTGGCTGTTGCTGGCGGCGAAACAGTGAAAATCACTAACAACCGCTTTACCATGCCTGAGGGTAATGTGAGCATCAGTTGTCAGTGGGAGACTGCCGCGACGACCTCCAAGGGCATCACCAGCTTCTCCATCAGCGGTGTGGTCGGTGCGGTGAACAACACCACCAATACCATTACCATCACACTGCCCCGCGGCACAGATGTGACGAAGCTGACCCCGGTTATCGCCACAAACGGTGTCAAGTCCCTGACACCTGGCAGCGGTGAAACGGTGGACTTCACCAATGCCGTGACCTACACCGCCGCCATGGAGGATGGCAGCAGCAAAACCTATACTATCACGGTCTACGTGGACAAGGGAACGCTGGCCGATCAGTTCTGGGACAAGCTGACGGACTTTGCCACCCAAGTTCCCTGGTGGGAGTATGCAAAGCATCAGCAAAGCACCAGCAAGTATCCCAAGTATTGGTAAGTAGTTTTCTCTACGCAAGGGAGGCTGTCGGCAACGCCGGCAGCCTCCTTCTTATTTTCCATCCTTCGCTGCTACGAACCAGCGGCCTTTTTCAAACCAGAGATAACTCTCCCTGCCCCGTATGCGGCAGGTATATCTCTCTCCCACGCCGCCTACACTTTGGCAGGCTGCGCGGCGCACGTCCAGTATCTTGTCGATATGATATCTGCGTATTTCGTCAAACTCGATCTCGATAGGACGCATCTTCCCGTTGGCGTCAAAATGCACCGTCACCGGCACATACTTCTTTTCAAGTTCCATGGATATTCCCCCTATCCTGCGAAGTAGCCTATCGGATGCACGGTATGGTCATCCTTGGGATTGATGCAGCCCAATGCCGGGTCAGACATGGTGATGGCGCGGCGCACACTCATATAGCCATATCGCTGCCGCAGCCTGTCCACGGCTACGTCGATTTGTTCCCACGCGCTCCGACGCCTATCGTTATCAAAAAGCGAAGTTTGTATACCAATAGTCGCATCTACCAGTTCGGCGCCGCGCACACCAATGCTGCGTACCGGCAGCGTCCACGGATAGCTGCGACGGAACAGGTCGAACGCCACTTCTGCGATCTCCGCACTGGAGCAGGTGGGAACTGCCAGTTTCTTTTGCCGGCAGTACCAATGCAGCTCCGTATCCCGGACAGCAACTTCGACCACCGTACACTTTGATGCCAGCTCCCGCATTCTGCAGGCGACGCTTTCCGCCAACAGATACAGCATGAGACGCACATCATCGTCGTTGACCAGATCGCGCGGCGTGGTGGCGCTGTTGCCTACCGATTTTATGGCGCGGATATGATCACTGCGCTGCACAGGCGATACATCAAGCCCGTTGGCAAAGGTGTGCAGCACCAGCCCCATTTTCCCCAGCTTGTATTCCAAAAGCTTCGGCGACGCCTCGGCAAGCTGCCCGATGGTATAAATCCCAACACCACGCAGCTTGCGCTCTGTGGCAGGACCAACATAGAGCAGATCGGATGCTGGCAGCGGATAGACAATTTCTTTATAGTTATCCCGCTCGATACGGGTGATGGCGTCCGGCTTTTTATAGTCACTACCCAGCTTCGCCGTGATCTTATTGTCGGAAACGCCGATGCTGGCGGTGATCCCCAACTCAAACTTGATCCGCTCGCTGATCTCTTCAGCAATACTCACGGCCGAACCGAACAGACCGACGCTGCCGGTCACATCCAACCAGCTTTCATCAAGGCCAAACGGTTCGATCTGGTCGGTGTATTTCTCGTAAATCTCGCGAGCCATCTTACTGAATCGGATATACTCCCTCATATCGGCAGGCAGCACCACCAGATCGGGGCAAAGCTGCTTCGCCTGCCAGATGGCCATGCCGGTTTTGACGCCACGTGGCTTTGCTACATAGTTGGCAGTAAGGACGATTCCGTGACGGACTTCTGGATCACCGCAGACTGCCACCGGCTTTTGACGCAGTTCAGGGCGCCGCTGACATTCCACAGATGCATAAAATGCGTTCATGTCTACGTGTAGAATATTCCGTCCCATCTATCCGTCCTCCTCTCAGTTTTCTCAAACGTTATAATAGAACATAAGTTCTATATACGCAAGAGGTAAATACTGTCGGCACAGCTCATGACTGTCATTTTGACGACACAAAATATAGGAGGCATGTCTGCACAGTTCTTACAGCGGTTGTGCATTGATAAACAAGAGACTGGCGGTAAGACCACATCTGCGAGGGAAAATTCTACGCCTTACACAAAAATGCAACGGCCTGAGCAGAGTTCCGACATACATCGCATACAAAAGACCGTACCCGGCAGCGTTGGCGCCAATCTCCTCCACAAAGATGGCTGTACCGACCTTACCGGACTTTTCGATCTGTTTCCGAAGCAGCAGAGAGCCGCCGCCTACAAAAATAACCTTGCCGGTACGCAGCTCGATCTTCCGCTCCCGCAGAGTACGGAAAAGGTCCGCCACGAAGGACTCCGCGCCGCGCTCTACCAGTGTTTGGATCTCACTGCCGTACTCTGTTCTGCAACCTGTGAGAATGGAGTCAATGTCTGTTTCCTCCAGCAGCAGATCATGGTCGGCACGAATCTTGGACAGCAATCGGTTATAGAGTGTAATGTCATGCGCTACACCAGCAAGCCTATCACCGATTCCACAACAGCATTATCCGTCAGTTCACTGGTTCGGTAAATCTTCTGACAAAAGGGTTTCAGGCTGAAATCCATACCTGCCTGCCCTTTATCCAGCAAAATACCCGTTACCGTGAAATGATACGCGGCCTGTGCTGCCTGCAATTCTTGCCGGCAGGCATCGGGCAACTCACATTCACCATCCGTGATGAAAACCACATCGGCCTTTTCAAAGCCCTCAGTGTCCATCAATCGGATCGCTTCACGGACGGGGCGTTCAAAGTTGGTGCCGCCGCCGAGGAATGTTTCCGCAGCGGACAATTTATCCTCCAGCGTGTATTCACCCGGGCGGAATATGTCCACTTGGCAACTGCTTCCTCCGGCAAAATGGATCAGCGCAAAGCTTCTGTGGCTCTCAGCGGCAATTTCCAGCAGGGTCATGGCTACCGCCTTGCCCCAGGCCGCAGCTTCGCCTTCGGTGGAACCGGACTCATCCAGACAGCAGATAATATCCCCCATGCCCTTATAGATAGGTTCACGCCGGCGATACTGTTTGATCTGCTTTTGCTGATACTTCCGCAGGAACAGCGGGATAGTCTCCGGTGTGGCCAGCATGGCAAGCTCCGAGGTCAACGCACGGGATAGGTTGTTGCCCAACTCCAGAGAGTAGGTTTCACCCCGCCCATAGGCATAGCTGTTGTTCTTGGCCTGTGCGAAAATCTCGCGGAAGCGTCCCAGATACTTGGAAATATCCTTCAGCGTAGTGCTTTTGCGTACCTTTTCCAGCAGTGCAAGATTCTCAGGCGTGCAGCGCATATTCGAGGGTTCATCGCTCCATGCGCCGATGATGCTCTGTACCTCCTGTGCCCGCTCTGTGGCAGCCTGCACGGCGGCGGATACCGCCAGATCGACTGCTTCCGTTTGACGCAGCATGGTCGTGTCCAACAGCTGGGATACAGCCTCCACCTGCCGCTGCTTGCTGTCCAGCCGATTGGCAGCATTTATCAGCGCCTGCTTATCCGTCTCGGTCACTTCTCCTGTAGCTTGGGCATCAAGCAGCTTGGCGAGCTCTTCTGCTGCGGTATCACGCGCTGTTTCCAGCTTTTCGAGGGTATTTAATGCACCTTTGTCACCGCCCAACTCAGACAACAGTCCGTCCAACTCTTCGGCGGCTCGACTGGTGAACTCCGCCGCCGCTTCATAGGCGGGTAGACTACGTCCCTCGCAGATGTTTTTCAGCGTGGGATAGTCGTCCTGTTGAGAGATGTGGTCGAGGATGGGCGCGTTGAATTTCTGCGCCGCAGCGGTGAGCATATCCGCATCGTTTCTGCGCGGAACCAGCGAATACAGGGATTGAAACACATCGCGGGAGAGGGCGGGAAAAGACTTGAGCCTCTGCGCCGCGG
>ERZ780226.1895-NODE-1895-length-15434-cov-4.036933_pt1 | contig 15434 bp, 10 predicted proteins | sample MGYA00511165_ERZ780226 | MGnify/ENA primary metagenome ERZ780226 (study PRJEB29588, sample SAMEA2152373) | human gut metagenome | biome: human gut; feature: human-associated habitat; material: faeces | place: Denmark | collected 2008/2010 ...
AGACAATTTTTTAGTCACAGTTCACGGATTTTTAATGCATTGGCAGGCAAAATGCCATTGCAAGCAACTGGACATAAGAAATATTATGGGCATACATCAATTTGAGGTATGGGAAGTCTTAGTTATTCTTTAAAAATTCTTTTGAGGCTGACACATTTTGTCATGATGAAATCCTATGATACAGCTACCAACCAACAAAATATGCCGGCTTTTTCAAAACAAAAGCCGATTACTGAAAGGAGAACCTACTATGATCAATCAATTATTAAATCCTGTCCTCACACAAAGCACTGCCACCACGGAAGAAAAAGTCATTCTGACACTCGAGGGGACGACGATCCATTCCTTAAATGAACTGCGCGAGCATTTCAACCGGAACGAGATCCTGTCCTTCTATTCGGACGGCAGACTTCTTACTTGGCTCTGCCAGCATTATTACGAAACGCAGGCTGACCGCTTACGCGCACTTGATCCTGCCGACAAAAACTGCTTCCGGAAGCTCTGTGTCATCTTTGATGTCAATTATCCGGATCACATCGAAATGTCTGCCGAAGACCGGAACATCTTAAAAGCCAAAGAGGAAACACTGCAGAAGGTTCTTAAGGATACCGGTGCCGATCAGTCACTTCTCAAAAAGCTGGACATCATTGCAATCAATCAGGAAGAGCTTGCCTCTCTCATTGATGCCGATGAGCCGCAGATCTATCTTTGCAGTAACAGCTTCTCGATTCCGATCTCAAAGCCCGGACATGAATATATTGGCATTGGCGATGTGCAGATCGACAATCCATTTACCAATGAGCAGTATTCCAAAGCAGGCATCACCGTGACAAACATCACTCTGCCGGTCACACAGGATCCGGACACAAGCCTTGCCGCCAGTCAGGCAGCCGCCGCCAACGGATATGACAGCTTCCACGAGTCCCATTCCGCTCTCGCCACGCTGTTTCATAATACACTGAAAGCGAACCGAATCTACGAGGTTTACTCTCTCCCATTCAACGCATCTGTCATGGAAAAATTTTATAACAGCCGCTCCGAATGCGCTGCTGCCAAAAAGACAGCACTCGAAAAAGCATACAACACAGCCTCCGCCTATGTCACTCCGGGCAATTCCAAATGCATTGCAAAATACGCCGCAACATATTATGGGACATACATTCAGGAGCTTTTCGCACCGCAGATCATGGATGCACTCCAAAAACTGTACGAGCTTCACCGGAAATCAGACTGCTTCCGGACGTTCAAGGACAAGATCACCCACAGTTCCAAAAATCTGCTGGAGCTGTTCCAGACCGAGCTGTCTGACAACACCGACTACTATGCCATGTACCGGTTCCAGTACTTCCTGGATCAGGTTGAGATTGAAGAACACGATTACCGTGTGATGGAAGGTGGTTTTTGGCGATCTCTGGAAACACTGATGAGCGGCAGCATCCAGTACACCATCTCCGATATCCACACACCGATCAGCGAGATGGAAGGCGATCTCAACGAACACGCCCACACCTTCTTCAAAGCCGCACATGACGAGTACCGGTCCTACTGTCGCGAAATTGAAGAGCTTCTGCAGCAGCTTGGCGATAACTTCCGTGCCAAAGCCGATGAGGAAACACTGACCGATTATCTGAATACCCTGTGCAGTGCGGCAATCCAGTAATATATTCCCGTGGATTTCATTCACAGAAAAGCTCTCTCCTCCGGGTTCTGTTCACAAAACAGGGACGGGGGAGATTTTAAGAATACCATTATAGGTTATTCCATGTGGTGATATATTCTCCAGCTTCTGATATACAATATAATCCATTTCTACTTCCGCTGTATTACGAACTCTCTTATTGGGTAAATAAAATATGGTTCCATTTAACAGAACATAATATACACATGCAAACATTGTAATTCTCTTTTTTTCTTTCTTAAATCTCTGATTCTTTTTTCGGTCCTTTCGGAACGTATCGAAAGATAATCCCTTTTCTATTTCCGAAAAGAATCTTGTCTTTTTCACCCGTCTGTCAATATGTTGAATAGACAGCATATGATATATGCCCCATTCCGTAAACTCGATATCTATAGAGTCTCCATCCAGAAAATCATAATGAAATATATTTGGAATTAGATACTCTTCCGAGAATTCTTTATATAGTTCCAATGAAATGCTATTAATATTTGGTGCTGTTGAACAGGACAGTAACGCTTCTTTTGTAAACATATGCTATCATCCTCTAAAAAAAGAGGTATCCGTATTAACAGATACCTCTAACAAACAATTTCGGACAGCGCTCTGTACAATAGAGAATCTTTTATGGTATGTTTCATGTCCCCCAATAGGGAAGATGAGCTGTCCCGTTCATCTTTACTTTGCTTCCGCTGGCCTCTCTCCATATTTGCAGTATAATACATTCATTCTTAATTGTAAAGCAAACTTCTCTCTCCACTAGACAAATATATCCCACTGCCAAACATCACCACCAATGATATCCGCAATTCCGAAAATTCAGTTCTATTATACTCATTTCTATTGCCAAGTATAACAACCACTTTGACCTTTTACAATAGTTCACAAGAAAATGCCGCTTAAGAAACTGCATCCCCATCAAATTGCAGTTTTCCAAGTAGCAGTATGCCAGATCACATCAAGACTCTCTCCTATAAATGTCCCCCTCAGGCGTTTTCATGTTCCTTCCAGAAATCCTGCGAACCTACAATGTAAAGCAGTGTCCGCGCCCTCGTCCCCGCAATATACATATACTGCGAAAACTTCTCCCGGCGCAGTGCATCCACATCACAAAGGATCACCACCTTGGCATCCAGTCCCTTAAAGCCCTGTATCGTCGCATAAACCGGGCGCTTCTCATCCGGGACAAAGCCATCCTTTAATTCATTGACAGCAACACCGGCCTGTGACAGCTTGGAATTCTGATACCGTTTCGGCGACAGGAATGTAACGTCTCCCATCGAAACGCCACCTCCCCGGAGCGTTTTCAGCAACTCCTTAATCTTTCCTGCAAAATCATGGTCATCGGCATAGGAAATCCTGCCGACCTCCTCCCCGTTTTCCCGCAGGAAACCGCCAAACGCCACACCACTCGCCTTCGCACTGTAGGTACCGATCTGAACCGTGTTCCGGCAGTTCACAAACAACCGGAAGCTTGTATGTGCATACGACTGAAGAATATCCATGCCATCTTGATACTCCGGATTATAAATATTCTGCTTCTCATCGTAAAAAACAACCCATCTGCCCTTCTCCAGACCGCCCTTCAACAGACAGTCCAACGAATACAGATAGATCGGTTTCAAAATATCCTGTCCCTCATCCATCACCAGCAGATCATACTGCAGCTTATCGAGACTTTCCTGCTCCAGATTACTGATATGATCGTAGAAAACCTCCGGCAGAATTTCCGCAAAATACCGTTGTGGATTCTCCTTCATCATCGGAACATCCACCGGCACATATTCTCCGAAAAGCGCATGAATATTCACAACCTTCAATAAATCCGTCTCCGGCAATGCATGAACCACATGATGTGCGAGATTTTTATTGTATGTAAGATAAAGTACCTTACGTCCCTGCTCCACCTGCTTTCTCGCATACTCTGCCGCAAGCAGCGTTTTGCCGGTTCCGGCTCCTCCCTCCACGATCAGATGATCATTCATTCCAAGCGCATCCATCAGCTGCGCCTGTTCTGCCGTCAGCCGCACCAGATGCTTCTCCACCTGTTCCAGCCGGTCATTGAGCGATGGAATAAAACAGAAATCCGCCCGCAGAAACTGGACGATCTCGCGGATATCCGAAGGAGACAGTTTGCTCGGCTCTCTGTGCTGCCTTGCCTGCCAATAATCAAACACTGCATTCATATACGAAGAAATATCCTCCGTACTCCGGTCATACACAATCTCCGGTATAATCTCCTGCGAATCCGAATAAAACGTAATATCCGGAAATACCACGCCACTTGCCATCAGCAGATTCTTCATATGTGGATTCCGGTCAAAATGCTTCTTAAGCACATCCCGCAGACTAAACATATTGCCGGTCACCTGCGCAAACGGTCCCTCCGGCTTCTTCCTCTCGGTTCCGTACCGGTCAATAAATGTCCACTGACCGTCTCTGCACTCCACGCGGCCTCCCTTGATCTCCAGGCAGGCAACGCCCCTCTCGCAGACCACCACAAAATCGATCTCGCCATAAATCTTAGAACGGTGTCTCGGAAGTCCCAGCGAATGCAAAACATACGCATTCTTCAAATCCATCTCCTGAAGGACATCGTACATTTTCCTCTCCGCATTACTTTTTATCTCCTCACCCATGTATGGGGGAATAAATGTAACCATGTTGTTCACTCCTTAGTATTTCACTGGTAACAGCAATCTTTTGCAATGTACACACCGCCCCCAGAAGTCAGTCTGATAAGGCTTGTGGCAATACGGGCAAAGGATTGGTTTGATAAATGAATAATTCATTACAACACCTCCCATACAACTCGCATATACACTATCATTTTACGCGTTTTAAACTTCTGCCATCAACCCATCCATAAATATTATCCTCAGAACGGACACTTTTAATATGATACTGATGTGTACCATTCTTATTTATCTTGGTTATTTTTGCTTTTCCAGCAGAACATTTTTCCTTTTTGGCTCCCTTCTGGCTGGCTTTGTATTGCACTGTACCAGAATAATATACAACATCTCCAACCTTCCAGGCAACATGCTTCTTTGTTTTCTTCTTCACCGTACCGGATGCCTTTTTCTGCTGATCATCTTTAATCATCTTATTATTCTTTTCAACCAATTTTGTGACTGCCGGTTGAGGCGTTCCCGTATCTGCAACAATAAAATGATTCTTTTGTACACGCCATACAATTCCTGCACATACGCACAACAAAACGATAGCAATTGCTACAATGAAATTCCTATATTCTTGTCCAAAAGATAAATACTGCTTTTTCTGTTGGACTGTTCTTTTCTTATAGTCCTTTTTTTCCTGTTTGAGCATCTCTTTTTTGCCCTGCAGATATTCTTCAAAATCTGTTGGCAGATCCCTGTCTGTCAACTCATATAATTGTTTTTTATTCTTCATGACTCACCTTATCATAATATGTAGCGATTACATCCTTTACTACGTCTTCCGTAATATGAAGCTTCATGTCTTTCGTAAAACTGTTACGGTAGTATGCTGTAGAGATCAGATTATTTGCATAGTTTCTCAGATCAGCTCCCGATGGACGTTCGTTCTCGAATCTAAGCTCAGCTGCTTTTTCCAGCTTTTGATCATCATATCCGGTCAGGCTCAAAATAATCTTCTGGGATGCTACAAATCGTCTAATCTTAACCTCTTTCATGTTATTTGCATAATTATCATATGCCGACTTTGCAATTTCTTCATCCAGTGGTTCCACCTTCGGATTCTGACTGCAAAATTGAATCAACATCTGTGTACCATTTTCCGGACTCGGATCTCTCATTTCCAATTTTTCATCAATTCGCCCGGCACGAATCATTGCTTCATCCAATTTCTCATAATAATTTGTTGCCGCCATGAACAAAACTTTTGTATTCGGATTCCGCAAGGTATCCTGATCATCCAGCTGAGTCAGCATAGTTCCTCTTACTCTTGGATCCAATAACTCCCCGGAAGCAAGTGCATCAAATTCATCAAAGAATAACAATACGCCCTTAATTTCTTCTCCACAAATTTCAGAAAGCTGTAATGCACTGTTAAAAATCTTCACCAGCGTCTTGTTCTGTTCACTAAGACTAACCTTTGTAAATGTGTCACTGGTAATCTTCATAAAATATAATCCGTGCTCATTGGCTGCTGCCTGCGCCAACTGCGACTTACCATTTCCCGGCGGTCCATATACTAAAATTCCCCGCTTCATTTTGATGTCATACTCATCCGCTCTTCTTCTGGCACGGAAATCGAACATTTCCACCTGACGATCAATCGCTCTCTTAATCTCTTCACACCCTATAATATCATTATACCTCACCTTATCCGATGGACGATTTATCGTAATATCCAAACTGCTTTCCAGTTTTCTTACCAAATCCTCTTCAAATAATCGAAGACAATCATAAAACAGTTTTTTTGCTTCTGCTTCTGTTTTATAATCACTGATATTTCTTGTCTGCTTCTGCGCTTCCTTACGCATATTATCTACAAAATCCTTAATATCACGCCCGGACATGTGATTTGTTTTATCCAGAAACTCATCACTAAAATGGAAAGATTTAAAATTCATATTTTCTTTTTGGAGCAGTTTGGTAAACAACGCTTTTCTCTGTGCCTTATCCGGAAGCGGTATAACAATCGGCTTACCAAGGCGGCTTTTGATCGCATTGTCAAGTACATTTACGCGATTTGTTGCCGCAACAACAAACACTCTGCTTTCACCGGTCAGCACACCATCCATTTCCACCAGAAATTGGTTAACCATGTCTTTAGTAAAGCTGTCCGTATCCCCACTCGTAAGATCTCTTCCCGGAAATACCGTATCCGCCTCATCAATAAACAGAATCGTCGGTGCATTTGCCCTTGCTTTCTGGAATAAACGTTTGATTTTCGGTGCAGACTGACCTACATATTCCGCTTTTAAATCTGCCAGAGATGCACTCATAAAATAGCAGTTTTTCTCATTGGCAAGCGCCTTTACCAAATATGTTTTACCGGTTCCCGGAGGTCCCGTTAATATCATTCCCTTCGTCACCTCAGAAACATTTTTAGCTGTCAGAAATTTATCAACTCTGGTTACAACATCCTCTTTCAGATTCTCGTTTAATATTACATCATCCAGATAAACTTTTTCTTCTACAATCTTGTCCAGAGAACTCATGAAATCCTTCTGATCGAGTACCCCATTGTTTTCCTGCATAACACGTTCGAATATTCGAACCGCGTCCTTCAATGATTTCTCGCCTGCTGAAACAGCCTCTGATACAGCTGTTAATTCTTTAAAGAAATCCAGATTTAACGCATGCACTTTCCTTCTTTTATCTGTGCTGCTTTGATATTTTCGTATATACAATCTCAAATATGTTGAAAAAACTTCCTCAACCGCAGGAGAACCAATCATCACAGCGTTTTCTCCATCAATGATAAAATTGTACTTTTTCAACATCTGAATTTCTTCAATACTAATGACTACATACACATTTTTAAGTGAAATTAACTTTTTCACATCTTCAATATAACCAAGAAATTCATCGTTCGAGGATCGATACATTCCCGTTGTCCATTCATAATCTTCAAAGAAAAAGATCAACTTTTCGTTCTGATGCTCTTCACAATATTTTACAGCCTTCTGAAATGCACTTTTATGACCGGCTGCTCCTGATTGTTCTATCGCATCCCTTGCTTCCTTCTGGTTTTTATCATTTTCCTGATTATGCGTTCCGTTCGCTTTCGAACGATTATTTCTGGACATTCCATTTGACGCACTTTGCTTATTAACCGTTCCTTGAAACAGACTGTTACTGCATTCTCTCAGTTGTGATTTTTCTTTATGAAATGCTTCAAAAATATCATTCTTGCAATAGAAAAAATAATCTGCTAAATCATTTTCTAAAAAATACCGTTTCAAAGTATTCTTCATATCACAGATTCCATGATAAAGATCATACATATACCAGTCATGGATGTAATCACCATAAAAGAAATATGCATTTTCTCCCTTGTCCAATCCCTTCTTTAAACAATCAATCACTCTATTATCCATCAATTATCCGCCTCATCTTTCGGTAATACTTTTACAAGCTTTCCAAATGCATCCATCGCTTTATCAAAATCACTGTCTGATCCTTCGTATTTTTCTAATTCCTTATTGTATTTTGACAATGTCTCATTATATTTTTTCTGCTGTTTGTCCTTCTGATTTATCAGTTTTTCCACTTCTCTCGTTTTTCTATCAATAGAATCATCTGAATATTCCTCTAATTGCTCATTTAACGTTTTTATCTTTCGTTCCAAGTCCTCACATATCCCCTTAGATTCACGACATTTTTCTTCCTTTTCATGCAAGGCTTTTCTCGAGGTTTCCAATCGTGCCATCTTCTCGGTTAATTCCGCCATCTGTTCTTCCAGCTCAGATTTTTCCTTTTCAAAATCATTAATCTCCGCAAGCACAGATGTCAGTTTATTAACAGTCTCCATAATCACTTCTGATGTATCAAACCAATTAATAATATCCTCTTTCATATCGGAAACACGATAATGTTCCGTAAAACTGGATAATATCTGATCCGATAACGGATACATTTTTATTACACCTTTAATATAAATTTTCCATTCCTTTTCATGTTCTTCCCGAATCTTATCAGCAATAATATGCGCATTTTCTGCAGATGCATATGACAGAAATGCCGACATATTATCCATACTTTTTTCAAATTCACTGACCGGATCATCCATCTTCAAAATTTCCAAAACCTGATCTGCATTATACTCTTTGTTGTATCCCATAATTCTTCTCTCCTCTACTGATTACTTCTAACACCTTCCGCAGGCACACTCGCACTTTCTGACTTAGACGATGGTTCAAAAATCGATTTTCCGTTCTTGGTAATATCCTCCAGGAACAATCCTTCCTCTGATAATTTTTCCCGGATCTGAACCCAGCTTGCTTTACATGTTCCCTTGGTTGATTCTTTATGGTCAATGTCAATGATTGCTTTTCCATCCTCCACCACTGTCACACGATCAAACGTAATACATTCATCTCCTGCAGTACATTCAATACAATATCCATCTTTACTATTGCTGTTTTCTGTGACCATTACATCATAATTAAGATCCAGCATAACATCCTGAATGGTGAGCATATTATTGATGGTTTTCATTTTATTTTCATGCATCACTGCTGCCACACCGGAAGCCTCAGTAATCATATTTTCAAGCTTATTGATCTTACTGTCTGCCTGTTCAAAAGCATCCTTTTCGATATCTTTTTGAATAGCTTTTAATGTCGCTTCGATCTCCGGAACATATTCTCCTTCATCCCCATACTTATCTAAAAATTTCAACAGGGAATTTCTCTTACACTGCCCGTCCTTAAATTCATCCTCCGGATTGGAATAAACACCTCTTGTAACACGGTCCCTCATTGCTTCAAGTGCTGTCTCTAACTCACTTTTTCTCTGTAAATACTGACCGTAAACAACACTCAGTTCATTTTGAAATTCCGAAATATTTCCAATTACATGATTGCATGCGTTCACAATTTCTGTATCACCTAACACTCTGGTCTTTTCGACCTCTTTCTTCAATGCTACATATTTCTCATTCAAAAATTTCACTGCAATCTTTGAATCAATCTCATCAAACTGCTTCTGAATCGCCTCTTTGGCTGCGGATGCTTTCTGACGTAATTCAATAATCTGCTTTGCTTTTCTCTCCAGATCAGAGATTGCTTTCTGTAAATCACCACACATGCTGGTTCTTTTTTCCAAAGCTGCCATACATGCCTTCGCCTGCAGAGAAGCTTTCGCATTCTTGCCGCCTAACTCCTGCACTTCCTGAGAAAGCACTTTATACTCTGCCTGTACATTTCTTGCAGCACTGTATTCGCTGTCGCAATACCATGCATCACTATATGGCTGACTTTTGATTTTCTTCTGGAGATCACTTCTGACCTTGTCTGCTTTTCGATCAACTTCCTTATACTTACTCATGATATTATCATACTCTTCGTTTCGATACTTCACATTTTGAATTGATCGGTCCTTTTTAAAAGTCTCTATTTCCTTTTGAAGTTTTTGAGCAGCTTCCGGAAATTCCTTTTTACATCCCTCAGAAATTTCAAACGACGTATTTGCAATCTTTTGCTCAACTTCTTTTACTTTTTTTGCACATTTCTCCGTTTCACGCTCTGCTTCCCTGCACAGATTTTCAAGAACATCCATGGAAGCACTTCTTGTTTTTTCTCCATTGTGAAGTAATGCATTTACTTCAGATGCTTTTCTTCCGCTCATCGTTGTACCCTCCTATTTTTTCTAAAAATTTCTCATAAAATCCCTTTGGTGGAATCCCAACAAATAATACCTCTCCGTTTTCTTTCACCTCAAAGGAAAAGTTTCTTGACTTCGACTGCATTATTTTTTCCTGCCAAGCTTTATACCTGTCCGTAAAAAAATATATTTTTTGGTTACTTGATCCCCGGTACATCTCATTTTCGTTTTTTTCCTGTATATATTCCCCATCAACAAAGATATCTATATTTTCAAAAAACTTCATACTGTCCGGAATCATTTGTTTTAAATGTTCCAACGTATATCCGGAATATAACATAATATCCAACATTGTTTCCTGTTTGATCCTCTGTATCAGCTTCTGTAATTCGTCAAACTGTAGAAATGGTTCCCCTCCGCTAATCGTAACCCCCACCAAGTCCGGATGTTTTGAAAGCCTTTCCATGATATCCTCAACAGTAATCTTATATCCACCGTCTAGATTTCTTCCTTCCGGATTGATACAGCCTACGCAGTTTTTTTTACATCCCTGCATCCAAATTACAAATCTCTTTCCCGGTCCCAGTGTATTGGTTGTTGTCATATGACTGATCTTCATTTCATTATTCACCCTTAATATATGCTTTATATACAATCTCTTCTTTTGTTTTTCGGAATGCCGGTACATAGAGTTCCACTGCGTCTAGATAATCTGCTCCCCTGGCATTAGACAGATCTCTCATTGTCTTACGCTCAAATTTGACCTTATCACTGTTTTCAAATCCAAGACAGTCAAGTACATCAAATTCCTGATAAGATTCCTCCGTATATAATTGCTTATAATACTCATTGATTGCATGAATAAAATCCATCTCAATCGGTGTCAATGCATTTGCATGTCCACTTTCAAATTGATTTTTCTGATAGGCACTTAACGTATTATAGACAAGTTCTGCAAACGAAAAATCCTGTCCAACCAAATTGGCAATTGCGAGAGCATCTCGTATTGTGATATTCTCTACATCCTGTATCTTAAGCTTTGCAACTAACGGATTCATAGAATCACACTGTGCCATATACTCCAAAAAAGTTTTATATTCACTGACAGCTTCTGTAAATTCCTTTTTCTTATCATTGATCTTATTTTCATAACTGTCTTTTTGATTTCTCAAATCATTTTCTTTTTCCTCAGTGAGTTTCTTTTCTTGAGCTTCCAATTCTTTACTCTTTTCACTGATCAGGTCATCCTGTAACTTAGTAAGTTCTTGTTCTTTTTCTTTTGTCAAGGTTGCTTTTTGTGTTGATAATGCCTCCTCTTTATCCGCTGTCAATTTCTTTTCCTGTTTTTCTAAAGCATTGTTTTTGTCTGTTGTCAATTCTTCCTGCAGCTTTTTAATTTTTTCTTCCTGTTCTTTCGTCAGTTCCCGCTTTTGCTCTTCCAAAGCTTTTTCCTGTTTTTCTGTTAATTGTTTTTCCTGACTGACTAATGCATCGTTCTTATCTTTTTCTAACTCGTCACGCAGCTTTGCTAATTCATCTTCTTGTTCTTTCGTCAGCAGCTTCTTCTGTTCTTCTAAGGCTTTTTCCTGTTCTTCCGTTGATTGTTTTTTCTGACTGGCTAATGCATCGTTCTTATTATTTTCTAATTCTTCACGCAGTTTTTCCAGTGCATCCTCTTTTTCCTTCGTCAGCTTCTCTTCCTGTTCTTTTAACGCATCTTCTTTTTCCTTTTTTAACCTTTGCTCTTGCTCGTCTAATACGCCTTGATCAACCTCTTTCGTATTTTCACGCAGATTTTTTTTATCCTCTTTTATCTCAACAAGTAATTTCCATTCTTTGTTATTGCTGTCGGGTTTCTTACCTGTAATCACATCCTGTATAATCGCCTTTAACTTGTTTTTCGCCTCAAGAACATCCTTTTCTTCCGATTCCGATCCTGTCTCTACATTGATATCATCAATGGATGACACCATAATATTTCTATTCTCATCCGTAGATTCCATAGACTCTTTCTGATCCGATTCTTGGCATAATTCATCCAGTTTTTCCAAAATCAGGGTCATTTTCTTGTCAAGAGCATCCATTCTTTGTTCCTGCTTTTCATATTTTGATAATACTCCATTAAGCTTACCCATCGTACTTACCTCCTTAGTTTAATACCTCTTGTCCCACGCTAACATCTTCCGGTAAACCTGCCGGATTGTCGCTATTGCCAATACAGTACTGGAATGTGCTGTCATTTAAAATGCGAATAAATAATACATCACCAACATGTCCCGTAACATCTAATGTAACATGCTTTGCCGCCTTATAATCCCCATCTGCCGGCATAGATCTTGCATAAAACACATCAATCTGATCATTTTTAATTTTCTGGAATTTATGCCATTCCCTTGTATCAGCTGCATTCTTATCAACACAAACCTTAAACTTATTCTTGCCAGGTGTAAAATATCCCAGATAATAACGAAAGGTTGCATCGTCACCCTCGATTTCAATATTATTTAGCTTTAACTGTCCAAAAGCGACTGCCGTTTTCGGAGTGATTGCATATCGTTTGTTCACCTTGTCATCATTTTTTGCCGTCTCATCCACCAACTTAATACGATTATTTTGCGGGAACTCATCTTTCATGATCTTATCTACAAATTCATTTCTGGAACTGTTTCCCGCCTTGAAAATATAAACTGTTTTCTCGTCAAAATCCGTTTCATTCTTAAATGCCTCGAGCATTTCCCGCTTAAAGTTTTCAATCGTTCCACGAATGATCTGCTCCAATTTGTCCTTAATTTCATCTGGCTCAAAAGTTAACTCTACACTTCTCGGATCTCCAGTTAAATCATACAATTCAACGTTAACCTTCTGCTCCTTATATTCAGGATCTTCAAATATTTTTCTGGCGGCTTTCGCACATATAATATTCATATTAGCTCTGGACAAATCTCCTGTTTTCAAAAGATCCTCCGATACATCCTCCAATTTTAACGCACCGATCGGACGATCAATTGGTATATTTCCTTCCTTCATTGCTGGCTTATTTTTATCATAAATTTCATAGGCGATCTGCTCAATCAGATTTTCTCCGCCAATATTCTCCTCGCCGCCCTTATCAAGAACCTGCAGTGTTAATTCTCCATCCTCATCCTTTGCAACACCATATGAAAAATCCAAAGTACCGCCGCCAAAATCATATACCGCAAAGCACTCTTTTGCATTTTCTTCTACCGGGAAATATTCTGTTCCACATACTGCCCCCATATATGCTACAGGCTCTGTATATTTCATGGTAACATTAACCGACTCCCGCAGATTTCCGGGAACAGAACGACGGATTCCTTCTTTTAAAGAAGTGCAAAGCAGTTTCTTGATATTTTCATTAAACATAACCGGACTGGTTACCTGAAATTTTGTATAAATCGTCATGTGTTTAGACAGATCATTCACTGCTCTACCAATCAGATACCCATAGAATGCAACCGGATTAAAATGTTTATCATCTTCCTCAATGGGTGATTTTACAATATCAATATGACAATCCTTGTCATTATATGGATTAATTGCCATCTGCCTTTTTTCCTGCTCAATCTGATATGGAATCATCTTAAGCAGGCTTAAAATTGCATTGAGTTCTTTTTTGCTGACATCATCCTCACCTAATATTTCTTTCACTTTATATCCAAAATCAAAGTCAACTCTGTCCACTCCGGCATTTTGGCTTGCTTCAAGATATTTGGTTTTGTCCCCTTTGTATAGAATGGGCATATTCTCATTGCCGATCCGCCACTCTTTGCGTAATTCTTCCCAGTTATAAACCATTATATTTGTTGGATTTTCAAAAATATTTCCAGAAGTAGAATCACCATCCTCCGGAGACAAGCTCAACAGCTCCGTTCCCTCGTCTCCATCAATAGCAACACAGGTTGATGAGGTACCAAAGTCCACCGATGCTGCCTTTCTGCTGATCATCTTACACACATTCGGATCCGTATTGATCAGGGTCAATTCAATCGGATATTTGTACAACACATATCTGTTATTCGTATAATCACTTCGAACCTCTATCTCTCCTGCAAACAGTACACTTTCCTTTTCCTTATATTCCGTATTTGTAAATACATTTCCCAACAGATTCGTATCAAGATCAATGATAATTTCGGTATTTCCATCTGTCTTTTCTAACGCAAACCACTCTGTCGTGAAATTCTGATGTTTACACTTTTCTCCATTGATATTCAGAAAATCAATCCGAACTTTAATATCCTTTGGGGAGTCGTCAGCAAAACTGGCATTACTAAAAACAATTTTCCATTTTCTGATTCCGATATTTCCCCATAAACCACGATTTCCATCTGTACGGCTGACCAGATATTCCTGTGAAATCGACTTGCTTCCCAAAAGAATTTGTTCCGTAATATCTTCATAAAAAATTGTGGGGTTTTTATACGAAGATGCAGATTTTGCTGTCTTTCCGTCCTCAAAAATCTGTGCCAATTTATCCTCTGATGCTTTATTAGAATATTCCTCTTCCGATTCCTCACCAGTTTCTTTATCAACATATTTTAGTACCATTTTACTTTTTGCAATAAAAGGAAAATTAGGAATATTCACAAAACTCCCTCTTGCACTTGCATGATATTCGATGCGGATTTTCTCATCTTTTTCTTCATTTTCCAATGCGATCATCTGTAACCGTTTACTCATTATATTTTCTCCTTTTCCATGTAATATAATATTTTTGTTGTCCTTTCTTTCGGACAGGATAATAATTTACTTATTTTATTGATCCGTACATTTTTCTGATTTTCGTTGTACTGTCCTTCCTGGATCAGATAAGCAATATCAACATATACTGTTTTCTGTTCCGTTTCATCAAAATGTATTGCCATCTGTTGTATGTAATCAGCAATTGATCCATCAGGTATTTTTCTGATTTCTCGAATAAATTCTAATAATCTTCCTGAATTCATTCCAAACTGCTGTGCCATTTCTGACAAAAATATAATCTGGTCAACAGAAATCCCGTGATTCCATACACAAATCAAAAGCAACAGTTTCATATAGTGATTTCTGCTGTCATAGGATAACCTTGTCACCGGATGCGAATATGCATTTTCCCATTCATAAGATTCCAATTTCTTCAGATCTTCTATAAAGTGTATTGCCGGTTCTGACAAACAAATATCTATCTGTTCACCCTGACAATACAAATTTCCGTCCTGTATATCTATCTCATTTACAGCAACCCGTCCAGTATCATTCACGAAAATCTGATCAGAATATAAGAAGATTAATTTCTTATCTCGAAACTTTTCTTCGTATACACCAATGATCTCATTGGTTAAAATAGATAAATTCCCGGCATATTTTTCTTTTATCGATTTCTGAAACTTTAACAATGCCCAGATCCGCCAGAAACATGGCCCGCTCCTCGGGATCGTCCAGCTCGGCGATGTCCTGCTCCAGCTTGGCGCAGATAGGCA
>ERZ780226.1912-NODE-1912-length-15334-cov-3.544080_pt1 | contig 15334 bp, 16 predicted proteins | sample MGYA00511165_ERZ780226 | MGnify/ENA primary metagenome ERZ780226 (study PRJEB29588, sample SAMEA2152373) | human gut metagenome | biome: human gut; feature: human-associated habitat; material: faeces | place: Denmark | collected 2008/2010 ...
CACACCGGACAAACAGCCCGCCTTATTCCACGGTGACCGACTTGGCCAGATTGCGTGGCTTGTCAACATCCGTCCCCCTGACCAGAGCAGTATGATAGGCAAGCAATTGTAACGGAATAACGTGCAATATCGGTCACGTCCTCACGGTCGCCGTATTTTTCCAGCATAGCGGCGATAATCGCCTCGCGGCTTTCGGTCTCGAACAGGCCAATCATGTCATAGGCAACTTCATCGACAAGGTGGACGGAGCCGGAACAGATATCGAGCACGATGTTCATGCCGCCGAGTTTATAACGGTGTATCATCTAAAAAATCCTTTCGCATCTATACATGAAAAAAGCCGCCAAAAAAGGCGGCGTTTTCTGAACCTTTGAATTACTTCGCGTTCTTCTCCGTGTTCTCGCACTGCTGGTTTGCGATGCCGCAGCTCGTCTTGCAAGCAGACTGGCAGGAAGTCTGGCACTCGCCGCAGCCGCCGTTCTTTGCGCTTTCGCACAGGTTGCGGGTCTCAAGCGTCTGAATGTGTTTCATATCATTTCGCCTCCGAATTGTTACTTTATAAGCTAACTTTATTAGCCTTAAAATTCTAACACAGATAGGGCGGGATGTCAAGATGCAAAGCCGCCGGATTTCGGGAAAAAGCATGTCCCCACGCCATTTCTGACGTGGGGACACGGAAAATAGGATATCGGAGAAATCAGTTTTAAGGAGTGTTTTGAATCAGTCACCGAAAGCCTGGGAAAGATCGGCGATGATGTCATCGATGTGCTCGGTGCCGATGGAGAGGCGAATGGTGTTCGGCTGGATGCCCTGCTCTGCGAGCTCTTCTTCGTTGAGCTGCGAGTGCGTGGTGGAAGCCGGGTGGATAACGAGGGACTTCACGTCTGCGACGTTTGCGAGCAGAGAGAAAATTTTGAGTCTGTCGATGAACGCCTGTGCTTCCTTAGCGCCGCCCTTGATGTTGAACGTGAAGATGGAAGCGCCGCCGTTCGGGAAATACTTCTTATAAAGCTCGTGGTACGGGCTGTCCGGCAGAGACGGATGGTTGACGCTTTCGACTTTCGGGTGCTTGGAGAGGAAATCGACAACCTTCAGCGCGTTCTCTACATGGCGTTCAACGCGCAGAGAGAGCGTTTCAAGCCCCTGCAGGAACAGGAATGCGTGCAGCGGAGCGAGCGTTGCGCCGGTATCACGCAGGAGGATTGCACGGATCTTCGTGACAAAGGCTGCCGCGCCGACGTCCTTTGTGAAGCTGATGCCGTGGTAGCTGGGGTTCGGCTCTACGAGGGACGGGAACTTGCCGCTGCCTTCCCAGTCAAACTTACCGCTGTCTACGATAACGCCGCCGATCGCCGTGCCGTGACCGCCGATGAACTTTGTAGCGGAATGGACAACAATGTCTGCGCCGTACTCGAACGGACGGAGGAGGTAAGGCGTTGCGAATGTGGAGTCTACAACAAGCGGAATCTTATGTGCATGTGCAATGGCTGCGACCTTTTCAATGTCAATCAGCGTTGCGTTCGGGTTGCCGATGGACTCGATGAAGACGGCCTTTGTCTTATTGTTAATCGCGTTTTCAAAAGCGCCCTCTTCATCCGGGTCTACGAACGTTGCGGTGATGCCATACTGCGGGAGCGTGTGCTCAAGCAGATTGTAGGTGCCGCCGTAGATGGTCTTCGCGGAAACGATGTTGTCACCTGCGCTTGCGAGGTTGAGAAACGTATAGTTGATGGCTGCTGCACCGGAAGCGACGCCAAGTGCTGCCACGCCGCCCTCAAGGGCTGCAATGCGCTGCTCAAATGCGTCCACGGTGGAGTTCGTCAGACGGCCGTAGATGTTGCCTGCATCTGCGAGCGCGAAGCGGGCTGCTGCGTGTGCGGAGTTCTTGAAGACGAAGGAAGTCGTCTGGTAGATCGGCACTGCGCGGGCATCGGTAGCGGGGTCCGGGTTCTCCTGACCTGCGTGCAGCTGGATGGTTTCAAAATGGTAGTGATTATCATATGTATAGCTCATGGTAATACCTCTTTCATAATTTCAGAATTTAATTCTTGTTTTAACGGATTTTGAGAAGTTGACGAAAAGCTGAGCTTCACATTCGTCCGTTTCTGAAATTGTGGCGAAGCATTTGCCGGAAAAGGGATCGCATCATCGGGGTGCGCCTCCTTTGAGATTTACTTCGGTTTTTATGTTTGAAGGTTTCATAACACTCAAAACATATTGACTTGGTATGTTTTGTATGATACACGCTGGATTGCAATTTGTCAACCCCTAAAATGCAAAAATTGAAGAAAATTTTCGGAAACCCTACTATTATATGGGGGAAACTGCATTTTGCATTGCAAATCGGCGGATCGTTTCAACGAGTTTTAAAGGTAAAAGGAAAAGTGAAAAAAGATGTTGACAAATTTACCCTGTGGTGATAGGATATAAGCAAGTTAAATAACCTATAAAATAAGTAGGTTTAATAAGTTTAGTAAAACAAGGCAAAGGAGAGACGCGATATGAACCCGTTTCCGTACAGTCGGCGATGTTGCGCCGTAGCCTGAAACAATACAAGAATGCAAACTCATTTATATAAAGTATTTTAAGGAGACTTTACCATGCGTGTATATCGGAAAATCACAGACCTCATCGGCGGCACTCCGCTTCTTGAACTCACCAACTACGAAAAAGCAAATGAACTGAACGCGAAAATCTACGCGAAGCTTGAGTATTTCAACCCGGCAGGCAGCGTAAAGGACCGTATCGCAAAAGCGATGTTGGACGACGCCGAGGAAAAGGGCCTCTTGAAGCCCGGCGCAGTTATCATTGAACCGACAAGCGGCAACACGGGCATCGGCCTTGCTTCCGTTGCGGCTTCCCGCGGTTATAAGGTAATCCTTACCATGCCGGAGACGATGAGTGTGGAGCGCCGCAACCTTTTGAAGGCTTACGGTGCGGAACTTGTCCTCACCGAAGGCACAAAGGGTATGGCGGGCGCTATCGCAAAGGCGAAGGAGCTCGCCGAGCAGACCCCAAACAGCTACATTCCGAGCCAGTTCACGAACCCGGCAAACCCGGCGGTGCACCTGAAGACGACCGGCCCGGAAATCTGGGCAGACACGGACGGCAAGGTCGATATTTTCGTTGCAGGCGTTGGCACGGGCGGCACGCTCTCCGGTGTAGGCGCGTACCTCAAGTCGCAGAACCCCAATGTTAAGGTTGTCGCGGTGGAACCGGCTACCTCCCCGGTCCTCTCCGGCGGCAAGGCGGGCCCGCATAAAATTCAGGGCATCGGTGCGGGCTTTGTGCCGGATACGCTGAACACCGACATTTACGATGAGATTCTCCCCGTGCAGAACGAGGACGCGTTTGCGACCGGCCGCGCGCTGGCACGCAGCGAGGGCGTTCTGGTGGGCATCTCCTCCGGCGCGGCAGTCTTTGCGGCAGCACAGCTTGCAAAGCGCCCGGAAAACGCAGGCAAGGTCATCGTGGCGCTTCTGCCCGATACCGGCGAACGGTACCTCTCCACGCCGATGTTTGCAGACTGATACAGTATACAAGAATCCAAACACATATCTTTGGGATAGAAAAATGAATGAGGGAAAGGGGCATGGCTTTCGGGCTTTGCCCTTTTTCGCGGGTTTAAAGGAGTTTATAGAGGGCGTTTTCGCAGTAAATTACCGGCAAAAATAAAACTCTTGAAAACCTACTAAAAACATGTTATTATAGTATAAAGTTTGCGGCGGACGGTGAGCCCGCTTGTTTTATTCCGGAAACGCTATTTTACATAAAGGATGGATACCGCATGAAAATTTCCACCAAAGGGCGCTATGCGCTGCGTATGCTGCTAGATCTCGCACAGCACCAGAATGACGGCTACGTCGCGCTGAAGGACATTGCCCGCCGTCAGAATGTCTCCAAAAAATATCTGGAGCAGATCGTGCCGATGCTCAATAAATCCGATATTCTTCTTGCAAGCCGCGGCTTTCAGGGTGGATATCGTCTGGCGCAATCGCCGGATAAATACACCGTGGGCATGATTCTGCGCATCACGGAGGGCAGCCTCGCGCCCGTCGCGTGTCTCGATCACGACCCCGTTCTGTGCGACCGCAGTGCAGACTGCATCACGCTGCCCGTGTGGCAGGGGCTCAGCCGCGCCATCAACGAATATCTCGACAGCATCACCCTGCAGGATATATTAGATCGGCAGCAGGCGGCTTTCGTCAACGATTACAGCATTTGATAAAAAAGATACCGCATTCGGTTTGTAGGCTGAATGCGGTATCTTTCTATTTGATTTGAAATCACTCGCCGGAATTTAACAGTACTTCGGCTTCATCTGCGTCCATTTTGTCTACGTTATGCAGTTTCCTTTGAATTGTCGTATTTCTCTTTTGCGCAGCCTCGATACTTGAACCGGCTTCATCGATTTTCTTCTTTGCTTTAGCAAGGAGAGATTCAAACAAATCATATTGTGAGCTTACGGCACTGAGCGTCTTTTGAATTTCTGTTGTCTTTTTGTTTAGTGCGATAGTGCGGAAACCGACATTCAACGTGTTGAGAAACGCGGTGATTGTGGTCGGACCGCAGATCATGATGCGATACTTGTTTTGGATTTCCTCGCACAAGCCGGGGCGGCGCAGCACCTCGGAGTAAAGCCCCTCGGTAGCAAGGAACATAATGGCAAAATCCGTTGTCTTTGGGACATTGATGTACAGCTCGGCAATCGTTTTTGCCTGATTTTTAATGTTCTGCTCCAGAGCTTTTTGCGCGGCTTCCAGAGCCTCTTTATCGGCTTTTTCGGCAGCCTCGCAAATGCGTATGTAGTCTTCCTGCGGGAACTTGGAGTCGATGGGGAGCCATACGGTCTCGCCGTCTTTTTCACGGGAGGGAATCTTAACGGCGAACTCGACGCGCTTTGTATCATTTTTCGTAGATACGTTGCAGTCGTATTGATCTTTGGTGAGTGTTTGCTCCAGTATATTGCCGAGTTGCACCTCTGCCCATGTTCCGCGCGCCTTCACATTTGACAGCACGCGCTGGAGCGCGGTCACATCGCCGGTGATCTTACGCATTTCGCCGAGTGACTCGTAAACACTTTTAAGCTGCTCGCCGACGACTTTAAAGCTGCTGTCCAGACGTTTGGAAAGCGTATCTGTCAACTTTTCATCGACGGTCATGCGCATCTGTTCAAGCTTCTTTTCGTTGTTTTCTTGTAGAGCAGTTAAACTTTTTGTAAGCGTTTCATTGATATGTTCATTTTGCCGTGCGCTGACCTCGCGCATTTGCTCAAGTTTTTTCTCAGTGCTTTCCTGCAAAGCTTTTAGGTTTTGTGTTAAGGCGCTGCTTATTTTTTCATTCTGCTCCATATTGGCTTGACGCATTTGGTCGAGCTTCTTTTCATTGCTCTCGAGTAGTGAATCGATATTCTTCGTCAAGGTTGTGCTGAGCTTTTCGCTTTGCTGCGTGTTGATTTGCTGAATTTCGCGTATCAGGGCGTTCATTTCGCTCAAACGGCTGTTTAAGCTTTCGGATGTTTCTTTTCGACTACGTGAAAACTCATCGGCAATATAGGTTTCAATATGCTGAAAATTGCTTTCGTAATTCGTATTTGCTGCCGTATTATCACTTTTTGGCTTTTTGAGAAGAAAGACAATCTGCAAAATAAGAACAATTGTAATGAGTCCAATCAAAATATATAGTTCCATTTTCATTCTCCTTTGTTTTTTCTCATGTTATCACAAGTGATTTGAAAAGTAAACAACCGGTCTATAGTTATATGTAGAAAAGCTCCCCCGAAACGAATTCGGGAGAGCTTTTGTCATACAATGTTATTATATTTGCTTGCGGACGATGGTGTATTCGTCGCCGGGGCGGGAGTACGGGCAGTTTTGAAAGCGGCCGCCGATGAACTGGGCGGTCTCGTCCTCGTCTAAGTCCATATCGCAGACATAGAAGCCGTATTCATCGTCGTACTCATAATACAGGCAGTCTTCGCATTTTGAGGTATTTTCAAACATACTATCGCCTTACAGAACGCTTTGCAGGAACTGGCGCGTGCGGTCGTGCTTCGGATTTGTGAAGATCTCCTTCGGGGAGCCTTCCTCCAAAATCGCGCCATCATACATGAACACCACGCGGTCTGCCACTTCGCGGGCAAAGCCCATTTCGTGCGTGACAACAAGCATCGTCATGCCTTCTTCCGCAAGCTCCTTCATGACGTTCAGAACGTCGCCGACGAGCTCCGGGTCAAGGGCGCTGGTGGGCTCATCGAACAGCATCATTTTCGGTTCCATGGCGAGCGCACGGGCGATGGCCACACGCTGCTGCTGGCCGCCGGAAAGCTTTGCGGGGTAGGAATCGAGTTTATCGCCGAGGCCGACCTGATTTAAAAGCTTCACGGCCTTTTCTTTGGCTTCCTTTTCCGGCACGCCCTTCACGTTCATCGGGGCGAGCATGACGTTTTGCAGTGCCGTTTTGTGCGGGAAGAGGTTGAAGCGCTGAAACACCATACCCATCTCAAGCAAAATAGCGGCGCGCTCTTTATGCGGCAGCTTTACCTGATTGTGGCCGTTCACGCGGTCTTCGATGAGCTTGTCGTCGATCCAGATCTTGCCGCTCGTAGGCTTTTCAAGGTGGTTTAAAGAGCGCAGATACGTCGATTTGCCGGCGCCGGACGGTCCGATGATAACGACCACTTCGCCCGGCTCTACGGTGAGGCTGACGTTTTTCAGCACATCTACGGAGCCGAAGGACTTACAGATATTTTCCGTTTTAATGATAGACATAGCCGTATTCCTCCTTATTCGTAGATGGACAGGCGCTTTTCAAGGCGATTGAAAATAACGGTGAACACGCCGGTGATGATGAGGTAGATGATCATAGCCGGGATATAAACGAGAGCGCTCGCCTTGTTGGAAGCGATAATCTTCGTCTGGTAGGTCAAATCGGTCAGCGCGATGATGGACACAAGAGAGGTATCCTTCAGCACCATGACGAACTCGTTGCAGATCGGCGGAATCATGCGGCGGTAGGCCTGCGGGATGATGACAAGGCGCATCGCCTGCGAGTGGGTGAGGCCGAGCGCCGTGGAGGCTTCGAGCTGGCCTTTATCGATGGACTGAATGGCCGCGCGGATGATCTCCGCGAGGTAGGCCGCGACGTTCAGCGAGAACGCGATCCAAGCGGCCAGAAAGCGGCTTTGAATATTGAACGCCGGAACGAGCTGCGGCAGCGTGTAATAGAGGAAAAACAGCTGCATCAGAAGCGGCGTGCCGCGGAAGAAGAAGATGTACGCGCCGCACACGGAGCGGAGTACGGTGTTTTTGGAGATCTTGCCGAGGGCAAGAAACACGGCGAGCACAAGTGCCGTCAGCACGGAGGTGACGGAAAGTGCAAGCGTTACGCCGGTGGCCTGGAGCAGCGCCGGCATCCAGCCGATGATTTGTTGAATGGCGTTCATGGTGATATCCTTTCCGATATAAATGGGGCAAGAGACCTCAAAACGGGGCCTCCTGCCGAAATTTCATTTTACGTTATTACGCTTATGCGTCCTTCTTTGTGACGATGACGAGCTGGTTGGAGAGGTACGGCTCGGTCATTTCATACGCTTCCTGACGCTCCGGGGTGATGGAAACGCCGGCGATGATCATATCGTACTGGCCCTTATCGAGGCCTGCGAAAACGCCGTCGAAGGAGGTGTTGACAAACTCGACCTCAAGGCCGAACAGCTTACCAATCTCTTCTGCCATATCAACGTCAAAGCCCTGGTACACAAGGCCGCTGTCGTCGGTGTACTCAAGCGGCGGATAACCGGCCTCAAAGCCGATAGTCAAAACGCCGTCCTTAACGGTCTTGACCTTACTCGGGTCAACGGTCGGTTCCTCGGTGACGTTGCGCACGCCCTCGGTGACATCGGTGCCGAAGTGCTTCATGGCGAGCTCGGAGATTTTGCCGTTATAATAAAGCGTGTTGATGGCGTTTTCGGTCTGCTCCAAAAGGTCTGTGTTGCCTTTCTTGATGCAGACGCCCATCGGTTCGCCTTCGTCGCTTTTCCAAACGCTCTGGAATTTAGAGTCGTCGTCTGCGAGGTAATACGCCGCGACAACGCTGTCTACGTACACGGCATCTGCACGGCCGAGCGAAACGTCATCAAAGCACTGCGTAATCTTTTCATACGGGAGAATCTCGACGTCAACGCCCTCTTCCTGCATTTTCTGCAGAGCGTCGTGGGCGGTGGTGCCGGTCTGCACGCTGACTTTGGCGCCGGCGAAATCGTCCGGGCTTTCGATCTTCTTTGTACTGGAGCTGCTGCATGCGGTGGCGGAGAGTGCCATTACGCCGGCGAGCACGGCAGCAAGGATTTTCTTCATTTTCATGTGTTTTGTCCTTCTTTCTCAATTTTCCCCGATAATAGAGATACAGTCGTTTCACCGTACCAATCGATTAGAATACTTGTATTCTACCCCCAAAATCCGTTTGGGTCAATAGCGAAACTGCCAAATTAATGTATATTTATACATATATACATAGGTATTTTTCAAGATTTGTGGGTAAAATCGGCGTTTTTACTTCAACGTGACAATGACAAGCTGGTTCGAGACATACGGTTCCGTAAGGTCATACGCGGCCTGACGTTCCGGCGTAATGGACACGGACGAGATGATGACGTCGTACTGCTCTTTATCAAGGCCCGCAAAAATGCCGTCCCACGCGGTGTTGACAAACTCGATGTCTACGCCCAGCACCTCGCCGAGCGCTTTTGCAAAGTCGATGTCGAAGCCCTGATATTCAAGCCCTGCGTCATCGGTGTACTCCATCGGCGGGTAGCCGACTTCCACGCCGACGGTTAAGGTGCCGTCCTTGAGTGTTTTAAGCTTAGAAAGGTCAAGCACCGGCTTTTCCGTCACATTGCGCACGCCGTCCACATCGGCGGCGGAGCCGAAGTGCTTTTCGGAAAGCTGCGCCATGGTGCTGTCATAATATAAGGTATCAATCGCGCCTTCGATGAGCTCTTTCAAATCGTCGTTGCCCTTTTTAAGACATACGCCGATTGGCTCGCCGGTTTCGCTCGTCCATGTTTTCTGGTATTTCGTGTCGTCCTCCGCGAGGTAGTAACCTGCAACGACGCTGTCCACGTACACGGCATCCACGCGGCCGAGTGCGAGGTCGTCAAAGCACTGCGTCACCTTTTCGTACGGCAGCACGTTGATGTTCATGCCCTCGTCCTGCATATCCTGAATGCTTTCGTGCGCGGAGGTTGCCGTCTGCACGGAAATTTTCGCGCCCTCAAAGTCCGCCGGGCTTTCAATCTTCTTCGTACTGCCCGAACATGCCGCAAGTGAGAGCATCATAGCGCCAATTAAAAATGAAGCGCAAACCTTTTTGATTTTCATTTTACATTCACCCTTCCGCAATATACCTTTAAGCTTTGGCTTGTATAATTTTGAAGATGAATGTATTTTACGCCGATTCCATTCAAAAATCAAGCGGAATAATGCACAAACTAATGTATATTTATACGTATATACATAGTGAATTTTGAAAAAGGAAAGCCTGCGTTGTGCAGGAGCTCAAAATGAGAGTTGCATAGCGCAGGCTTTTAGGATTCGGTTTAGTCCATGTAACCGCCTTGCATGGGGGAGTGTGCCGTTTGCGTGAAGCGCTTTAAAACGCCGTGCGTGTAGCGGCTCTTAAACGGTGGCAGCGCTTTGCGGCGCTCGTTAAACACGCGCTGCACTTCTTCCTCGCTGCATTTTTCGCCGTTGATACCGACGACGCGCAGAATACGCTGCGGAATGTCGATCTCGATAAGGTCGTTTTCTTCGATTAAAGCGATGGGGCCGCCCTGTGCGGCTTCCGGCGAAATATGGCCGATGGCGGGACCCTTGCTTGCGCCGGAGAAGCGACCGTCCGTCAGCAGCGCAATGCTGGCAGAAAGCTCCGGGTCGCTCGAAATGGCTTCGGTGGTGTAGAACATTTCCGGCATACCGCTGCCGCGCGGGCCTTCATAGCGGATGATGACGGCGTCGCCCGGCTGAATTTGGTGCGTTAAAATGGCGTGGATGGCATCTTCCTCGCAGTTGAACGGGCGCGCCTTCAGAAGCGCCTTGTGCATCTCCTTCGGCACGGCACTGTGTTTTACGACCGCGCCGTCCGGGGCGATGTTGCCGCGCAGAATGGCAATGGCGCCGTTCGTGCCGATGGGATCATCGAACGAGCGGATGATATCCGTGCGCTTGAGACCGGTTTTCTTTAAATAGGTATCACACTTCTCGTAGAAGTCGTTTTTCTTTAAATCTTCCAGATTTTCGCCGAGCGTTTTACCCGTGACGGTCATTACATCGAGATGCAGGTGGTCTTTGATTTCCTCCATGATGCGCGGTACGCCGCCTGCATAATAGAAGTACTGCGCGGGCCACTCGCCTGCGGGACGGATATTCAAAAGATAATGCGCGCCGCGGTGCATGCGGTCGAACGTATCCGCGTCGAGCGGAATGCCGAACTCATGCGCGATGGCGGGCAGGTGCATCAGCGTGTTTGTGGAGCCGGAGATGGCCGCGTGTACCATGATGGCGTTTTCGAACGATTTCAGCGTGACGATATCGGACGCTTTCACGCCCTTTTTCGCGAGCGCCACGGCGGGTTTGCCGGCTTCCTCCGCCGCAACGGAAAGATCTTCGCAGGTGGCGGGCATCAGCGCCGTGCCGGGCAGCATGAGGCCGAGCGATTCCGCCATAATCTGCATGGTGGACGCGGTGCCCATGAACGAGCATGCACCGCAGGAGGGGCATGCGTGGTGCTTGTAATACGTGAACTGCTCCTCGGTGATCTCACCGCGCTCATACATGGCGCTGTATTTGCCGATCTGCTCCAGCGTTAAAAGGTTGGGACCCGCGTCCATCACACCGCCCGTCACGAACACGGCCGGAATGTTGATGCGGCCGATAGCCATGAGCAGCGCAGGCACGGATTTATCGCAGCTTGCGAGGAAAACGCCGCCGTCAAACGTTGTCGCGTTGGCGTGAATTTCCACAAGGTCGGCAATGATGTCGCGCGAGGGCAGGGAATAATTGATGCCATCGTGCCCCTGTGCCATGCCGTCGCAAATATCGGTCGCAAAGTAAAGCGCACCCTTGCCGCCCGCTTCGTATGCGCCCCGGCTTGCTTTCTGCGCCAAATTTAAAAGGTGCGCGGAGCCGGGGTGGCTCTGCCCGTAGGTGCTTTCAATTAAAATCTGCGGCTTTGTGAGGTCCTCCTCTTTCCAGCCCATGCCCATGCGCAGCGGGTCCATTTCCGGCGCAAGCTTGCGAACTTCCTGACTTTTCAACATGTTGATTCCCTCTTTGATGATAACTTTATGCGGCAGCAAATGCGCCGATCTCAAAATCGGCATAGGTGCCGTCTTTATTTTGCTTTGCAGTGCAGTCTAAAAAGTAAGAGGCGCCGTCCCCGGCACGCCATTTTTCGGCGTCAAACGTCAGTGTGCCGTTTTCATCGTTTTTCTCCGTGATCTTAAATAAGCAGCCGTCTTCCCACAAAAGCTCGTCCGTTTCTAAGTAGCCCTCGTCTTGCAACTCCTTAAATGTGAACGTGAGCGGGCAGCGCTCCGTAAGCTCCCCAAACCGCCACGCAATCGCCTGTATCTCGCCTTTCGTAAGCGGCGTTTTGGTCAGATCGACGGAGATGTATTCGGTGTCGCTTTGCAGCGTTTCGTCCGTGTTGAATAATTCCTGCAGCACGGACAAATACAGCGCGCATCGCCCGTCCGTTTCATTTTCGCGTACGGTGATTTTCTGCACGTTATCGGGCTCGCTCGGGTAAATGGCTTTGATATACCCGCCGTAGGTGATGTCCACCATCATGCCGGGGATGAGGTCATTCGGCGCGTCCTCCGGCCTTGCGCAGCGGTACACGCCGTCGTCTTCACCGGCGAGCAAAAGCAGATTGCCCGAAATATCGACGAGGCGTGCGGTGAGCGTCGCGGTCTCGGCCGCGCTCGGTTCTGATGCGGTGCTTTGCGGTTCATCTACGCCGCTCAATTCTGCCGATACGCTTTGGCACGCGGTGAAAAGCAGCAGAAAACACAAAAGAAAAGCGAATAAAGAGTTTTGTAAACGGGTCATAAGGCCAACTCCTTTCATTTTATAAGTAGGAAAAGGGGTTCATTCGGTTACAAAATCATCATAGCAGATTTAGAAGTCTGTTACAAGATACAAATACTTTTTGTTTTGACTTTTGTGCTTAAATTGTCTATACTGTGTACAAGTTGACAAAAAGGGAGCGAAAGCTATGCGGCAGGTAGTTGTAAATGATTTGGTATTCGGCAGCGGCAGAATGAAAATTTGTGTGCCGGTGTGCGAGAAGACAACGGAAGCGGTTTTAGATGCCGTAAAAGAGGTCAAGACCACCCCGGCGGATCTTATCGAATGGCGCATCGATTATTTTGACGAGGACATGTTTACGGCCGCGCCGGAAATTTTTAAAGCAGCCGCGCCGTTGCCCGTGCTGTGCACATTCCGCACAAAAGCGGAGGGCGGCGAAAAAGCGATAGATTCCATGGACTATTTTGCGATGAACGCGCAGCTGAGCGCCTTGGGTGCGCCGCTTGTCGATTTAGAGCTTTTCCTTTGCGAGCAGTACGCTGACATTGCAAAGGCGACCGTTCAGGCTATGCACGATATGGGTACGAAGCTTATTATCTCGAACCACGATTTTGCCAAAACGCCTGCACGCGAGGAAATCGCCGACCGCTATAAGCGCATGATGGCGTTAAATGCCGACCTGCCGAAAATCGCCGTGATGCCGCAGAATGAGCGCGATGTGATGGTGATGCTGGCGGCGATGAATGAATCCACTGCGTTCTGCGGGCCGCTCATCGGCATTTCCATGGGCGAGCTCGGCAAGGTGACGCGCGTGCGCGGCGGGGCGTTCGGCTCTGTGATGACGTTTGCGTCAAAAGGAAAAGCCTCCGCACCGGGACAAATCGATGCAGAGACTTTATCTAAAATGCTGAATGAAAATTAAATTTTAAAAGTGCTTTTCAAGCGTGAACACGGTCTTCACTTCGCCGACGGGCGTGTCGTTGTCGTTGACGGTGACGCCGTTGTTAAGCGAGACGAGCATCTTATCGGTATCGGCGTTATAGTAGCCGATCTGGCGGAAGATCTCGCGGATGATGAGCGGCCAGACCGCCTCGGTGCCGTCCTTAATCTTGAAGGAGATGCCGATGCGCTCCTTTTTAAGGCCGATGCCGTACACGCCGTTCGCGCCGCCCTTTGCGATGATGTTCGCATCATGGTTGATGAGGGAGCACAGGTAGCCCGTGCCGCGCATCATGTGCGGATATTCATGGATACGCGGGACAAAGCGGCGGGCAGCGTCCTGCAGAACGTCGTCCTGAATGGTATCGATGCACGCGAGGTTCTTATATGCCGTCGCGATGTTCTTCATCGGGTAAGCGAACACCGGCACGCCGCAGCCGTCGATGCCGATGACGACCTTTTCTTCCGGGTACTCGGAGAGCACGCTCATGGTGCGCAGCACTTCGTTCTGTCCGACGGAGCCGACCTTCCAGTAATCCTTCACGTCGCCGCCCATTTCACGCTGGGTGAGCATGAGCGCCGCGTGCTTGCCGCTGCAGTTGTGGTAGAGCTTCGACTTCGGCAGACCCTGACGGATGCGCTCTTCGTTTGCTTCCGTAGAGCCCGGCACGGTCGGCTTCATGATGAGGTCTTCCGGGTTTAAGTCGGCCTTTTTCATGATGGATTTCAAGGCGTTGACGTGGAAGCTTTCGCCGAGATGCGAGCCTGCGAACAGCACGGTTTCTTCATCGGTAAAACCGTATTTTTCGTCGAGGCGATGCGCGATAACGGGCAGCGCCTGCACGGGCTTCGAAGCGGAGCGGTAGAAAACCATGGCCTCCGGGTCGCCTGCGGAGTAGATGACCTTACCCTTTTCATCTACAATGCTGATGTAGCCGTAATGCGTCAGGTCCAAAAGCCCGCCGCGAAATTCTTCTGTTAAACGAACGGTATCTGACATAATCTCGTCCCCTGTCTTTAGAATTTAACGATTTATCTTTCTTTTTACGTTCAAAGCTATTATAATCTTTTTTAGAGGATTGTAAAGGCATTTGTGTGAGAATAGTCGAAAGTGCAGAAAGCGGCGTGTTTTAAAGCGCCGCAGATAGGACAAATAAACGAAAGTTGGTATAAATATGAAAGATAAAGTATTGTTTGAGGTTTGCTGTGGCTGTTTTGAAGACGCCGTACAGGCCGAAAAAGGCGGCGCAGACCGCATTGAACTCAATTCCGCGCTGTTTTTAGGTGGCCTTACGCCGAGCATCGGCACGGTGCAGGCCGTGAAAAATACACTGAAAATTCCCGTGATGTGCATGGTGCGCCCGCGCGAGGGCGGCTTTTGCTACACGGATTTCGATTACGAGACCTGCTGCCGCGATATGGAGGCACTGTTAAATGCGGGCGCGGACGGCATCGTCTTCGGCTTTTTGAAGCCGGACGGCACGGTTGACACCGACCGCTGCGCTGATTTTATCGGGAGAATCAAGGAAATCACCCCGAACGCCGAGATTGTGTTTCACCGCGCCATTGACGTGGTGCCGGACGTATTTAAAGCGCTCGATGATCTTATTGCCCTCGGTGTAACGCGCGTTTTGACGAGCGGCCAGCGTGAAAGCGCGATAAAGGGCGCAAAGACTGTGAAAAAGATGATCGAATACGCAAGTGACCGCATCGATATTCTGCCCGGCGGCGGCATCAACACGCAGAATGTCGGGGAATTTATCAACGAGACCGGCGCGCACAGTGTACACGCCTCGGCGCGCTCCCTGCGGCACGACACAAGCGTCTGCGGCAACCCGGAGATCTTTTTCGGCGGCAAATTGAACGGCGTGGGTATCCCGGAGAACGAATATAAAGTGACGGACAGCGCTTTGGTGCAAAACGTCGTCGCAGCGATTGAAGCGCGGTAAGCTTTACCCGGAGAAAGGGGATTTTAGGTGAAAAACGATATTGACAGCATTTTGGATGCGCTGTTTTCCGGCGGAAAGCTGAACGTGGGCAGCGGCACGAAAAGCCGCGCCGCAAAAGACGCCGAGGATTTTTTGAACAGCATCGAAAAAACGAATGCCAACATGCAGAGCAGCCTGAATCGGCAGATCAGCGACCTCGATAAGCTGACGAGCGACGCGCAGCGCAGCATGGACGAAATGCGCCGTCTGTTGGACGCCGAGGGCCTGACCGGCACGCCCGAAATGGAAGCGCCGAAAGCGGAGACCGCAGAAAAAAAGCCGAAGGCAAAGGGCAAGCTACAATTCGAGGCAGACAAAACC
>ERZ780226.1913-NODE-1913-length-15333-cov-3.163830_pt1 | contig 15333 bp, 10 predicted proteins | sample MGYA00511165_ERZ780226 | MGnify/ENA primary metagenome ERZ780226 (study PRJEB29588, sample SAMEA2152373) | human gut metagenome | biome: human gut; feature: human-associated habitat; material: faeces | place: Denmark | collected 2008/2010 ...
TATGGTCGCTGCTGCAAAAGCAGCCGATGCCGGAAAGAAAGTTATCGTGCTGGAGAAAATGCACGAGGTGGGCGGCAGCGCATGGTATGCCGCGGGCTTCCGCTGCCATTGGAGCAAGTGGCATGAAGCAGCTGGCGCCAAGGACAAGCGCAAGAAGGAATACGAGCGCTTTCTCAAAATGGTGGACGGCAACGTCAATCCCAAGCTGCTTTGGCGGATGTTTGAAGCCAATGCAGAGTTCATCGATTGGCTGATCGATGAGCACGATTTGGCTTCCGCCTACAAGCTGGCGAAAACGCCCATGGGCTTGGGGCTGGAGAGCACCTTTGAATGGGAGCGCGCCGGTACCAGAATCGACAAAATGATCGGTCCCGGTGAGGGCGGCTGGTACATGACCACCCATCTGCGGGATGATTTCCTGAAAAAGGGCGGCGAAATTCTCTACAAAACACCTGCCAAGCATATTCTTACAGATGAAACCGGCGCAGTTTCCGGTGTCATTGCCCAGGACGAGGGCGGTGAAATCCGGATTGCATGTCCTGCTGTAATTATTGCCACCGGCTGCTTTAGCCGCAACAAGGAGCTCATGAACCGCTTCCAGCCCATGTTCTATCAAAACGAGGGCAAGGATCCCATCCACATTTTTGCGGGTGCAGGCTCCAACGGCGACGGCATTCTCATGTGCGAGGAGCTGGGTGCAGACATCGATTATGTCAACCGGCGTGTGAATATGTTTGGTCCCATGCGTCATCCCTATCCCTGCGTCAGCCTGAACATTGCCCTTGGAAACAGCGGCTTCTGCATCGGCACCCAGGGCGACATTTTCGAAGGTTCCCTTGGCATGCAGGAGGTCAGCCCCCTGACGAAGGATCCCAAGTGGCACATCTGGAAGATCGTGGATCACAACATTGCTGAAGGTGCCATTGCCAATGCCATGGAGCAGCCGGAGCAGTCCCCTGGCATGAACCTCAAGGCGTTCATGGTGAACTGGGAGGATGTGCTCAGGGAAGAAGCCATTCCCGAGGACAGCGGAATCGATGATGCCGTGGTGATTGCCGATACGCTGGAGGAGCTGGCAAAGAAGCTGGGCGTGGACGAGAAAACCTTCCTCCAGCATGTGGCGGAATACAATGAATCCACCAGGCATCCGGCTCCCGCTGGCGGTATGCCGCCCATGATGATGGACGACGAAGACGACGAGGACAAGCCCGACCCCGAGATGATGGCAAAACTGTTTGGCGCGCCTAAGCCCCTGCTGCCCATTGGCGAGGGTCCTTTCTATGCCTTGAAGCTCAAGATGTTCCACGAGAATGCGGTGGGCGGCATGACCATTGACGAAAACGCCTCTGTTTTGAAAAACGGAACTCCCATTCCCGGACTGTATGCGGCGGGTGACACCACCCGGGGCATTATGATTCCCGGTGATGTGGGTGTTGGCTACATCGAGGGCGTGTTTACTGCGCTGACCCAGGCATTCAACGAGGGGTATATTGCCGGTGTGGCTGCCACTGAATATCTGGGATAATCCCCATCAGACCAATAAAAACTCCGGACTGGTTACAGTCCGGAGTTTTATGATGTTCGTTTACTTTTCTACCTTGTCACCGGCATGCTTATCCCGATCAATGCCGCGGATATTCTTGACCACCATGCTGGTGAGCGCGAACAGTGCAATGACGTTGGGGATGACCATCAGGTTGTTGAACATGTCGGACAGCTCCCAAACCAGATCGTTGGAGGCAAGGGTGCCCAGGAAGATGAACACCAGCGCAATGACCATGTAGAGCTTGGTTACCTTGCCCTTGAACATGTATTCCACATTCACCTTGCCGAACAGGTTCCAGCCGAGAATGGTGGAGAAGGCAAAGAAGAACAGAGCAATTGCTACAAATGCGGAGCCAAGCTGGCTGCCCATGACGCTACCAAAGGCGGTCTGCGCCAGGTTTGCCTTGCCGATGGTCTCGGTGACAGCGCCGGTATAACCGTTTGCCAGAATGCCATCGGGGGTGTAAAGGGTGGAGATGATAACCAGAGCGTTGAGGGTCAGCACAACGAAGGTGTCGATGAACACGCCGATCATGGCAACGCAGCCTTGCTCATGGGGATTCTTGACATTTGCAAGAGCATGGGCATGGGGGGTAGAGCCCATACCGGCTTCGTTGGAGAACAGGCCGCGCTTTGCGCCCTGAGAAATTGCAATTTTAATGGCTGCACCAAAGCCGCCGCCGATGATCGCCTGAGGCTGGAATGCATACTTGAAGATCATTGCAAAGGTAGCGGGGATGTACTTGATTCGAAGCACCAGCACAACAAGACCGCCTACCAGGAACAGCGCTGCCATAATGGGAACAATCTTCTCGGTGACGGATGCCAGACGGCTGACGCCACCCAGGAAGATGACGGCGCAGATGGCAACAAGCACGATGCCTACAATCCAGGAGGGGATACCAAATGCATTGTTAAAGGTGGAGCCGATGGAATTGGACTGTACCATGCAGCCGAAGAAGCCCAGCGCCAGCGTGATGGCAATGGCGAAGAAGCCCGCAAGGAAACGACCAAAGCCGCCGGTAAATGCGGTGCGGATATAGTAGACCGGACCGCCTTTGATGGAGCCGTCGGCGCCATTTCTGCGGGTCATAATGGCAAGGGTTGCTTCTGCATAGATGGTAGCCATGCCGAAGAATGCGATGATCCACATCCAGAAAATTGCGCCGGGACCGCCGGTGAGAATTGCACCGGATGCGCCAACGATGTTGCCGGTACCAACCTGGGCGGCAATGGCGGTAGCAAGTGCCTGGAAGGAGGTCATGCTGTGGGTGTGCTTCTCGCCCTTCAGGGAGAGGTTGCCGAATACCCGGCGCATGCCTTCACCGAAATAACGTACCTGAACGAATTTCGTCTTCACGGAATACCAAAGACCTACCGCAATCAGCAAAAATACCAGAATGTAGTCTGACAGATAGGCGTTGATGGTTTGTACGATGGATAGTAGTGTCATGTCCTTTTTCCTCCTTAAAAATGAAAAAAAGTGACCAAATTGGCCACTCTGAAAAAAGATACAGACAAACAAGCACCCCGATATCCCGCGGAGATAGAGGATGTATGTTCTCTGTCTGTTTGCCTGAGAGATTCAGCTCCATTGGAACCTTACACCTTCGGCACCCACAAACATGGGATTTTCCAGAGCGTCCTCGATCTCCAGTCTTCAAAATGAATTCAAGAGACTTCACCGGACGTGAAATATACTAGCATATGAAAGATTTCCTGTCAATATGCAATTTAACATTTTACTTCACTAGTGCCTTACAAAATTTATGCAAAGGAAACGCTGCAATTGCAACAAAGTGTTCAATTTCTGCATGAAATGACAGGCGAAGAAGCAATGGGCGTGCCACACGATTCTGCGCAGCACGCCCATTTTGTTACTTCGTCTGATCGCCGACCTTGCGCTGGTCGCAGAAGCTGGCGATACAGGTAAACAGCTCGTCGCCCTGAGGACGCATGTTGATGGATTTGCAGCGGTCACAATAGCTGTAGGCAAGGGATGCCTTCAGCGGGAACTGACCGTTGCCGGTGATATACACATGGCTGTCGGCGGGAACCTCGGGGACGGTTTCCAGGGGCAGCTTTTCGATATCGTAGTTGTGGGGGCCGTTCACCGCGGGCTTGGTGGGATCGTCCGCCTGATACTCGATGTAGGTATGGTCGCCCTCCGTGCGAACGGAGAACTTGATATCGCCCTTGGGATTGTCCTTGCCCATGGGCAGATAATAAACCGGGAAATCCTTGCCAATGGCGGGAATGGAGTACATCGCCTGCTCGGGATATGCCACGCATGCCATCGCGCCGATCACTGCCTCGTTGCCAACGCCGGTAATCACGTGCATGGCGCCCTTCTTTACCTTGCCGCTGGCATAAATGACAGCGTTGCGAAGGTAGGTGGCATTCCAGTGATCGTTTGCCTGAGGAGGACCACCAGGACCACCGGGACCACCGGGACCACCAGCACCGCCAGGAGCACCACCGGGCGCTCCACCAGGTCCGCCAGCAGGCTTTTCGCCGCCGGGTGCACCACCCTTAGGCGCACCGCCAGGACCACCGGGGCCACCGCCGGGCCCACCCATCTGCATGGGAATATCTACAGCGCCAACGATCTTGCCAAAGCGCTCAATGTTCAGGCTGACCTTCAGCTGCGCCTTCTTGGTGTAGGTGTTGTCATCGTCCATGGTCTTGTAGGGCAGCGGGAAGGGGACGGAGTTCTGCACCAGCTGTACGGGCGTATAATCCGTATGCAGCGGACCACCATCCTGAAGCCACAGACCGGTGCCGGATTCCGGAGGATCCAGCGTAGGCTTTGCAGCAGCACCGCCGGGAGGAGGACCGCCGGGACCTGCCTGAGGATTCACCAGCTGCTCATATTTGCTGTGCGCCTGATTGCCGTCGTCGAAGGAGCCGCCCAGATCCGGGCAGACCTGCTCATGGAGATATTTCCACTCGCCATTCTCGAAGATAAAGTCGGAGCCATAGCGCTCCCACAGGGTCATGCAGCGGCACTTGAGGTTGGCGTTCAGCGTAGAGAACAGGATACCGGGGGTCAGGAACGAGGCACGGGCAGTGCCGCCGTCGTCCGCGACCTCCACAATGTCGGTGGCAAGGGTGTGCATGGCAAGCTCACGGCAGGCTCTTGCATCGAAATGACCGATTTCTGGCAGAATATTCAGCATCTGCTGATAGCCCCGCTGACCGCCGCAGTTATAGGTGGTGACATTGTTATAATAAACGCTGTCATAGCCGCGCATTCTGCCGAAGGAATGCGCCCAGGAGGTGTCATCGCTGTGGGACCAGACCTGTCCCCATTCCTCATCGCCAAAGGACTTTGCGTGGAGGAATGCATGACGGGCGTGGAGTGTTTCTGCTGCCTGCGCGCCTTCTGCGTTGTGAATGCGCTGCTCCAGACTCAAATAGCTTTTTCTCATGGTATCGCCTCCTTATGCGTCGTAGTTGGGATGCCCCTCGGGACCGTAGCTCAGCTCGTCCGTAAACGTCTCATAGGGACCGTTCAGGGGCGGATAGTTGTCGCACCAGGTATAGGAGGGATCATGGGCAAGCATGGAAATGGTGGGCGTACCGAAATCGATTTCGTCCCGACCGGTGCCGCGGATATAGATGGACTGAAGCTCGCCAACAGAGTGTCCGGTTTTGTTGATAAAGTCATTGGAGAAAATGACGTGCCATATCTTCCAGCCGCCGGGCTCCTTGATAAAGTCGGCGCAGATTTTCTGGCAGTTCCAGGTGCAGTCCGCCTCACCGTTTGCCAGAGGATAGCAGTCGGTGCCGATGGAGTACCAGGTACCCTGTGCGGTTTTGCCGTCCTCCGCCAGAGTGACATTGGGGGTAGACAGGGGATGGAACAGAAAGCGACCATAGCCGGAGGGAGCGTCGGGCTTACCGATGGCGCTGAGCTCCTGACGAACCCGGGCGTCATACTCCGTCACATAATAGCGGCGAATTTCATCCATGCCCACATAGTAGCCCCAGTTCTTGCCGAAGGATGCAGTTGCCTGATTTTCGGGAAGCTGAACCCAAAGCTCCTCCAGCTCCTGGGCGTGCTGCTCCTGTGCCTCGTAGATGGTACGGCGGCTCATCAGATCCTTGATGGTTTCAGTGTCCCAGACCCGGAGGATGCGTTCCTCATTGGAACGGGTAACGGTTTTTTTCTTTGCCATGGTGCTCCTCCTTATATTCCGTAGCTGAAGGTCTCAGCAAAGGTGGTATAGGGCTTGGGCAGCGGGGGATAGACGGTGGCACTGCGGGAGCCGGAATATGCTTCGTGCAGCGTGACCTTTGTGCCGGGCTCCGGGGGAGTCAGACCGCGGAGGGACTCGAACTCCGCAAGCTCCGGGAATTCCGGAACATCGGGCTTGCCCCACTGGCTGCCTGCCTGGGCATTGATATCCTCCAGATACTGCATGTGGAGAATCTTCCACTGATCGTTTTCATAGACGAAGTCCATGCAGATGGTGCCGTAAATCCAGTTGGATACGGGTCCGCGAGTATCCACGGTGGTGTTGTAGCCAAAGATGCAGCAGAAAGCCTTTGCGGTTTCGCCGTCCTCTGCCACCTCGATCACATAGTTGCTGATGGATTTCAGCTCCAGAAGACCGATGCCGAAGATCTCATCATCGTTTTTCCCCTCAAATTTCTCGGGGAATTTTGCTCTCAGACACTGGGCGACCTTTGCGGTGTAGCCGGGGAACCAGCCGAAATAGTCCCGCACCTGCGCCTGACCTACATACCAGCCGCCGTTGACGCCATAGCAGATGTCATCCCGGGTGGACCAGAGATCGTCTACAATGGCTGCTTCCTTTTTCAGCAGCAGGTAGTGCATGAATTTGCCCATCTGGTTTTTTACGTCTCGCCGGTCTTCCCAGCGTTCTACCAGATGCTCAATTTGCAGATTTGTCATAGGGTTACCTCCTTCTATTGCTGGGGCAGGCGTTTGCCTGCCCCGGTTAAATTACTGGTTGCTGAGATAGCGGTCATAAGCGCTCTGCATGGCGTCCAGCGCCTCCTGAAGCCGCATACCCTCAATATCAGTGACATAGGCAGCATAGCTCTCGGGGGTCAGCTCCACTGCGCCGGTGACGAATTTTAGTGCCATTTCGCCCACATGGGTGTTGATATCGCCCATGGCGGTAGTTACGACGTCTGCCTCGTCTGCGGTGAGCTTTGCGCCGCCGGGAATGTCAGAGGTGACAACGGTGCTGGGATCGTCTGCGGTAATGAGCCAATCGGTGTATGCCTCCTTCTGGAGATCGGTGAACTCCAGGTCATACTTGTGAAGGTCATAGATAAAGCCGCCGCTGGTGCAGAGATAAACGCCGTTTGCCATCTTCAAAGAGGGCAGTCCCAGATCATTGTTGACAATGATACCGCCCAGAACAGGCTTGCCGTTTTCGTCATACTCAAAGGTTTCACCCTCGTAGCCATAGTTGATGAACTGGGTCAGGTCGGGATTATACCACATGTCACACCAGGAAAGTGCCAGCGCCACATCGTCGCACTGCTCGGAAACGGAGAAGCCGCCTCTGCCGGCAGAGGTAAACTGCTTTTCCATATAGCCGGATCGCTGGTCGTCAATGCCGGGGTCACCCATCAGCGCCAGCTCAGAATTGGGATTGATGGAGGCGAGCAGCTCCTGATAGGTTTTGATGTAGGCAAGGTCGGAGAACCAGATGCCGGTCTGCTCGGTGGAGATGATGCTCTCGTCGGGGAGATTGGATGCCTGAGAGACAAAGTTGGGGTTAATCAGTCCCTCCTGATACCAGTCGCGGAACATGCACAGATAGTCATAGTAGGCGTCGGAAATGGTGGAGAGCGCCACCTTGTCGGTTTTCAGGTCCACATAGAAGTTGTTGGCATCCGCCACGGCGGGAATGCCGTAGCCTGCGGACATCAGCCCCCAGGGCGACAGCACCTGATAGGGCATAATATAGGGATCGGTGACATTGTAGGAGCTTTTAAAGGCTGCCAGCACGTCATGCATCTCATCATAGCTGTTGGGGATGTCAAGCCCCAGATCATCCAGCCAGTCCTTGCGGATCAGCAGACCGCTTTCCGCGGCCTGACCGATGGGAATGTCGATCCGGGGCATATTGAGGATATGACCCTCCAGAGTTTCCAGATCGCTGCGAATCTGGGGATACTGCTCCAGCAGCGCCATGAAATTGGGCACGCTGTCGGGATACTCTGTGAGATCTACTGCAATGCCGTCTTCATACGCCTGATCGGCAGTGTCATAATAGTTCAGAGCATCGTTTATGATGTCGCAGTAGTCGCCGCCTGCAATCATCAGGGTGAAGGTGGTGGAGGCGTCCATCATGTTGACCATTTGGAAGTCGATATGGACATTGGTGATCTCCTCAAACTTCTGATAGAGCAGGCTCATGTCGTTGGGGGAGTCCATGATAGCTGCCAGCGGTGGGGGCTGGGTATAGAACATGGTAAGGGTAACGGGCTCCTCGGAGAGCGGCTCAAATACGGACCAGTCAAAGTCCTTGTCGCCGGCTACGGGGCCCTCAACGACTTCCTCTTCCTCCTCCGGGATAGAGGCTTCTGCCGCAGAGGCTTCCTCCTCTTGCGGGGTGGTTTCCGGAGTGGAAACAGCGGCGGGAGCAGAATCGGGGGCAGGGGATGCCGCACTGCTGCTGGAGGCGCTTTCTGTTTTGCTTCCGCAGCCGGACAGGATGGTCAGTGCCAATGCGGCTGTCAGCAGAAGCGCCAGCAATTTCTTTTTCATGTTGTGTCCTCCTTTATCAAATGGTTTTTACAGCTCGGGACCTGGTCGGGCACCGAATAAGATAACTCCATTGTACCGGAACGTTTTGTTTCCGGTAAAGAACCAATACCCCACCTTTTGCCATGATTCTTTACCTTTCCTCGGAACAAAAACAGGGAGAAGGTAAAAAATCGGGAAATGATACCTGGAGTTCGCCTTTTGATGGGGAAAAGAACGGTATTTTCGTTGAAAAATTTCTGCAAAAACGGTAAAATATCAGTATGAATGCGAAACGTAAGGGGGGCGAAGCATACATGGCGGCAATGCTGCTGATCGGGTTCCTTTTGGGCGCATTGGCAATGGGAATGGCATGGAATCGACGTGCCAGAACAGAACAGGCGGATTCCGCGCAAGCGGAGCTGGCTACATCCCAGCTGCGGCTCCGGGATTATGCCATCGGGCAGATGCTGAGGGGCGCGGTGCCGGATTTTGAACACATTTCGGATTATTACCGGGTATTCCATCTGGAGTTCCCGGCAGAGGCGTTTATGCTGCTGGTGGTAAAGCTTCGGGGCTACCCCAGGACCGGAGAGCCGGATGCCCAGGAAAATGCCTATGGAACCGTAAAGGAAGAACTGACGGGAATCCTGGGGCTGAGCCGAACGCTGTATTTCGCGGAAAAGGACGGCGTGCTGGTATGCTTTTATTGTCAGCCCGGTGTAACCATTCAGCCGCCCTCCGATAACCAGGAGACGCTGCGGGAGCTGCTGTTTCAGCAGTGTCGGGCGTGTGCGGCGGCGCTGCTGGAAAAGCACGGAATCGATGTGCTCATTGCATTGGGGAAGTTTGATTTGGGAGGCTTTGCGCTCCACACCAATTATTTGTCCGCAAAGACGCTGCTGGAGCAGGCAGTATCCTCCCGCTGGGGGGATTCCGTCATCAAGGATACTGGAGCGCTGACCCAGCGGACCGATCAGGAGCTGTCACGGGTACAGCGGCAGTTTTATAACTGCTTTGTCTGCTTTCAATACCGGGATGCGGCGGAATATCTGTTCCATATGGTGGAGCTCCGAATCAGCAACTATTTTGACCCCTTTCCCGAAGCACGGGAGGTGGTGGCGGAGCAGCTGCGGTTCTGCACCAATATGCTGGAGCTGCCCCTGAATATCATGCTTCCGCTGCCCGAGGGAGGAACCATCTGCATGCGGGAGCTGATGGCAAGCCCCAATACGGAGACGCTGCATACCAATCTCCTGCGGTACTTTTCCGGGCTGGAAACCTATACGGCAAAGCAGGGGGATCAGGCTGCGCCGACGGTCCAGCGGGTGAGAGATTACATTGACCGGCACTATCGGGAGCCGGAGATCAGCGTCAGCAGCCTGGCGGAGCAGTTCCGGCTGAATACCTCCTATTTATCCCGGCAGTTTAAGCAGGAGTATGGCTGCGGCGTGCTGGAGTACATCCATAAATGCCGGGTGGCAGAGGCGAAAACGCTGATTGCCCAGGACGCAGAGCTGGACACCGTGGCAATTCAGACTGGTTATCCCAGCAGACGGGCGCTGGACAGCGCATTTTCCCGCTATGAGGGAATTACGCCGCGGGCGTATCAGCGGCAACTGCTTGCGGCGGCAAAGGAGGAACTGAAATGACGGACCAATCCATCGTCCGCCTTGCGGATGCGCCGGAATGGCTGGAGCAGGCGGCAGAATGGTTTCATGGAAAGTGGCACGTTCCGGTGGAAGCCTATCGGGAGAGCATGGAGGAAAGCCTGAAGGGGAAGAATCCGGTGCCCCAGTGGTATCTGATGGTGGAACAGCAACGAATCATCGGCGGCATGGGCGTGATCGAAAACGATTTTCACAACAGACCGGACCTGCATCCCAATGTGTGCGCCGTATATGTGGAGCCGGAGGTGCGCTGTCAGGGCATTGCCGGAAGGCTACTCCGGCACGTGTGTCAGGATATGGCGTCGCGGGGCGTGGATACGCTCTATCTCTTAACAGACCACATAGGATTCTATGAGCGATACGGCTGGAAATTCTACTGCATGGCGCAGGGAGATGGTGATCCGGAGCCCTCCCGCATGTATATCCACCGAATGCAGCCAGAATCCATATAGCACCGAAACACGCAATTGCCCCTCTGCTTGGCAGCATCCAGGCAGAGGGGCTTTCTCAACGGAATTTACAGATTGTTCATGAAATTGAACGGAAAAACTGTTGAATGAGTTAAATAAAAATGGTATGATGGAAGTAACCCACTGGAAAGGAAGCGATCCCATATGTACGAGAATACCAAAACCATTGCCCGTTGGACTGGGGAACTGAAAGCGCAAACCACCCTGGACCCGGTACTATATGATGCCTATGGGGTCAAGCGTGGACTGCGGGATAAAAATGGCAAGGGCGTTCTGGCGGGACTGACGGAAATCTCACAGGTTCAGGGCAAGCAGCTGGTGGATGGAAAAGAGGTCCCCTGCCAGGGCAAGCTGTTCTATCGGGGCTATTCCATCTTTGATCTGGTGCGGGGAGAAAGCTCCCGAAAGCATAGCCTGGCAGAGGAATGCGCCTATCTCCTTTTGTTTGGCAGCTTGCCAACTCCGTCACAGCTACAGGAATTCTCCGATGCGTTGGCACAGAGTCGGACGCTGCCCCAGAATTTCACCCGGGACGTGATTATGAAGGCGCCCAGCAGCGATGTGATGAACACCCTGACCCGCAGTGTGCTGACCTTGTCGGCATATGATCCCAAGGCGCCGGATACCAGCCTGGATAATGTGCTCCGGCAGTCGCTGCTGCTCATTGGCACCCTGCCGCTGATGTCGGTCTATGGCTATCACGCTTATCATCACTACTGCCAGGACGGCAGCTTTTATATTCACCATCCAGCTGAAAGCCTGACTATGGCAGAGAACCTTTTGATGATGCTGCGTCCGGACCGGCATTTTACTGCACTGGAAGCGCAGGTGCTGGATTTGGCGCTGGTGCTGCATATGGAGCATGGCGGCGGCAACAACTCGGCGTTTACCACCCATGTGGTGACGTCTGCGGGCTCGGATACCTATTCGGTTATGGCGGCGGCGCTGTGCTCTCTGAAGGGACCCAAGCATGGCGGCGCCAACCTGAAGGTTGTTGGAATGATGGACGACCTCCGGGCACAGGTGGCGGATACAACAGACCGGGAGCAGGTAGAGCGGTATCTCACCCGGGTGCTCCACGGTGAAGAATTTGACCATTCGGGGCTGATTTACGGTATGGGGCATGCGGTGTATTCCCTGTCTGATCCCAGAGCCGTGATTTTCAAGAGCTTTGTCCAGCGGCTGGCGCAGGAGAAGGGGCGGCAGGAGGAGTATGCATTGTATGCCATGGTAGAGGAGCTGGCACCGGAAATCATCAGCCGGGAGCGGAAAATCTACAAGGGCGTCTGTGCCAATGTGGACTTTTACAGCGGCTTTGTCTATCGGATGCTGGATATCCCCCAGGAACTGTTTACGCCGATTTTTGCGGTGGCGAGAATGGTGGGCTGGAGTGCCCACCGAATGGAAGAGCTCATCAACGCCGATAAAATTATCCGCCCGGCATATCTAAATGTCTGCCCGCGACGGGACTATGTGCCCATTGAGCAGCGATAGAACAAAAATTGCCCCTGACAGTTTGCAGACTGTCAGGGGCTTTATATGGTTTATTCGGGAGAAGAATCGGAGCATGTGGGACCGGATTCAGCCGGTTCCGAAGGAAGCTCGGAAGCTGTGGAATCGGAATTTACAGGAGCGGCGGTATGATTCATAATGGCTTCAAATTCCTTACCGTCCATGGTTTCGTGCTCCAGCAGGTAATCGGATACCTGACGCAGCTCTTCCATATGTGCCTTCAAAATCTCTTCGCACTGGCGGTAGCAGCTGCTGAGAATATCCTGTACCTCCCGGTCAATCCGGGCAGCGGATTCCTCCGAATAGCTTTTGGTCTGACCATAATCCCGACCGATGAACACCTGCCCGTCGGAATCGAAGGTGACGGGACCCAGCTTGGCGCTCATGCCGTATTTGGTGACCATTTCACGGGCAATGGAGGTGGCTCGCTGGAGATCGTTGGAGGCGCCGGTGGAGATATCGCTGAGCGCCAGGGCTTCTGCCACACGGCCGCCCAGCAGGGAGACAATCTGCTCCAGCATTTCGTTGCGACTCATGTAGCTGTGATCCTCGGTGGGCAGAGAGATGGTCATGCCGCCTGCCATGCCCCGGGGGACGATGGTGATCTGGTGTACCGGATCGTGGGTGGGCAGCGTATGCATCACAATGGCATGACCTGCTTCGTGCACGGCGGTCAGCTTTTTCTCATGGGCAGGAATCACGCGGCTCTTCTTTTCCGGACCGGCAATGACCTTAATCATGGACTCCTCCAGGTCGTCCATGAAAATCACCGGGCGACCCAGCTTTGCAGCGCGAAGTGCGGCTTCATTCAACAGATTCTGGAGGTCTGCACCGGTAAAGCCGGCGGTTTCTTTTGCAATGGTGTCCAGATTCACGTTGTCGGCAAGGGGCTTATTCTTGGCATGTACCCGAAGAATGGCAGCGCGACCCTTGGCGTCCGGTGCGCCTACATAGACCTGCCGGTCAAAGCGTCCGGGACGAAGCAGCGCGTTGTCCAGAATATCCACGCGGTTGGTTGCAGCAATCACAATGACGCCGTCGCTGCTCTTGAAGCCGTCCATTTCCACCAGCAGCTGGTTCAGGGTCTGCTCCCGCTCGTCGTGACCGCCGCCAAGACCGGCGCCGCGCTGACGACCTACCGCATCAATCTCATCAATGAAGATGATGGCAGGGGACTGCTTCTTTGCCTGCTCAAACAAATCGCGGACACGGCTGGCGCCAACGCCCACATACAGCTCCACAAAATCAGAGCCGGAGATGGAGAGAAACTGGACTCCGGCTTCTCCTGCAACGGCTTTGGCAATCAGAGTTTTACCGGTTCCGGGAGGTCCCACCAGCAGAATGCCCTTGGGGATTTTTGCCCCCAGGCGAGTATATTTTTCGGGATTCCGCAGAAAGTCCACTACCTCCTGAAGCTCTGCCTTTTCCTCATCGGCGCCTGCTACGTCGTCAAAGGTAACGCCGGTGTCCGTAGCGGAAACGGCACGCGCTTTGGCAAAGCGCATGACACCCTTTTCGCTGCCGCCGCCTCCGTCGGAAGCACGACTCATCATAAACACCCAGATTCCTAAAAACAACAGCGCAATCAGCAGGTAAGGCACAAACATCAGCCACCAGGGGGTCTCGGCAGGAGCAGGATAGTCATAGCTTTTGATGATGCCCTTGTCATATTGATCCACAATGAGGTCGTTGAAATCCTCATAGAATACGGCGAAGCTGGCAACCTGATAGGTGACGGAGGTGTTGCCGTCTTCATCCGGCTCCTTCAGCTTCAGGGTAAGATCCGTGCCACGGAGGGTCAGGGAATCCACCTTTTCCTGCTCCAGCAGGTCATAAATGTCGCTGTAGGAATAGGAATCTGCTCCGGTGGAGGGATTGCGCATCAAAAAGACGGCGAACCCGAAAATCAGCAGGATCAGGAATAGAAAGGCAAAATTGCCCTTATGGTTCTTCAAATGGGTCACTCCCTTGCGATGATGGTGTTACGATCCCTGATAGACGCTGGGCTTGAGCACGCCGATGCAGGGCAGATTCCGATATTTCTGGTCATAGTCCAGACCGTAGCCCACAACAAAGGCGTCGGGAATGGTAAAGCCCACAATGTCAGCCTCTACCGGAGCCTCCCGGCGGCTGGGCTTATCCAGCAGCACCACCAGCTTGAGGGATGCAGGGGACTGCTTGCCCAAAAGCTGCATCACAAAGTTCAGCGTGCGACCCGTGTCCAGAATGTCTTCAATGACGATAATGTCGCGACCATTTACGTCCAGATCAAAGGGGTCCTTCATGTCCAGTGCGCCGGGGGTGGTCGCCATGGCACGGTAGGAGGAAAGGGTCATGGATTCCAGCGTGCAGGGGAGATTGATCTCCCGCATGAGATCAGCCGTGAATACCAGGCTGCCCTTCAAAATGCAAAGCAGAATGGGCTCCTTCCCTGCATACTCCTCGGTCAGCTGCTGACCAATTTCCTTCACACGGGTTTTGAGCTGCTCAGGGGTAAACATTACATAATCAAGATCGCGGTTCATGATTCTTCCTCCGTTCGTTTTACAGTCAGAATAAGACTGGTGCTTCCTGGTTTTGCCTGATGGGGGACCGCAGCCACATAGGGCAGCACTGCCAGAACCTCCTGGTTCTGTACCACCACCGGTAATTGGTTCCGCAGACTTGCGGGGATTTTTTGATCGATCATCCAATCGCTGAGCTTTTTTGTTCCGCCGGGCAGACGAATGCGATCTCCGGGCTGACGGGTGCGAATGGTCAGGGGAAACGAAATGCCCTCCGGGGACAAGCGAAGCGAAGACTTTGCAGGAACAAAATGATGTTCCAATTGACAGGTAATTTGAGCGCTGCCCCAGGTCGCACTGTCTCCTGGGGATAGGGTAACCGGCGACAGCGGCGCGGGAGATGCTGCATCTCTGCGCAGCTCCAGCCTGTCATACACCCGAGCGAGCACATAACCGCCCGGAAGGTGCAGCACAGCCGAGGGACCTGCATCCTTTGCCAGATTTAGCGCGTGGTCAAGATGCACCTCCGCAAGCTGGGGAACCGGAGCAAGAAATTTGCGCAAAACACGGTAGACCATAATCTCCGGCAGGGCTTGCAGTCGGCTGCAGCACAGCGCGTTGTTTTGGCACAGCTGAGTATAGTGCTTTTCTGCGCAAAGGTCAAGATATTGATCTGCCTGACCAAGCTGTAAGCACAGCCCGGATGCGCTGGAGAGCAGGTTCGGATTTTCTGCCAGCAGCAGCGGAATGACGTGGTGCCGCAGCCGGTTTCGCTGGGAATCATCCAACCGGTTGGGGGAGTCCTCCACGTGGGGGATGTTCTCCTGGGCTAAGTAGACCTCGATGGCGATGCGCGGCACGCCCAGCAGGGGCCGGATCAAAATGCCCCGCACCGGCGGGAT
>ERZ780226.1929-NODE-1929-length-15231-cov-5.249736_pt1 | contig 15231 bp, 10 predicted proteins | sample MGYA00511165_ERZ780226 | MGnify/ENA primary metagenome ERZ780226 (study PRJEB29588, sample SAMEA2152373) | human gut metagenome | biome: human gut; feature: human-associated habitat; material: faeces | place: Denmark | collected 2008/2010 ...
CTGCGCCACTACTTCGACAAGAACGGCGGCAACCTGGGCGCTATGGGCTGTGTGGCCTTCCTGTTCAGCCAGAAGGGTGTCATCGACATCTCTCTGGAGGACAAGGACGCCGACGAGGCCATGATGGATGCTCTGGACGCCGGTGCCGAGGACTTTGACGCCAGCGAGGACGCTGCCGAGATCACCACCGATCCCGAGAACTACTCCGCTGTGGTCAAGGCTCTGGAGGAAAAGGGCTACGAGATCCTGTCCGACGACCTGGCCATGGTGCCCATGACCACCACTCGTCTGACCGACCCCGACCAGCTGAAGGCCATGGGCAAGCTGCTGGACGCTCTGGAAGAGAACGACGACGTGCAGAACGTCTGGCACAGCCTGGAGAACGAAGAGGACCTGCCGGAATAACCGGGAGCGCTTCGGAATAAGAACGGAAAAAGCTGCTTTTTGCGTGCACTGCACGGGAAGGGCAGCTTTTTTGTTTGCAGTGCCGGTGATTGAATTGAATGGTGCTTCGTGATATAATAAAAGAACAGAAGGAAGGTGCAGATGATGAGCAACCGAGAATATGCCCACACATTATTGGATCGCATCCCGGAAAGCAGACTGGCCTATATTGTTTATTATCTGGAAGGTGCAGCGGTCCCGGATGAAGCTGAAACACCGAATGCGGAAACGCAGGAAGCCTTTGAGGAACTGGACAACGGCGGCGGTCATGCCTACAACGGACCGGTCGAAAATCTGATCAGTTCGTTGCTGGAGGACGAAAGTGCTTGAAGTAAAATACTCCACCCGGTTCAAAAAGGACCTGAAGGTATGCCAGAAGCGGCATTACGACATGAACCTGCTGCAGCAGGTCATCAACGTGCTGGCAGTCCCGGCGGCACTTCAGCCCCAAAACAAGGACCACAGCCTGACGGGCAGCTATATCCCGCATCGGGAATGCCACATTCAGCCGGATTGGCTGTTGATCTATTACCAGACGGATACCGAACTCTATCTGTATCGCACGGGAACGCATGCAGACCTGTTTGGATTGTAAGGCAGCACCCTGCCGCTCGATTGGAGCGGCAGGGTGCATTGTTTTAGGGCGGCAAAGCGGCGCTTCCAGAAACTTTCATGAAAGAACACCGGACGTGACGCATTTTCAGGCGTCGAATTTGTGTGAAAACCATATCCTTTTGCGGGGGCCTGTGGTATACTTCAGGAGAGAGGAACCAGAAAAAGGACAAGCGTGGAGGAAGTGCGGATGAGTGAACAGGAGCGGATCATGAACGTTGCCCTGCTGCTGTGGGGCGGCTGTTTCTGCCTGACGGCGGCGTTCTGCCTGTCCATGGGAAATGACCACAACCGGGAAAAACGCAACTGGCTGCTCTGGATGGAGCTTTCGGCGGCTGCGCTGCTGTGCTGCGATGCGGCCGCCTGGTTCGTGCAGGGCACGCCGGGGGAAGCAAGCCACCTCATCATGGTCGCCACCAACTTTGTGGTGTATGCGGGGCTGTATCTGGTGCTGTTCCTCTTCAACCACTATGTGGGCTGCTACCTGCGGGAGGACGGCCGTCTTTGCGCTCCGAAACGCAGCCGGACGGTGGACATTACCTGCGCCGTGGGCATCGGGCTGGTGTTCGTGTCCCAGTTCAGCCCACTGCTCTACTACATCGACGCCCAGAACATCTACCACCGCAGCGATGCCTTCCCGCTGTCCATGGTGCTGCTGCTCATCGGCATGGGCACAGAGACCACCATGATGGCCCAGTTTTACCAGAAACTCACGATGGGACGCCGCATCGCCATGTTCGGCTGTGTGGTCCTGCCGCTGTCGGTGGCAGCGTGTCAGGTGTTCCAGGACGACATTTCCCTCATCAGCCTGTCGGTGGGGGCATCCATGATCCTGCTGTTCGTGGTGGCCACCAGCGCCCAGAACCGGGAGCTGGCCGTCTCAGAGCGGACCAAGGAGCAGATCCGCCAGCGTCTGGAGATCGCCACCGTGCTGAACAGCTGCGTGGGCAAGCTGAACTCCGACACCGACATCGACGTGGGCATCAACAACCTGCTGGCCACTGTGAACGGCTATTTTCAGGCCGACCGCACCTATGTGTTTGAGATCGACCCGGACCGGGACGTGCTCATCAACACCTTTGAGTACATCTGCGGGCAGGAGGTAAGTGCCCAGATGGACAATCTGCAGGAGGTGCCTGTTTCGGTCATCGAGGTCTGGATGCAGAACTTCCGGCAGGGCCGTTCCTATTATATGTCCGATCTGGAGCAGGAGCGGGGCCAGCCCAGCTATGAGATGCTGAAGGCGCAGCAGGTGTGGCGCCTGCTGGCCGTGCCGTTGATGAAAGGCGGAGCCATGGTGGGCTTTCTGGGGGTGGACAACCCCCGCGCGCACTACGATGACGCGACCCTGCTGGCGTCCATCCAGTTCTTTGTGACCAACAGTCTGGACCGCAAAAAGCAACAGGCCTATCTGGAAAAGCTCAGCTACCGCGACATGCTCACCGGCCTGTACAACCGCAACCGATACATCGAGCGGCTGGAAGCCTACAAGCAGGTGCAGGATCAGCAGATCGGTGCCATCTACATCGACCTGAACGGCCTGAAAAAGGTGAATGACGAGCAGGGCCACCGCGCCGGTGACGAGCTGATCGTGCGGGCGGCGGGCACCATTGCGGGCATTTTTGCCGAGGACGCCTACCGGGTGGGCGGTGACGAGTTCGTGGTGATCCTGCTGGATGTGAGCCGCGAGGATTTTGCCCGCAAGACCGAGCAGCTGCGCCGCCAGATGCAGGAAAACAGCGTGGATGCGTCCATCGGCGGGGTATGGCAGGCCAGCACCGAGAACCTGGAGAACCTGCTGCGCCGGGCCGATGAGAACATGTACAGGGAAAAGAAGCGCTACTACAGCCAGGCCGATGCCGCCCGGAAACCGGAAAGCTGACCGACCTGCACGGACAAAGGACGAAGAAATCCGACAAAAGTATTCTATTCTACTCATGCTTCGTCATAGTAGGGTGAATGATTTTCATCTAAATTGACAAATTTCAACCTGCTTACTATAATTAAAAAAGTGTTTCTCGGTTATGGACGATGGTGTTTATGCAGCCGCAAGATGCCATCGTTTTTCTATTCGCTTTTTCTGTCCGTGTGCCAAGGACAGACGTCTGCACTGTGAGACGCAGATGCGGGAAAGTGCCTGGCTCAGACCGGGAACGCCAAAATAGTATTTCATTGATAGGAATGGAGTGGCATCAAACGATGGCAAAGTACATCATCAAGCGTGTCGCAATGGGCATCTTCAGCATCTTCATTGTGGCCACGGTTACCTTTTTTGTCATGAACTTGGTCCCCGGCGGCCCGTTCGTGGCAGAAAAGTCCATCAGTGCCGCTGCTCAGCAGGCTCTGGCCGAAAAGTATGGCCTGGATAAGCCGCTGGGTGTGCAGTACGTCAATTACATGAAGAGCCTGCTGCACGGCGACCTGGGTCTGAGCCTGCGTCAGCGCGGCCGCACGGTCAACGAGATCATCGCCAGCAAGCTGCCGGTGTCCTGCCGCCTGGCAGGCGTGGCGGTGCTGGTGGCCCTGTGCATCGGCATCCCGCTGGGCTGTATCTCGGCTTACAACCGCGGCAAGTGGCTGGACAACACCATCATCGTGTTCGCAACCTGCGGCATTGCGATCCCGAGCTTTATTTCCAGCGTGCTGCTGCTGTATGAGTTCGGTATGAACCTCAAGCTGCTGCCCACCGTGGGCCTGAACAGCGCTGCAGCGTATATCATGCCGGTCACCGCACTGGCGATCTACCCCTCTGCATACATCACCCGCCTGATGCGTTCCAGCCTGCTGGACGTCATGGGTCAGGACTACATGCGCACCGCCCGTGCCAAGGGCGTGTCCCAGTTCATGATCCTGTTCAAGCACGCACTGCGCAACGCCATTCTGCCTGTCATCACCTACGTTGGCCCCATGCTGGCCAGCCTGATGACGGGCTCCTTCGTGGTGGAGAAGATCTTCTCCGTGCCCGGCCTGGGCCGCGACTTCGTGTCTGCCATCACCAACCGTGACTATACCCTGATCATGGGCACCACCATCCTGCTGTCCAGCATGGTCATCGTGGCCAACGTGATCGTGGATATCCTGTACAAGATCATCGACCCGCGCATCAAGCTGCAGTAAAAAAGGAGGAACGCGTTATGGAAAATATCAAAAAGAATCCTCTCAGCCTGCAGCTGAACGCTGACGACTTTCTGCCTGCCAGCAACGAGGAAAAGCAGAGCCTTGTGATCATGCGCGAGAGCGTCAACTTCTGGAAGGACGGTCTGCGCCGCCTGAAGAAGAACAAGATCGCCATGGTCAGCTTTGTGTTCATCATCGCCATTGCCATTTTTGCCTACCTGCTGCCTGCCGTGTGGCCCTACAGCTACGCCGAGCAGGTGAAGGGCAGCAACAATCTGGCACCGTTCGAGTACTCTGCCTCTGAGCAGGCCCGCATCGACGCCGGCGAAAAGGTATTCCCGCACATTCTGGGTACCGACCGTATGGGTCGTGACTTTGCAGTGCGTATCATGATGGGCACCCGCGTGTCCCTGTCCGTCGGCCTGATCGCCTCGGTGCTGGTGCTGATCATCGGTGCCACCTACGGTGCTGTGTCGGCCTTTGCCGGCGGCTGGGTGGACAACATCATGATGCGTATCACGGATATCCTGTACACCATCCCGGATATCCTGCTGATCATCCTGCTGGGCATGGCCCTGAAGGAGCCCCTGGAAAGTCTGGCCACCAAGCCCGGCTTCAAGTGGATGCAGACTCTGGGCCCCAACATGATCTCCATCTTCATCATCTTTGCTCTGCTGTACTGGGTCGGCATGGCGCGTATCGTGCGCAGCCAGATCCTGATCCTGAAGGAGAGCGAGTACGTCACCGCTGCCCGCGCACTGGGCGCTTCCAGCGGCCGTATCATCAAGAAGCACCTGCTGACCAACTGCATCGGCACCCTGATCGTGACCACCACCCTGCAGATCCCGGCTTCCATCTTCACCGAGAGCTACCTGAGCTTCATCGGTCTGGGTGTTGCAGCCCCGCTGCCTTCTCTGGGTTCTCTGGCTACCGATGCCGTCAAGGGCATGAACACCTACCCCCATCTGCTGATCGCCCCCGCACTGATGATCAGCGTGATGATCCTTGTGTTCAACCTGTTCGGCGATGGCCTGCGCGATGCCTTTGACCCGAAGCTGAAGAATTGATGAGGTGAACAGAAATGAGCGAGAAAATTCTTGACATCAAAGAAGAACGCCTTTCTTTCTTCACCCCTGCGGGCGAAGTAAAGGCACTGAACGGCGTTTCCTTTACCATGAATCAGGGCGATGTTCTGGGCGTTGTGGGTGAGTCCGGCTCCGGTAAGTCGGTCACCGCCTACTCCGTTATGGGCCTGACCGCTTACCCCGGTAAGCTGGTGGGCGGCAAGGTGTGGTTCAACGGCCACGAGATCGAGAACATGAAGGAGAAGGACTTCCGCAAGATCCGCGGCAACGAGGTCTCCATCATCTTCCAGGACCCCATGACCAGCCTGAACCCGGTGTACACCATCGGCAACCAGATCGTGGAGGTCATCCGCCTGCACACCGATAAGAACAAGGCCGATGCATGGGCACGCGCCAAGGAGCTGCTGGAGCTGGTTGGCATCAACGAGCCCGAGAAGCGTCTGAAGCAGTACCCCCACGAGCTGTCCGGCGGTATGCGCCAGCGCGTGATGATCGCCATCGCCCTGGCCTGTGAGCCCAAGCTGCTGATCGCAGACGAGCCCACCACCGCACTGGATGTGACCATCCAGGCACAGATCCTGGAGCTGATGCAGGAGCTGCGCAAGAAGCTGGGCATGAGCATCATCATGATCACCCACGATCTGGGCGTTGTGGCCCAGATGTGCGAGAAGATCGCCGTCATGTACGCCGGTCACATCGTCGAGTACGGCACCACCGACGAGATCTTCTACCAGCCGGGCCACGAGTACACCAAGGGCCTGATCAACTCCATCCCCAAGCTGAACACCGAGGTGCGTGAGCGTCTGGTGCCCATTGAGGGTACCCCTGTGGACCTGCTGAATCCGCCGGCCGGCTGCCCCTTTGCGCCCCGCTGCAAGAACTGCATGAAGATCTGTCTGAGCAAGATGCCTCCGCGCACCGAGCTCAGCGACACCCACTATACCTACTGCTGGCTGCAGCAGAAGGCTGCATTTGAGAAAGGGGAAAAGGCAGAATGAGTGAACACAAGACGCTGGTTGAAGTCCAGCACCTGCAGCAGTATTTCCCCGCCGGCGGTGTGGGCAAGAACCGCAAGTACGTTCAGGCCGTGGATGACGTGAGCTTTGCCATCCGCAAGGGCGAGACCCTGGGTCTGGTGGGCGAGTCCGGCTGTGGCAAGACCACCACCGGCCGCACCCTGCTGCGCCTGTACGAGCCCACCGGCGGTAAGATCTACTATGACGGCAACCTGCTGTTCGATAAGGACAACAAGATCGCAGTGGATATGCTGCCCTACCGCCGCCGGATGCAGATCGTTTTTCAGGATCCCTACGCAAGTCTGGATCCCCGCATGACCATCGGCGACATCGTGGGTGAGGGCATTGATATCCATCATCTGGCCGAGAACGAAAAGGATCGCCACGATAAGATCATCGCTCTGCTGGAGCGCGTTGGTCTGAACAGTGAGCACGCAAACCGCTACTGCCACGAGTTCTCCGGCGGTCAGCGTCAGCGCGTGGGCATTGCCCGTGCACTGGCCGTGAACCCCGAGTTCATCGTTTGTGACGAGCCTGTCTCTGCACTGGACGTTTCCATTCAGGCACAGGTCGTCAATATGTTCGAGGATCTGCAGCAGGAGATGGGTCTGACCTACCTGTTCATCGCCCATGACCTGAGCGTTGTCAAGCACATCTCCAACCGCATCGGCGTGATGTATCTGGGCAAGATGGTGGAGCTGGCCGACAGCTACGAGCTGATCGCCCACAGCATCCACCCCTACACCCGCAGCCTGATCTCCGCAATTCCGGTGGCAGACCCCATTACGGCTCGCCAGTCCAAGCGTATCGTGCTGCAGGGCGATGTGCCCAGCCCCCTGAACCCGCCGTCCGGCTGCCGTTTCCGCACCCGCTGCCCCTATGCAGACGAGCAGTGCGCCAACGAGGTGCCCGAGTTCAAGGAGGTCTCCACCGGCCACTGGGCAGCATGCCATCACCTTGATCGCGTGAAGTGAGAACACTTCACACCGGTAAAAAGTGAAAGCAATTCAACTTGGTGCTGAAATGTTGTCACAAAATGGTTACAGTCCAAGTTTTGGGCTTGTAACCGGTATGAGAACGCATTATAATCATTCGTGTTCCTCCGGTGTACATTTGCACCGGATCGAATATAGAGGCGGCTGGGGGAACCTGGCACACTCAAATTTGATATAAGGGAAGGATATTATTATGAAACGCATTTCTCGTCGTAATTTCCTCAAGGTTGCAGGCGTGGGTGCCGCTGCTCTGGGTCTGGCAGCCTGTGGCGGCAGCAAGTCCGGTTCTACCGCAACCTCCGGCACTGCTTCTTCCGCTGCTGGCTCTTCTACCGGCAGTGTCAACACCGCTGGTTTTACCGTCCAGTACGGCCCCAACCCCGAGACTCTGGATCCCTCTTTGAACAGCGCTGTTGATGGCGCCAACACCATCATCACCATCTTCGAGCCCCTGCTGATCATCAACGAGAACAACGAAGTTATTGGTGGCCAGGCTGAGAGCTGGGAAGCAAGCGAGGACGGCCTGACTTGGACCTTCACCATGCGTGACGGCCTGAAGTGGAGCGATGGCACCGACCTGACCGCTAAGGACTTTGAGTACACCTTCAAGCGTATGGTCAACCCCGACACCGCAGCTCCCTACGCAGAGACCTGCCTGGGCATGATCGATGGTTTTGACGCAGCACAGGCCGGTGATACCGATGCTCTGAACGTCAAGGCAAGCGACGACGGCAAGACCCTGACCATCGTTCTGGCTTATCCCTGCTCCTACTTCGACAAGATGGCTGCATTCGCAGCTATGAGCCCTGTCCAGCAGGCAACTGTTGAGGCAAACGGCGACAGCTGGTGCACCTCCGCTGAGACCTTCGTCTCCAACGGCCCCTACATGATCACCGACTGGACCCCGTCCGAGCGCATCGTGCTGACCAAGAACCCCAACTACGTTGGCGGCTGGGACAACTCCAAGATCGTCTCTGACACCATCACCCTGCTGCTGCTGGAGGACTCTTCCGCTGCCTTCGCTGCTTACAACAGCGGTGAGGCTGTCCTGATCAAGGACGTGCCCACCGACGAGATCCCCAGCCTGACCAAGGCAGAGGATGGCGGCGACTTCTATGTTGACACCATTCTGGGCACCTACTACATCAGCATGAATCTGCAGCATGATGCCTTCAAGGAGGCCAAGGTCCGCAAGGCTCTGGCTCTGGCTATCGACCGCGACTACATTGCCAACACCATCATGCAGGGCACCTACTCTGCTGCTTCCAACCTGGTTGGCCCTGGCATCGTGGACGAGAACGGTTACTTCTACGACAACGCAAACGGCGGCTCTCCCTACATTGCGGATGACTACGAGGCAAATCTGGCCGAGGCTAAGAAGCTGCTGGAAGAGGCTGGCTACCCCAATGGCGAGGGCTACCCCACCATCGAGTACAGCACCAACGATGCCGGCTACCATGTGCCTCTGGCAGAGTACCTGCAGCAGGCTTGGGGCGATCTGGGCATCACCCTGACCATCAACAAGATGGAGTGGTCCTCCTTCACCCCCGCTCGTCGTGCAGGCGAGTACGACGTTGCCCGTAACGGCTGGGTCATGGACTACAACGATCCTTCCAACATGGTCGAGCTGTTCTGCACCGACAACGGCAACAACGATGGTAAGTACTCCAACCCCGACTTCGATGCTGCAATCGAGGCTTCCAAGGTTGCTGATGCTGCCGAGCACTTTGCACAGCTGCATAAGGCTGAGGACATCCTGATGGAGGATATGGGCTGCATCCCCGTTGCTTACTACAACGACTTCTGGCTGCAGAGCTCTTCTCTGAAGGGCACCTGGCACAGCCCCTACGGCTACTGGTACCTGCAGTACGGCTACATCGAGGGCTAATCGCCTCGGTGCGGCGTACAGCGTGAGCTGAACCGTAAATCACAGGCACCCCGCTTACCGGAAACGGCAGGCGGGGTGCCTTTTTGCGTGCAGGACCGAAAAACGGACGTCTTGCACACCCCGGTGGGCTATGATACAATAAAAGATGATCAAAGCACAAAGGGGAGAGAAGAATGGAGCAAAAACGCCTGTGTCCGTACTGCATGGGGGAGCTGCCCCACGCCGCCGACAGCTGTGTGCACTGCGGCAAGGTGTTTGCGGGGCGCAACCCCGCCGGCTGCCTGCCCGTGGGCACGGTGCTGGCCGGGCGCTACACCGTGGGCGAGATGCAGAGCCTGGACGGGGAGGGCATCCTGTACCGGGGTGTGGAGAACCTGGGCTGCTTCCGGGTGACCATTAAGGAATATCTGCCGGTGACCCTGTCTGCCGAGCGGGGCGCGGACTGCATCCTGCAGCCCAAGACCGGCAGCGAGGTGCTGTTCAAGACCACCCGCATGGACTTTGCCGACCTGTACCGGGCGCTGGAGCGCATCACCCCGGCCACCGGGCTGGAAGCCGTGCTGGACGTGGTGGAGGCCAACAACACCGTGTATGCGGTGATGGAGAATCTGGGCGGCACCCCGCTGGACCAGTGGCTGGAAGCGCAGGGCGCGCCGCTGCGCCCGGACGACGCCTGTGCCATGCTGCAGCCGGTGTTTGAGGGCGTGGCCGCCATGCACAAGATCGGGCTGGTGCACCGGGGCATCTGCCCGGAGAACCTCCGGGTGATGGCCGACGGCCGGTGCCGTCTGGCGGGTTACGCCACGGTGGGCCTGCGCACCGCCGGAAGCGGCCTGCGCGAGCAGCTGTACGAGGGGTATTCGGCCCCGGAGCAGTATTCCACCGCCGAGTTTGAGGGCCGCTATACCGACGAATACGGCCTTGCAGCGGTGTTCTACCGCATGGTGTGCGGGCAGGCCCCGGTGCCGGCCGCCCAGCGTATGGTGTCGGACTCCAACCCCCGTGCCCGCACCGTGAACAGCGCCGTGCCGGGCTATGTGTCGGACGTGCTGCAGATGGGCCTGCGGCTCAAGCCCATGGAGCGCATCCAGACCGTGCCGCAGCTGGTGCAGGCGCTCTCCTCCAAAGAGTACACCGAGGAGCTGGGCCGCACCATGAAGCCCGAGACCCCGGTGGGCCAACCGGAAGAAAAGGCCCATCTGCTCAGCATCAAGGGCCTGCTGGCGGGCATCCTGATCCTGCTGGCCATTCTGTTGGTGCTCATGGTGTGGACCATGGTGAGCCACAGCCTGCCCTCGGCGTCGTCGGGATCGGTGGAGCCGGAACCGGCCAGCAGCGAGGTGTTGGAGCCCCAGAATCTGGTGCCCAGTTTCATCGGCATGGATTACGCCCAGGTGCAGAACAACCGGGAGTACACCGGCATGTACCTGTTCTACGTCACCGAGGAGTACAGCGACACCGTCCCGGCCGGGCAGATCATGACCCAGGAACCGGCGGCGGACACGGTGCTCAAGGCAGGGGAGACCATTCGTCTGGTGGTCAGCAAGGGCCCGCAGAAGGTGGAAATGCCCAGCATCATCGGTTTCAGTCAGGACGCCGCCGTGCAGACGCTGCAGAGCCGCGGCCTGCTGGCCAGCTGCTTTATGGTGGTGAACGACGGCTCCTATGCCGCCGGATGCGTGGTGTCGGCCAGTGAACCGGCGGGCGCACAGGTGGACGTGGGCACGGTGATCACCGTGTATATCGCGGCGGACCCCAGCGTGGAGATCACCACCCCGCCCGAGGAACCGGCAGCCACCGAACCCACCACGACCCCGGCTGACCCGGAGACCCCCGCAGACGGCGGGGACCCTGCCGCCGACCCGGAGCAGGGGACCAAGTGAGCACGGAAGAATCGTTTTAAATCTGCAAATCCGGCAGGGCTGCGGCCTTGCCGGGTTTGTTTTTTGCCGGAGGGGAGCGCCGTTGCTGCGGCAGGCAAAACGGTTTCTACGGGCAGAATGGGCGGCGGCCCCAGTGCTCCCCATAGTTCCGGGGTGAGAAACTGCGGCGGGCCATTTGTCCGCTCTTTTGTGTTTGCAGTGCAACAAAAACGTTCCCGTCCGCAACAAATGTGCAATTCAAAAACTGCGAAAATCGTACTTTTTTTCGTGCAATTTTGCCATTTTGGGGCCGATCTGTCCGTCAATCAGCCGAAATTTCCGTGCAGGCTTTTTTTCGTGCAATTTGCCCCCTTGAAATTTTTGGAAAACGTATATAATATAGGATTATAAGGACTGCCCAGCGGGCGTCTATTTTGTGCTGGAGATTTCTGAAAAGTTGTGCGAGGAACACAGTCTCTAGTGAAGTGAGGAGGACGATTATGAGAAAAAAGTCCAAGAAGAAGCAGATCGTTGCGATGACGCTGGCCCTTTCGGTGCTCAGCAGCTCGGTTGGCATGTGCGGTGCCTCCGCAGCCGAAGCCCTGCCCGACACGGATGACTCCGGCCTGCAGGTGACCGTTGTCCCGCTGGCTGACAGCAATGCGGACACCGACACCCCTGCGGATGACACTAAGACCGAAAAACAGCCTGTCGCTTCCACCGGTGACAACACCGACCAGCCCACCGACGGCGAGGGCGACGCCACCGGCGACAACGACACCTCTTCTGATGACAAACCCACCATTGAGCGCCCGGAGCAGTCCGACACCGTTGAGACCCTGCCCGGCACCGCCGAGGACAACAAGGACCACATCAAGGGCGAGGACAAGGACGACACCGAAGATAAGGGCGATTCCGGCGAGGAGACCCCCGGCACCGGCGATACTGACACCGGCGACACGGAGGAAAAGGGCGAGGAAGGTTCCGGCTCTGAGGAGACCCCGGAGGAAAAGCCCGAAGAGACCCCCAAAGAGGATGACACCGACTGCAGCTGTGCCTATGACCCGGACACCGGTCACTTCAAGATCACCTTCAACATCAAAGAGGACGCCAAGGGCGACCAGACCATTGAGCTGAGCAAGGTGCAGGAAGTCGTGGAGAAATACGGCGAGAAGCAGTTCGACGAGTGGCTTCAGACTGATAAGGGTGCCAAGTGGATGGATGACGCCCTGTGGTACGCACAGTACGGCGAGTCCAGCAAAAAGACCGTTGATTTTAACGGTGCATCTTACACGCTCTATGTCTACTACGATGAGAAAACGGATTCGGTCTGCCAGCGTGTTGCTTTCACCAACGAGCCCGGTTGCACGACCATGTTTGATATTTCCCTGTCCAACGGCTCCAAGCATACTTATGTGTACAAGGACAACAGCCTGACTGTTGCCACCCCTGACGTGAGCAATACCGACAAAACTGGCGTCACCGGCTTTGACGGACAGGAGCTGCCGAAGGAATATGCTGGCAATACGAACCTTGAGCTGAAGTACGATAAAAACGCTGCGTCCGGCTGCATGGAGGACTTGGTGGATGCTGCGCTGAAGGAGTACGGCGGCAACCATGATCAGAACCAGTTCCTTGATTCGGAGGGCAACCTGACCACTCAAAGCACTAAAACCAATGTACCTGCTGGTACCGAGGTGGAACTGATCGACGGTAAATATTATGTAAAATCCGGCGATCATTACTACGGCGGCTTCAGCAAGAGCGATGTTCAGACCACCGAAGATGGAAAGACTGTTCTGATCAACGACAAAAACACTTACACCCTTGCCTACAAAAAGACCAAGAACGGCAAGAAGGTTGAAAAGGATTATTACAATGGTCCCTTTACCCACTCCAGCAGTGCCCTGATGAACCAAGATATCCAGGATGCTCTGGAGCAGTATATGCCTGCCAAGGGTTATAAGACCTACGATGACTACATTCTGGACTACTACCGGAAACCCGATGGCTCCAAGTATGATAGGGTAAGCGACCTGCTGAAAAACGATCCCAAGGCTCTGAAGGAGCTGAGCCGTTCCGGTTCTTCTATGCCAAACGACCCCAATACCGGAAACAACACCGTTAAGATGGACCCCTCCACCCTTTACGACAACTTCTACAAAAACGTTCTCAGCTTCAAGGTCGGCAATCAGGATACTGTGGATTCTGAGGCAGGCGGCAATGTTGACCACAACCACAGCCACGGCCAGTGGGCTGCCGACGGCACTCAGGAAACCATCGGCGATTACATGGCCGACAAACTGAACGAGACCCCCGGTGCATGGGACAAAGCCAACGCCTACTTCAACACCCTGCTGGCCAGCGGCCTGACCGAGGACGAAGCCACCTGGGCAGCATTTGCCATGGCCACCAACATCGACTTCCAGAACGCAGGCAACGACTACCAGAACACCGCATGGAACTGGTACGCCTCTATGGTGCTGCATCAGACAGACGGTACTCTGGACCTGACCAAGACCGACAAGAAAACCGGCGAGATCATCGGTGACGACGCGGGCGAGGGCCAGACCAGCTTCTACCTGTGGAAGTACGAGACCGACAAGGAAACCGGTGAAAAGGACACCATGTACTGCACCTATGTGGAGCCCACCTACACCACCAACGAGGCAGGCGAACAGGTGCTGGAGAAGGACGGCTTCTACTGCTGGGTCAAGTACGACCCCACCAAGGACAAGCTGACCTACACCGTCACCACCACCAACGGCAAGCTGAACATCGACTATGCTCTGCTGGAAAACGTGGTGTACTACCTGCAGGAGGCCATCGCCCCCGACGGCTACGACACTGACCCGGAGATCTATGTGATCTGCGATGAGGAGTCCTACAAGGAGCTGGAGGGCACCGAGGTGACCAACCCCGCCACCGGCGCCACCAGCAAGGTGACCGAGTCCAGCTGGCTGGGCTCCATCCTCGGCGGCAAGACCCTGCCCATCAACTTCATGAACACGGCCACCGTGGTACCTGACCCCGATCCGGAACCCACGCCGGATCCGGACCCCGTGCCGCCCGTTGATCCGGATATCCCCGTGGACCCCGAAAACCCGAATACGCCCCCTGTGCAGGACAAGACCCCGAGCGGTGAGACCCCTGTGGACCCGGAGAACCCCCAGAACCCCGCCGTGCAGGACACCACCCCGGACGCCGCCGCCCTGCCCCAGACCGGCACCACCAGCTGGATGGCCGGTGTGCTGGCAAGCCTGGGCTCCCTGCTGCTGGCCTGCGGATGGTTCTTCACCCGCAAACAGCGTGCTGCAAAGCACTAAGGGCGGAAAAGCCACACGAGCGCACACAAACCGCTGCATCCCCTGCCCCGCAAAGGCGGCCGGATGCGGCGGTTTTGTTTTTGTACGGTGCACAGTTCGGGCCGTTCGCGGCGTTTCGCACAAGAAGCGGTGGAAAGCCGCCATCATATTTGGTGCAGCTGTCACTTGAAGATTTTTCAGCGCCCGCTATAATAGAAAGTACCGGAACAAAGGCGTTCCGCAAGGGTGGAGTCTACCCTTGCGGGGCGCTTTTCTTTTTTGTCAGAATGCGGAGGGTGCCGCATCCGGTGAGGATTTTGATAAAGGATGGGAAAGTCTATGGAAAACTTTACAGAGCAGAAAAACACCCTTGGTCTGTACGATCCACAGTTTGAGCACGACGCCTGCGGCATCGGCGCTGTGGTGGACATCAAGGGCCGCAAGAGCCACCAGACCGTGGACGATGCACTGGCCATCGTGGAGCGGCTGGAGCACCGCGCCGGTAAGGACGCCGAGGGCAAGACCGGCGACGGCGTGGGCATCCTGCTGCAGATCAGCCACAAGTTCTTCTCCAAGGTTGCCGAGGAGCTGAACATCCGGCTGGGCAACGAGCGGGAGTACGGCGTGGGTATGTTCTTCTTCCCCCAGAACGAGCACCTGCGGGCACAGGCTATGAAGCTGTTCGAGGTGGTCACCCGCAAGGAGGGACTGGAGTTTCTGGCATGGCGCGAAGTGCCCGTAGACCCCGATGCCGTGGGTCAGAAGGCGCGGGACTGCATGCCCGCCATCTGGCAGTGCTTCATCAAAAAGCCCGCCAAGGTAAGCAAGGGCATCGAGTTTGACCGCCGCCTGTACATCGTGCGCCGCGTGTTCGAGCAGGCCAGCAACGGCACCTATGTGCCCAGCC
>ERZ780226.1930-NODE-1930-length-15230-cov-2.787084_pt1 | contig 15230 bp, 9 predicted proteins | sample MGYA00511165_ERZ780226 | MGnify/ENA primary metagenome ERZ780226 (study PRJEB29588, sample SAMEA2152373) | human gut metagenome | biome: human gut; feature: human-associated habitat; material: faeces | place: Denmark | collected 2008/2010 ...
CGACCAGCGCCTTGATCTTGTCTACCACGCTCTGGCGGTCTTCGGGATAAGTCACGCCGAACCACTTGCTGGTGGTGTCGAGCACTTCGACCGTAGCCGTACCGTCGTTGATGAGCTTGTCCACCATCAGCGGGATGAAGAATTCGCTCTTCAGGTTCTCCATGTTCTTCGGATCGGAAAGGAAAGTCTTGAAGTATTCCTTGCTGTAACCGAAGTAGTCGGGAGTGAAGCCCCAGAAGTTCATGCTGACAGGAGTGGTGTCGGCTGTAGCGGTCCATTCGCCGTTGTCATCGATATACTTCACCTCGCCGTCGATGCGCTGTATCTTCGTGCGTTCTACAACGGAAGTCAGCAGGTGTTGGTCATTGGTAGAGCAAATGCCGCGCGACACGGTACCACTCTCACTCAGTGTGTTGCCCACACGGAAGCCTACCATGGCATAAACGTTCTTCGAACCTTCGGGCAGCGCTGCCAGGAACTTGCCCATCACCTGGAAGGAATCGCGTCCGTAGAAGTCGTCGCAGTTGATAACGGCAAACGGTTCCTGGATGGCCTTCTCGCCCATCAGCACGGCATGATTCGTACCCCACGGTTTCGTGCGGCCCTCGGGACAGGTAAAGCCTTCGGGCAGGTCGTTGAGCGACTGGAACACCAGCTCGCAGGGGATGTGGCCTTCGTATTTGGAAAGAATCTTCTCGCGGAAATCTTTTTCAAAATCCTTGCGGATGACGAAGACAAGTTTGCCGAATCCGGCCTTGATGGCGTCATAGATGGAGTAGTCCATAATGGTTTCACCGTTGGGACCCAGTCCGTCCAATTGCTTCAAACCACCGTAACGGCTGCCCATACCGCCTGCCAGTAAAAAGAGAGTAGGTTTCATATTTGTTATTATTTAAAGGTTAGTGTTTTCTGTTTCAGCGCACAAAAGTAAGAAATAAACTGCAGGATATACAAAAAAAATGATACAATCTTTGGACATCGGCGCAAAATCCCTCTAAAACGGATAACCGATGGCAAAATGCAGGGCCAGCCCGTCCTTGAACTTAGCGATATTGTAATATCCCGACTGTCCCACGGCAGAAGGATCGTGGAGGGCCACACCGCAATCCAGACGGAAGACGAGGAAGTCCAGGTCGTAGCGCAAGCCGAATCCCGTACCCAGTGCAATCTGTTCGGGGAACTTCTTCAACGAGAACTCGCCATTGGGACGGCCCTCATCGGCACGGAGCAGCCACACGTTGCCCGCATCGAGGAAGACGGCTCCGTGCAGGTCGCTGATGATACGGAAACGGTACTCCACATTGGCCTCGAAACGGATGTCGCCCACGTGGTTGATGAAGCCATACTTGTCCGTCTCCTCGTTGGCAGGCGCATAGCCGCCCGGACCGATGCTGCGGGCCGCAAAGGCACGCACACTGTTGGCTCCGCCGATATAGAACTGCTCGGTATAGGGGGCCGAGAGCATGTTTCCGTACGACCACACACAACCGGCCGCCACACGGGCCGCCAACGACTGGTTGCGGTCGATGCGAAAGTTGTAGCGGAACTCGCTGTTCAGCTTGGAGAACTGGGCGAACGGTACGCCCAGCAATTCCTTCTCCTGCTTGCCGAACGACTGACCGAAAGCCTGATACAGACAGGAGACCAGATTGCCCGCCGAGGTTACCGTCGTCTGCCACCAGTGCGTACTACGGCGGCTCTTGCGTATCGAGGCGTCATCGTAGGTATAGGTGTACTCCATGGCTGGGATGAACTGGTCGCGCAGACTGATGTACAGGGCCGGATTCTCGGCCTGCAGGTCAAGGAAGGCCTGGGTGGGGTCGCGCAGCACGTTGAACGTCAGCCGGAAAGGAGTGAAGCTATGCTTGCTCGTCGGCTTGGGCTGGAAATCGTAGGTAGCATTGCCGCCGAAAGCCAGCAGTTTGTAGTACTTGGCACGGTTCATCTGGTCAGCATAGAGGCGGAAGGTAGTCGTGGCCGGGAAGTCGTACTCACGGTCGCCCATGCGCGGAAAGACCACACGCGGGAAGGTCAGCGACGTGGAGATGCCGTATTCGTAGCTGTTCATCAGGGAGGAATGGTCACCACCCGTCTGCCATTCATAGGAGCCTGTCAGCTTCACGTTCCAGCTCTCACCGCCACCAAACACATTGTTCTTGGTCAGGGTAAAGGAGGCACCGGGCCCCACCTGGTTGTTGCTCTTCATCTTGATGTTGAAGTCCAGCTCGGCATCATAGGGCTTGTCCAAAGCCGTACGGATATTGACATCGAGCGTATCAGACACAAAGGCCGTGTCACGGGGTGTGAACTGCATCTCCATGTAACGGAAGATGCCCACGTTGGCCAGACGCTCCTGCACACGCGTCTGCCGATAGAGGCTGTACAGGTTTTCGGCCGACCGCTGCCGGCTGATGCCCGCACTGTCCTGCACCTGACGCTTGAGGCGGAAGCCCTTGTAATTGGTCCAGCGGTATAACATGTTGGGGCGTACCCGCAGCTTGTCGTGGAAATAGATACGCAGCCCGTTGTAGTCCACGCTGTCGTTGGGCGCCTCCCCGTTCTTTCCCAAAATTTCCACCGTCTTGCGGCCCAGATAGAAGGGCTTCTCGACTACGGCAGGCATGCCCGGCACCGGAATCATGCGCATGCTGACGTGTCCGCCGGGCACCAGCGTCGTATCGGCCTGGAAAGTCAGATAATCGGGACGGAAATAGTAGCAGCCCACATTGCGCAGCAGGGTGCTGATGCGGGTCCGTTCGCCATCCAGGTCGAGCACGTTGAACTGTTCGCCCGGACTGATGAGCGAACGGCGGCGGCCCAGTTCCATGATGCGTTGCGTCCGGTTACTGAACCCCTGATAGGTCACCGTATCTATCATGTACGGATTGCGCATGTCCACGGTATATTGTATCTTGGCCTTGAGCGAATCCTTGGGGTCAACAAATGTTTCGTACCCCACCGTCCCGTTGAAGTAGCCGTAATCGCGCAGCAGGTTGGAAGCCGCCTTGATGCGGATGTCCGGATTGACAGACGACATCAGTACGGGCTTGGCTGCAAAACGGTTGAATATCCACTTGCCCAGTCCTTTCTCGTATTTCACAAAACCATTGTACACCCACAGGCCAAGGGGAAAAGGGATACGCACCGTCGAGCTGCCCAGCAGCGAATTGTTGGGAGCGGTGGCCAAGGCAGCTTCCACCTCCTCGATTGCGGTCTCGCCCACCGGTGTCGGATAGGGATTGTGTATCACCATAGGCTTCTGCCCGGTGTAGAGCACTTCCCCTTCCGGCAGGTTCTTCGTGGTAGAGCAGGCAACCAAAAGCATCAGGACTGTTATGTAGGATATAATCTTCTTCATATCGTTCTCGTTAAACTTGCGGATGGACGTCAGGGTTCTCCCTTTTTCTTCTTTCTAAAAATAAAGAGCTCGCTCAGGCGGTCCATCTTGCGGCGCAGTACCAGACCGACACCCGTTTCGGTAATCTCCCCGTCGAGCACACTCTCATAGTTCTTGTTGTGGAAGGCACGGATGTATCGGGTACCCGAAGCGTCGAGTCTGTATTCCAGCGAGATATTGTCGATGAACGACTCCACATCATTGGTGGCATTGGCTCCGGTCGACACCTTACCGCCGATAATGATCTGCACCCGGTCGTTGAAGAGGCGCTGGGAGTAACGGAAACTGTAGTCGGTCTGCTTGTCGCCGGTCTCGGCAGATGTACGGTCCTCGATGCCGACACTGAAGCTGGCGCCCTTCATTCCACCGGCCAGGGCGTTGATCTGACTCTGCAGCACGCTGTTCAAGGCACTGCCCATGGTCAGTCCGCCTCCCTTGCCGCTGTCATTCAGGTAAATTCCCGTCGCCATCATGGTAATGGCCTGCTTGCTGCGTTCCTCGGCACCCATGGCCTGCAACTGGTTCTCCACGGTGGCATCTTCGGGAGCCGACAGGTCGAACACCAGTTCGGGACTTGCCAGCCGTCCCTTCAAAGCAATGGAAACATCGAAGTTCACCATGCGCGAACCACTGCCGTCGTCACCGTCGGCCACGGAGGCACGCATACGTTCCTGCGCCTTCAGGTTCAGCGTCGGGTCCATCACATCGCCCCGCCAGTCCACATAACTGCCGCTGACAATCTGAAACTCTTTCAGCGGAATGACGGGCAACGAGAATTTCATGACGCCTCCACTGAACGTATAACGTCCCGTCAGGCTCATGTCTCCCTGAGGGGTATATTGCCAGGAAAGGTCGCCTCCGCCTTCCAGCTCGATGTATTGCGAACGGTCGGGACTCAGGTCGGCCCGCAGGCGCACCGCATCGTCAATGTGGACAGACATCAGCATGTCCATGCCACCGAGAGGCACATTTGCTACCGCCGCCGAAGCCGCTGCCGTCGTATCACGGAAGGACACAAAAGATACCAGTCCGTCCAGACGGTCTTCCACCGTCAGCGGTGAGTCGGTCAGCACGTAAGTCACGTCGGTAGTTCCCAGCAAGTTCATGTTTCCCCTCATCTTCAGCGCATCGAGCGGACCTTTTACCGTAGCCAACATGTCGACCAGAACCTTGCCGTAGACCAGACTTTCACGTGTCCGCTTGGCATTGAGCAAGGTATAGTTGTTGGCCCGTAGGGTAAGGTCGGCCGTCGGCCGCTCCATGTTGCGGAAGTCCACATAGCCATTGATGGCAAAGGGATTGTCGCTGGTGGTATAGATGGCAAATTTGTCGAACACCAGCCGGTTGTTTTCCAGCCGGATGGGACGGTTGTCCATCCAATAGCGGGAGCCCAACATCTTGACGTACACATTGGCACTGTCCAGCGACAGGCTTCCGTCAACGGTCGGCTGATCCATGCTTCCCCCGATGAGGAGCTCACCGTCAGCCCGCCCTTGAAGCGTCGCCATCTGGTCGGGGACAAAGGCGTTGGCAATGGCCAGCGGCAAACGGGTAATGTTCGCGCTGATGTCCATCACATTCTTTTCACCCTGTTGCACCAGCGTACCGTCGGCACTCAGCACATCCTGATTGTTGTACAGGAAGTAGCTGCTCAGATAATGCGTATTTCCCTCGCCCGGCAACCAAGTCACGCCCAGCCCCACATCGCCCACAGGCTGTCCTTCATAAGTAAGCTTCTGTACATTGGCTTCGGCCGACACTTGTAGGGAGTTCTCCGTCTGGATATACTGGGCTTCGGCTGAGAACAAGCCGGTGAGACGGGGCAGATAAGGCATCACCTTGCTGAGCTCGCTCAGACGGAAACGGCTCAGCTCCACGTTCATATTCTGCAACGACACCGTATCCTGCCGATTGGACTGCATACGGAAACAGATGCCGTCATCGCTGTCCATATCCACATTGGCATAGACGCGCATGTTCTTGTGCAGATAAATCCAGTTGGCCTGATCCGCAAAGGTAAATTTGCGGTAGGCAATGATGGGGTTCTCGGGGATGAGATTCAGCAATACACCGTTTCCCTTCCCGTGTCCTTCGTTCAACGGTCGGGCATTGACGCCGAACAGAATACCCTTTTCACCGTTCTCGTCTTCGAAATCCAGTGTCAGTTCGGCGTCTTCGCTCCGGATTTCACCCGTCAGCGTGCTGCGGAACACGAACTGAGGATTTTGGGCATTGTTGATGACACCGCTTTGCAGCCTCATCCGTGTCGTATCCTGATGGACGGCAAAGAAGACAGTATCCAACTGCAACGAATCGGTATGCAGGCCGTGGATGGAAGTACGACCGTTGATACCCCATTCAGGAGTAAAGCCGAAGCTCAACTTCATTTCATGAAAACCCATGTGATACTGGGCCAGGAGGTCGTTTACCGGATTGTCTTCGCCAGCCTTTACAAACATGCCAGCCGATGGAAGTGCCCGTCGCAAAGCCGCATGATCAAGCCTCCGGTCCTCAATCTGTTTCATCAGCAGGTCGGCAAACTGATTGCTCTGCTCCATCAGCTTGTCCACCGTTCCCCGTGCCCGCAGCCACAGGTTCAAGTCGCCTGCCGACAGTTCCATCCGCACCGTGTCTCGCCGCACCTCCCCTTCCAGACGGAAAGCCAACGGACGTTTCAGGCGTTCGGGAATAAGCCCCAATTCATACAAGCCGACCCGCGACACATCCAAATCTACCGCACCGTCCAAATACTTACGGTCGAGCCTCATACTGCCATCCGCCTGCATCTTCAGCAATGCGTTGTCGCTGGTCAGGTTCACAGAAGCCAAGGCCGACTTCAGACCGGCTTTCAGATTGACTCCCGACAAATGCCACTTACCATACTGGAGGGCATCCAGCCGGAGCGAAGCGTCGGCCACGGTCCGCCGGGACAAGAAATCCACTCCCCTGCCCCGAGCCGCAGCGTGCATCGTCAGTTCATACAGACTGTCTTTGGGCAGGAAGTGATGGAGCTGGAGGGAGTCTACAGACAAATCGGCCCGATAGGCCTCGGTCGACAAATCGTAAAAGGCATCCAGGGCAAGACGTCCTCTCCCCTCCTTTATCTTCAGGTCCGATGACAGACGGTTACCTTCCAAGCCCACCTTGGCAGCCAGGTGCATGCTGTCGGGGATGGCCAACGTGCCGTCACCCGCCACACCGGCCAGTGTCGTCAGAAAGTCCAGGTTACGGGTCTGCATATCGAAATCCATCTGAACGGAACGGGTCAGGCTGTCAGTGACATTCCACAACTCACCGCCGCCCTTCATGGTAAAGGCACCGGGCAGGTCCACCAGGAAGCGGGATATCTGCATCTGCTTGAGATTTCCTTCCGTACCGGCACGAACGACCAAGGGATGGAACGGATAGGCTTTTTTGAATGCCTCGGGCAATCCGCCGGCAAAAAGAAGCACATCCGGCTTGCCGATACGAGCATCCAGGCGGACAGAAAGACGACCTGTCGTAGGAATCTCGACGAGTTCCCAATATGTCTGGGCAGCCAACTTCACCTCGCTGTGAGGCGTCAGCAACCGCAACCGGGGAATCTGTATCAATGTGGAATCGGCAAACACACGACCCGTCAGCGACGAAACGCTGAGCCCCGACCGCTCGTTCAAGGCAAACTCCTGAATCACGGCGTTCATGTTACGACCATAATAGAGCACCGAATCAATGCCCAACCGGATGTCACGAAGAGCGATGTGCGACGCATCGAATCCTTCAGCCGGACGTCCCGAACCGACATCATAACGCACCGACGCCCCTGAAAGGCGAAAACGCTGCCAGCCATAACGCTGGGCACCCAAATCAGCCTCCGCATCGGTAATCCCCAGTTCGGCAATCTGTGCAGACAGCGTTGTCGTGTCCAGCGGCATGGCCAGACTGGCAGACAAGTTTTTCAGCTTCAAGTTCTGCAAAGCCAGCTTCCACTTGACCGGAGCCGAAGTCGTGTCCTCTGGTTCGGAAGCCGTCGTATCGGACAGAAGCACATGCACCCGGGAATCTTCCAGCTCCACCTCGTTGAGCACCACTTCTTCCTTTACCAGATCTACACCATGGCTTTTCAAGAAGAAACGGCCCAGCTGTCCTTCCACACGCATTCCCTCCAGCAAATCGGCCGAATTGACAGAGACATCACTCAGGGTTACATGATCCACTTCCACCCGGCCATGCAACAAAGGCCACGCCTGAATGCGCATATTCAGACTGCCAAGGTCGAGCAACGTATCGGGAGCCTGTATGCCCTGCCCCGTTGAATCGGCCGGTTGCACCACCAAAGCGCCACGCACCAACAGATTGAGGGGGAAGCGCAAATCAATGCGCTCCACGGAGATATCCATGCCGGTAGCCTCGGAGGCAATCGCCGTAGCCTGTCTACGCAGGAAGTTCTGCACAGGGGGCACATAAAGCAGCACCATGAGCAGCGTAAACAAGGCAACAGGCGTAAGCAACACCCACAGCAATACCCGTAACCATCGTCTTTTTTTCTTTATCGGAGTCTCTTCTGTCACAACATCACGTATTTGAGTACAAAGTAAACAAATTCTGACGAAAAAAATTAGTTTTTCCCGAAATAAGCACGATTGAACGCTTAAAGTGGAGCAGCTTCCAACACATCTTCTATCCGCTTCAAGGCTTCCGATGCCGCCTCAAGCAAGTCTTCGGAGAGAGGCTGTCCCGATGCTCCTTCCAGCCTTCTCAACAAGGCCACCAGTCCGGATGCTTCGAGCATGATAAACAAAGGTATCATCTTATGGGATACGGCTGCCATTTCCGACACATCACCTCCATCGACCGCCTGCCTTAACCGGCCGGCATTCCGACGGGTTTCCGCAACGAAACTCTCCAGAATAGTGCGCGAAGCCTCGGCATCGTCGGCCGAGAAGGCGGTCAGTGCCGCAAAATTATAACCCTGCGATGTGGAAACGGGAGGCGGCTGGGGCACTTCCCCGACCAAGGCTTTCTGCGACAATTCGGCCAACAGTTCGGCCACGGTAAAGGGCTTGTGCAGACAACCCGAGAAACCATGCTCCACAAATTCCTCGCGCTGCATGTCGCTCCGCGCCGTTACGGCAATGATGGGAATGATACGTGCCTGCGGAATATTGGAAGCCCGAAGCAGATTCAAGAGGTCGAATCCGCTGATGGCCGGCATCTGTACATCGGTCAGCAGAACATCGAACGGTTCACCGCGCAAGGCATCGAGCAACTCATCCGGCTGCTGGCAGCAGACGGAATCCAGTCCACCCTGTTTCAGCATAGCCGCCGTCAGAGTCAGCTGGATACGGTCGTCGTCGATGAGCAAGGCCCGCTTCACCACAGGTACCTGTTCCTCGTGACCGGCAGCAGGACGTTCCTCCTCCACCGTATCGGCCGCCTTGTCAATGTGTACGGGATAGATGGGGATCCGCACGGTGAAGGTGCTTCCCTTTCCAGGCACACTGTCTACCTCGATGGAACCCTCGAGCAACTGTACCAGCATCTTCACGATGGACAGGCCGAGGCCGAACCCTTCCTTGCCCTGCGCTCCCGGCAGCCGGGTAAACTCCTGAAAGATACGTTCGCGGTCGGACGGCTCCATGCCCTTCCCTGTATCGGCTACCGCTACGACCAGCATCCGGTCTTCATAGCGTGCGGTCAGGGTAATGCCTCCCCGGTCGGTAAACTTCACGGCATTGGACAACAGGTTGTTGATGATCTGACGCAGGCGCAACGGGTCACAGATAAAGGTCCCGTCCAGCTCGGGAGCCGTCTCGCAATGCAGAGCCAGTCCCTTGGCTGCCGTCAACGGCTCGAAGCTCACCCGAATCTCCTCCATCAGACGGGCCGGATGGAAGCTGACGCGATTGATTTCAGCCTTATGCAAGTCCAGCCGATGGAAGTCGAGCAGGTCTGTAACCAGCTTCAACAGATGTTCCGACGAAGTCTTCATGTTGTCCAGATAGAAACGCTGCCGCTCGTCGACGGTCAAGCGTGACAACAGGTCGGCATACCCCATGATAGACCCCAGCGGTGCCTTGAAGTCGTGCGTGATGGCCAGCATCAACTTCTCGCGCGTAGCGAGCAAGTCCTCGGCACGGCGCCGCGCCTCTTCCAGTTCACGGCGGTAACGGTTGCTGCGGGTCACGTCACGTCCGATCAGCATCAGGAAAAAGGCGGAAAGCAAGACGGCACCCACGGCAATGCCTCCGATGATACGGGCCGAGCGCTGCCGCACCCGCTCCTGCCTTTCGTCCGCCTCGCGGGCCCGAAGCAGCACTTCCTGTTCATAACCTTTCAGCAGGCTGTCGATGCGGGCGTTGAGTATTTTGTCCAATCCACGCAGGTAGCGCTGGCGCCGCTGCACCGTCACCTGCTGTTCTTGCCGCTTCTGGGTTACGGCCTTCAGCCGCTCCTGCAGGGAGTCCACCGGATTGTAGGTATCGTAGAGAGTGTCCATTGCCACTTCGGTCGACGTGCGGATCTGGACCGTCGTATCTTCCTTGGGAGGCACGAAAACTTCCCCCAAGCGCTTGAAGAACCCTTTCTTCTCCTTCTTGGGCGTCCGGATGGTGTCGCGCCGCTTCACCACATGCTGCTGCACCCGCTGGCGGATGATGATGGTGTCGTGCTGGGCTATCATCTGCTCGATGTCGTTGGTGGAAATCAGGCTGTCGCTGGCCGCACTCATCATGCGCAGCAGGCGGATGGTATTCTCGTCCTTTTCGCGGAGCAAGGTCATCAGGCTGTCCTCCCACTGCATGTTGCGATCCTCGGAAAGGGTCAGATTGCCCATCTCCCGATTGACGAAGAACAGGGAGAACAGCAGCACGGCCAGCATCAAGGCATAGCCCAAAGTGATCTTCACACGCGAAACATGGGTCTTGGTACGCATAGGCTATCGGGTTTTAGAGCGGAAACGTCCCCACAACATCAGCCCGGCACTGGTCAGCCCGAAGGGAAAGGCCATCCACACCCCCGGCAGTCCCCAGCCGAGCACGAATCCGCAGAAATATCCTACCGGCAAAGATATAAGAAAATAGGCAATAAACGCTATCAGCATCATCGGTTTAACGTCGGTAATGCCACGCAGGGCATTGGCGAAATTGATTTGCAGGCCGTCGCCAAACTGATAGATGAGGAAGGGGAAAAACAACGCGGAAACCAGGGCAGAAACTTCCGCATTGTCCGTAAACCATCCGCCTACCCGACTGCGGAAGGCAAAGACGATGCTGAGCAGAATGACGCCCATGAAGAGGATGAGATGAAAGCCTGCGTAGGCCACGCGGCGCACATTCCGCACATCGCCCTGCCCGTGAAAATTGCTGACGCGCACCGCTACGGCCGCCCCCATGCCATAGAACATCATGAACGTGAATTGCGAAATGGTGAGCATAATCTGATGGGAGGCCAGCGCCAGCGTGCCCAGCCAGCCGACCATCACCGTACTGAGGCTGAACGAAGCGGTCTCCATCCCCATCTGCAGGCCGACGGGCCATCCCAAGGCATTGAGACGGCGGAACACCGGCACCGACCATCCCAACCGCCACACTCCGACCCGATAACGGGCAAACCGACGGCTGCGCCACACAATCAGCGCAAAGGTTACCACCATCACGATGCGCGACAGGAGTGTACTCAGCCCGGCACCCAGCAGTCCCAGCTCGGGCAGCCCCAGCTTGCCGTTTATCAGCACATAGTTGCCCACGATGTTCAGCGCATTGCCTCCCAGCAGCAGCCACATGGCCGTCTGTGTATCGGTAATGCCGTCGGTAAACTGCTTGAATCCGTTGAACAGCAGCACGAAAAGCAGGGAAGCCAGCAACACCAGATAATAAGGACGGATCAGCGGCAACAATTCCTCCGGCTGGCCCAACCGCCCGATGTTGAAGTACAGGACTCCCATCACCACCGTCAGCAACACTGCCACCAGCGCATTGGCCACCAGGCTGCACAACAGGGCCTGCCCCGCCTCGGCAAAGCGACGGTTACCGTAAAGGGCTCCCACCACCGGCGTCAGGCCATAGCTGAAACCTGTACTGAAAATGATGCACAAGTTAAACAGATTGTTGACAAACGAAGCCGCGCCCAGCTCCTCTGTACTGTGATGGCCAATCATCAGCGTATCGGCAAAGCCCAATATAATGACGCCCAACTGCCCCACCACAATCGGAAAGCCCAGGCGGACCAACGCACGATAGTGCCCGCCATAAGTCTGCATCCAGTGTTTCATCGAGAATTTTCTAAAGATAGTTTCGTAAATTCTCACAAAGGTAGTTCATTTATTCCAAATAAGCAAAGCATGTCCTGCGGCAGGTCTCATAAAAGAAGCGCTTTGAGAATTTGCCTTTTTTATTTATTTGCATGACAGAAACCTTTTTAATCGAACAACCATGAAGAAAAGCATGCCCCTCTGCCTCGTCCTTCTGTTATCGATATTCACCGCATGCCATTCCACGAACGGCCAATCAGAAGACGACACAATCCTACTGCCGCTCAATCTGACCTCACCCCAGAAAGAGCTCCCCCTGTCATCTTTCATAGACAGTGTGACAACCATTCGGCTCGCCTTGCCGGACAGTATGTTCTTCGGCTCAGTTTCACGTATCTATTTTGAAGGGAACAACATCTATGCATCAGATTCCAAACAGAATGTTGTATTCCGTTTCGACCGCTCAGGCAGGTTCCTCAACAGCATCGGACGTCAAGGAGGCGGGCCGGGAGAATATACCGAATTATCTGGTTTCTTTCTGGGCAAAGACTGTCTGTATCTGGAGACTTGGCTACCCGCCGAATCTTCAGCTATTCCCCCGATGGCACATTCATTCGAAACATCACCTTTCCATTCAGTTTAATTTATGATGACATTGTAGCCCTTCCGGACAGTAATTTCCTGTGCTATCAATTGTCCTGTTCACAATTGGACAACAGCAACGGACTTTGGATTATGAACGATAAAGGCGAAAAGGTAGAAACAATCCTGCAAAAGGAGGAAGTGTACCCCTACAGTTCAAGTATGTTTGCCCGAATGACTACCGATACGGAAGGAATTGTTCACGCTTTCAATCCTTCCAGCGGAGAATTTTACAGGTACGACCCCGTTCAAAAAACTGTCAGCCGGACTTATCAGTTCCAGCCCGATGTAAAATTAGAAAGTCAGTTCATAGGGCATAGGACAACGCTGGACATCAAGGATGAACGGGCCGGTTGTGATATGGCCATCGAATCCGACCATTACCTGTATACCCTTTGGAGCATCTTTTCCGATAGTCCGAGAGGAAGAGGAGTACATGTCCTGTATCATAAACAGACCGGAGAACTGACAACGTTCGAACGTCCCCTTATCGATCTTCCCGGCATGTTTTCATTAGGACTTTATGTTTCTTCCAATTATCCCAACGCGTTGGTCCTTCAATATTCGGATGAATATGTTGCGGAATATTATCCCAAAGAATATAAAGAATTGGAAATGAAAGAGAATATATTGCTTGTGAAAGTTCTGCACTTCAAGTGACGTGCAAGGCATGAGCTTCCCTCCCAAAGAAAGCAATCTTTCAGGCTGGAAAAAGCAATGATTTAGGCTGGGAAAAGCAATGTTTTAAGCTGGGCAAACGAATGCTTTAGGCTGGGCAAACAGACGCTTTGCCCTGCTTATTTTTTTTCTTTCATTCTTTCCGATAATGCAGTACCACTCCATTCTCGCGACGGAAGGCGCGGTCGGCCACCTGACGGAGGTGGTCGGCGGTGACGGAACGGTAGTTGTCCACCTCACGGTCGATGTCCTCGGCACGGCCGGTCAGCTCGAACCAGGCCAGGTTGGTGGCCACATTCAGGTAATGGATGTTGCCGAAAATCTGGGCGGCCTCGAACTTGTTCTTCACCTTTTCCAGCTCGGGTTCGTCGACCAGCTGGCGGCGGAGCTGCTCCAGCTCTTCGCGGACGGCCGCTTAGGCCTCGTCGAGCGACACACCCGGCGAAGGTTTGCCACCGACATGAATCAAGCCGGCATCGCGGCTGCCCGAGATATAGGCATCGATACTGGAGAAAAGTTTCTGTTCCTGCACCAGCCGGCGGTTCAAGCGGCTGGAGCGACCGTTGGACAAGATATCAGAAAGAATGTCGAAGGCATAATAGTCGGGGCGGCACATACGGAAGGCCATGAAAAGAGCGTCGAGAGGAACCGGACGCTCTACGACAAGACGGCGTTCCCCGGTCTGCTCAGGTTCCTGGGGTAACTGGCGCACAGGCACCTCCCGACGGGGAATGGGGCCGAACCATTTCTGCGTCAGCCGCACGGTTTCCTCCCACGTGATGTTGCCGGCCACGGCCAGGACGGCATTGTTGGGAGCATAGTGGCGGTAGAAGAATTCACGCACCTCGTCGAGCGTGGCTTGTGCGATGTGCGACAGTTCCTTGCCGATGGTGGGCCACTGGTAGGGATGGACACGATAGGCCAGCGGAGCAGATGCCCCACATCGCCATACGGCTGGTTGAGGCAGCGTTGCTTGAACTCCTCCATCACCACACCGCGCTGCACTTCGAGGCTCCGCTCGCTGAAGTCCAGTCCCAGCATGCGGTCGGATTCCAGCCAGAAGCCCGTCTCCACATTCTGTCGGGGGACGGTGAGGTAATAGTTGGTGATGTCGTTGTTGGTCCAGGCATTGTTCTCGCCTCCCGCCAGCTGGAGGGGGGTGTCATAGTCGGGAATGTTCAGGGACCCACCGAACATCAGGTGTTCGAACAGATGGGCAAACCCCGTATGCTCGGGGTGCTCGTCGCGCGCGCCTACATCATATACGATGTTCAGCGCCACCATCTGCGTGCTGGTATCCTCGACATGCACCAGCCGCAAGCCATTCTCCAATACCTGTCTGTTGATCTTGAACATTCCCGTCTGAGCCTTAATTCAAAACTTCCACTTTCACAATCTTCACATCCTCTTCGGGGCGGTCGTTGCGGTCGGTCTTCACCCGCTGGATCTTGTCGACCACGTCCATACCCTCGAGCACTTCACCGAAGACGGTGTACTCACCGTCCAGATGGGGCGTACCGCCCACGGTCGTATAGGCTTTCACCTGCTCGGGCGTGAAGCGGAATTCGGGCTGGCCGGCCAGCTGCCTCTCCACCTGGGCTATGAGTGTGTCCTGCAGGTTCATCAGTCCTTCCTGGTCGCCTGCCTTGCGCATCTTGTAGATGTCCTTGGCATGCTTGGAGGCCAACGTGTTGAACAGGTTGTTGAAGCGCATCTGGTTCATCTGCTGCTCCATGCTCAGCAGGGCCGAATCGCTGTACACCTTGCCGGTAACGATGTAGAACTGACAGCCCGACGAAGCCTTCTGGGGATTCACGTTGTCCCCCTGGCGGGCGGCAGACAAAGCACCTTTCTTATGGAAATACTTGGGATAGACAAACTCGGCAGGGACGGTATAGCCCACATCGCCCGCACCCAGCATCTGACCCTTGGACGCGTTCTTCGAATCGGGGTCACCTGCCTGTATCATGAAGTCCTTGATGACACGGTGAAAGAGGGTTCCCTCATAGGTACCGTTCTCGGCCAGCTTGATGAAATTGTCCCGATGCTGGGGAGTTTCGTTGTACAGCTTCACCACGATGTCGCCCGCGGTGGTTTCAATCTTCAGTTTGGTTTCTTCGCTCATATCTTTCGCTTTTTTATCCGATTTGCAGGCCACAAAGCCGCAAACCAGGATGGTTAATAATACAACTGTTGCCTTTTTCATCTTACTTTTTGTTTAATTTATAGCTGCAAAGTTACTACAAAAAAGTGAAATGCGGAAAGATATAGTGATAGAATTGA
>ERZ780226.1935-NODE-1935-length-15199-cov-3.894348_pt1 | contig 15199 bp, 9 predicted proteins | sample MGYA00511165_ERZ780226 | MGnify/ENA primary metagenome ERZ780226 (study PRJEB29588, sample SAMEA2152373) | human gut metagenome | biome: human gut; feature: human-associated habitat; material: faeces | place: Denmark | collected 2008/2010 ...
CTCCTGCATGCCGCGCCCGCCCTTGGGGGCTTCGTGGGTGATGACCACCACATCGCCGCTCTGCACCTTGCCGCCCAGAATACCTTCGCAGGCAGCTTCCTGCGAGTCGAACACTTTGGCTGGGCCTGTGAACTTCCAGACACTTTCGTCCACACCGGCGGTCTTCACTACGCAACCGTCCTGAGCGATGTTACCCTTCAGCACGGCCAGGCCGCCGTCCTTGCTGTAGGCATGCTCCAGGTCGCGGATGCAACCTTCGGCACGGTCGGTGTCATATTCCTTATAATAGTTGTCCTGCGAACCCAGCTTCAGGTTGAACTTGCCGCCGGGGGCGCTGGCGTATTTCTTCAGCGCCTTCTTGCAGACGTTGGGGCTGGTAATGCAATACTGGTCTATCTCTTCGGCGAGTGTCAGGCCGTCCACGCGCTTCACGCTGGTATCCACCAGACCACCCTTGGCCAGCTGGGCCATGATGGCCACGATGCCGCCCGCCCGGTTCACGTCCTGTACATGGTACTTCTGCGTGTTGGGCGCCACCTTACAGAGGCAGGGAGTCTTACGCGAGAGCATGTCGATGTCTTCCATCTTGAAGTCGGCTCCCGCCTCGTGGGCCACAGCCAGCAGGTGGAGCACCGTGTTGGTCGAACCGCCCATGGCGATGTCCAGCGTCATGGCGTTGAGGAAAGCCTCGCGGGTAGCGATGCTGCGGGGCAGCACGCTCTCGTCGCCGTCCTCATAGTATTTGTAGGCATTCTCCACAATCAGCTTGGCGGCATCCTTGAAGAGCTTCTTTCGGTTCTCGTGTGTAGCTACGATGGTACCGTTGCCCGGCAGGGCCAGACCAATGGCCTCGTTCAGGCAGTTCATGGAGTTGGCGGTGAACATGCCCGAACAGCATCCGCACGTGGGGCAGGCATGCTGTTCAATCTTGGCCACGTCGTCGTCGCTCACCGTCGTGTCGGCCGACTTGATCATAGCATCAATCAGGTCGAGGTGCTGCCCCTTCCATTCGCCCGCTTCCATCGGTCCACCCGAAACGAAGACGGTAGGGATGTTCAGGCGCATGGCAGCCATGAGCATACCCGGCGTTATCTTGTCGCAGTTGCTGATGCACACCATGGCGTCGGCCTTGTGGGCGTTGACCATATACTCCACGCTGTCGGCAATGATGTCGCGCGAAGGCAGGGAGTAGAGCATGCCGTCATGTCCCATGGCGATACCGTCGTCAATGGCGATGGTGTTGAACTCGGCGGCAAAGCAGCCCAGCTTTTCAATCTCTTCCTTGACATACTGGCCGATTTCGTGCAGGTGAACGTGTCCCGGCACAAACTGCGTGAACGAATTGACGATGGCAATGATGGGCTTTCCCATCTGCTCGCGCTTCATGCCGTTGGCCACCCACAACGCGCGTGCCCCGGCCATGCGACGGCCTTGCGTACTGAACGAACTGCGTAACTGGTGTTTCATCTTTGTTGTTCTCCTTTCAATGAAAAAGCCCTTCTCATCGGTGAGAAAGGCTTTACTAATTATCTTCTGACGTATGGATACATACACGAACCTTTCTCACGCTCTTGATTTCAAGACCACGACGCGAATAATATGCAGGACTGCCAGGTTAATGGATGTATGTAGCATCATAAGTTTCTTCTTTTTATAATATTGACAAATAGATTATCTTTATCGTTTAACGTGATGCAAAGGTAAGGGCTTTTTTATAATATCCAAACAGTTTGAAGAAAAAAATCATATTTTTCTGTAGAATCGTAAGGAAAGAGTGGATAAAACTCTCCTTTTATTATCAGAAAGAGGACTATCAAAAGCGACGGACAGGCACTTCGTCCTCCCCCATCCTATGCAAACACTTTCCTTTTCGCAACGGTTCACTTATTATACATGTATTTGAATATTAACAATATACAATTTTAAAAGTAGTGTAACAATTTTGCAGTACTACTGCAAATTACTTGCGGAAACACAACAAGCCGCTTGCGGAAATGCGCAAACGGCTTGCAGGAAAAACTTCGGGCGAAGGACTACGCTTCAGAAGTCTAAAACAAATGCCTGCGTTGCACCGGCATAAACAGGATTGCCTGACGGACGGAATTCAACGGTCTGCTCTCCCCCTTTCCGCCCTTTCACCTGTACTGTCACCCGGATGGGTTGTCGCGTCTGTCCAGGATCGGCCACGTGGAGGATCGGATGCCGAGGATCTGCGTCTTTCAATATCAAGGCACAAGGCTTGTCCACACGAATGAACAACTGACCATCCGCAAACTCACCCGGCTGATAGAACACCAACTGCCAAATGCCCAGCTTCTTGTGGCAAACGGCCTGCACATTGGCGGTATTGCTCAAGATTTCGACCGAAGCCACCTTCCGATATGCCTCCATTTCCTCGGCTGTACGCTTGCCGGGTACCACCACATAGGCATAAGTCGCAGCCTGAGGTTGTTGACCGTGGTCAAGACTCAATGTAAACACATTCTCTTCAACCGGTTCCTTCCGGTTCACACTGTTATTGATGTCGTACCAACTGCCACTCTGACGCTGTACACCTGTCACCACACGGCCTCCCTGCGGAAACAGATAGCCGATACCGTCGTGCAGCACCCAGTCAGCTTTCTCGTAAACCGTTTCGTGAGAAGGAAGCATTTCCTGCTTTCCTCCAACCGAAATCACGGCACCCTTGGTCGAGGCCAGGCACTGGTTGACCGACGTATAGACCGCTTCAGACGAAAAAGAACGGATATCCGAGCCCAGACAAACCACTTCATCGTCAAAGAAGAACCAAGCCTTGTGTGCTCCAGTATTGATATTCTTGTACGTATCCATGTACGCATAAGCCGTAACCCCATACAGGCTGTCGGACACACCGCCTGCAAAGTTCGAGGTTCCCATACACTGCCAGTCACTTGCTGCCAGAGGAATTTCCTTGAGCTGGGGAGCCGTCACTCCCGGTACGCGAGTCCAGTTCCAAGTCGGAAAGATATTGAAGTATTCACCTCCACGAGTCGTGATGTTCGTACATCCGTCTGACAGAAAATACGTTTTCAGGTTTTCTCCGTTACCATATTCGCAACGGGCTGTACGGGCCGACACGAGGCGGACATCAAAAGCATACTGTGGACGCACGTGAAGCGTATAGTCGCCACGGAAATAATGCGTATGCTTCGGAACCAGTCCTTCACCCGGTGTCTTCGTCCCTTCCATACGAGCTACAATGTCACGGAATTCATCGGCATGGGCCGGATCCAGTTCCACCATACGCTTGGCAAACAGGGCCGTACGCGACTTGTCCAAAATGCCAGGACGGCTGATGCTGCGCCCCAATACATCGAATGACATATACTTGCCACGCATAACAGCATAGTAGGTCTCCCGCATGAACTTGCTGATCAGATTCAGCTTGTCCTGCGGCATGGCGAAACGGGTGCCACGGGTATACATCGCCACCTGCGTCACTCCTTTAAGAATCTCGTCACCATATCCGCCGATATAGAGCTGTTGCCCGTGCTGGAAATTGCTGTTATCATACTGAAAGCCTTCCCCCGTCGTATAGACCACCGGATTATAGACATTCTCCAGCGCATAAGCCAAATCCTTGGCATTCTGTTGCAGACACGAACGATAGATCCAATGCAAGGCAATATCCGTACGGTTGGCACCGGTCCATTTGGCCGGATCGCCTCCGTCCTCGCGTATACGATCCAATATGTTGTTTTCCAATTCAGCTGGAAGTTTCTGTTTGCCCGTACGCATCTGGATGAGCAGTACTCCCAGTTTCTGAGGTTCGGAAATCTGGTTATACCACCAATTATGGCACCACGGATTACGTTCCTGCCAAAATTCCAATCCTTTCACAATCTTATCATACAAAGTCTTTTCACCAAAATATTTGTTCTTCGGATTGGTATAGGCAAACACAAAATCGCTGATACGCTCCACATGAACCAACGGCGGCCAATTGGTACGCCGAATACTGGCATAGTCCACATCAGTGAACGAACCGTCTTTTTCGTTATACTTAGCCAATGCCCCATCAATGGAGGGATTGGATACAAAATCCTGACGGATCATCTGCATCAGCGTTTCAAACTCATCTCCCGGCTGTACATTATCTTGTGACAGAACAGGTATGCCTGCACAAACAATCATCAATCCAATGAACGAAAACAAAAATTCTTTTCTAAAATTCATAATTATATATTCTTTAGGCTCGCAAAGTTAATCCTAAGCCCGTTATCCGCTTTTCTCTTTTTGCTTTTTCCTTTACTCTCATTCTAAAAATTTGCCGTCCATTCATCTATCAACGCACAGCAATCTCTGCAAACCCCATCGGTTCGTCTTCCGCAACCATACGGATTGCTTTCAGATAGAGATAGCGTGCCTTGACAGGCGTGAAGTAAACAGACTGCATCACAGGATTGTTACGGATATTAGAAAACTCACCTGCTTTGACCATAGTAGCATTCTTTCCATCGATGTCGGCTACAGACAACTCATAATGTGAAACCAACCCTCTGTTTGGTTCACCTTGGTCGGGCAAGAAGTGGAAGGAAGAAACAAAGCGTTCACTACCCAAGTCAACAGTCAGCAAATCACCGCCGACAAAACAGGTGGTCTTCTCGTTACGGTCGGAAGCAAAGACTGCCTCTTCCGGCTCCACACCGGAAAGGGTGAAAGGAAGGCTCTGCATCTGGGTAGTAGGTACTGCTTCAAAAAGTATGTCGGCGTTTTCACCGGCATCATACACTCCAATGTTGTTGATGCACAGCGGACCACGCGCATCGGTAATTCGGATACGGATGCCGTCAGAAACAACGGAAGAGAAACGCAACAGGCGCTTGTAACCAATAGTCGTGGTCTCTTCGTTCAGGACAACAGGCTGCCAGTCACCCGAATCATCACGATATTCCACGGTAAAAGCCTTCACACGCTGACCCAAAGGGATGTATTCTTGCAACAGCATACGGTTCATCCTCGTCGGTGAGGAAAAAGAGAACGTGATGTCGGCCGTCGTCACACTGTCGGCAGTAGCCCAATAGGTGTCATAATCATCGTCCGTCAAGGCTGAAGCCACATAATTGCCACCGCGTTCGTCACTTACCTGAGGAACCATTCCTGCTACCAGGTTTGTTTTCAATTCCCTCTGTATCATCTGATGAAAACGGACAGCATTGGCCGAATCGACCGGATGAATCAGACCGTTCCTGTCTACCGGAAAATTAAGCAGCAAGGTACCGTTATGGCCTACACTGCGATAATAAAGGTCGACCAGCTGTTGGGGCGTCTTCACCAAGCTATCCTGTTCCGGATGGTAAAACCAGCCCGGCCGAATGGATACATCACACTCAGCAGCCACCCACTGGTTGCCATCAGCATGACCATACTGCAGTTCGTAACTTTTGTCATAACCAGGATAAACTTCCCCTCTACGAAGGAAAGACCAGTTGGTAGCTCCGGCAAATCCACGTTCATTACCTACCCAACGGCATCCGGGTCCACCGTCCGAAAAGATAACAGCCTGCGGCTGGATACTGTCCAGCATCTCGTAAATGCGAGGATAGTTATAATAGTTACGCCGATCGATGGTCCGGGTTTCTTTGGCTCCCCCATACCATCCATCACCACCATTGGCACCATCGAACCACACTTCAAATACTTCGCCGTAATTGGTCAGCAAGTCGCGCAGCTGGGCATAGAAATAATCCAAATATTCCGGTGTCCCGTAATTAGCCTGATGACGGTCCCACGGCGAAAGATAGACTGCAAACTTCAATCCATACTTCTTGCAGGCTTCCGACAATTCACGCACGACATCGCCCTTGCCTTCCTTATAGGGACTATTGGCTATACTGTAATCTGTACCAGCAAAAGGCCACAAACAGAAACCGTCGTGATGCTTGGCCGTCAGAATCACTCCCTTCATTCCAGCAGCCACCAATGTACGGGCCCACTGTTCACAATCAAGACGGGCTGGATTGAACATTTCCGCAGGTGTATCGCCATATCCCCATTCACGGTCGTTAAACGTATTTAGTCCGAAATGAATGAAAGCATAAGTTTCCATCTTCTGCCATTCCACCTGCTTGGCTTCCGGAACAGGAAACAAAGGCGCAGGAGACTCCACATGGATTGACGAACACGAATGCATGCCCAAGGCCAATGCTGAGACCAGGCATAAAGCTGACAGACAGGTATTTTTCTTCATATGTAGATTTGTTTAAATGAGTCATCGGTTTGCATGGTTCAGAGATACACCGTTCGCCGCTCGGCAATGGACAATTTGGACCAGGGAGTGACAGAAGTCCACAATGCCAGGTCGGTAATGTCTACCGGATAGGGTTCCGTACCGTCAAGGTCGGCCTCCAACGCTTTCAACATCACATAATCCATGCCGTGATGATGAGTATCCACCCGAAGGGCTTCCTGCCCCCACCGCTTCCAATAGCTGTGTTCGTAACGGTGGATGTAAGGCTCGTCCGCCTCCCAAGCCTCATCAGGGCTGCATCCCTCGATATAAATCTGCCGACGGTCGCCCTGCCAAATTCCCTTTGTGCCCTGTATTTCGAAATCAAGGCTGCGCGGACGGGGCAAGGTCGTGTCGTGTGTCAACGTGACCAATACTCCCTTTTCGGTTTCCAACTGGGTTACCACCACATCGCCCAACGTAATCTTCACCTCGGAAGGGCCACCCAAATCGCAGATGCGCTGCTGCAGGCCGGCAGGTTTGGAAGCAAAAGAAGTGAGGCACTTGAAACGGTCGGTACGCCCGATACCCGCTATCAGACACAATGGTGCCAAGCCATGCGTGGGATACAGGTCACCATTCTCTTCCTGATAGAAACGGCTCCGCCACACACTTTCCGTTTTGCTCCGGTTGCCCAGCGTACCGTCGTCGTCCAACAGCAGCCGGCGCAAATCGTGACGATAACCGCCACGCATATACACCACTTCCCCCAACGTACCGGCCTGCACCATATTATATATAGCAAGATTCTCCCGCATGAAAAGAGTGTTCTCCAGCGGATAGACCTTATGGCCCGTGCGAGCGGCCAGCTCTATCAGCGGACGATATTCGTCCACATAAAGTCCACCCTTGATTTCCAGCGCCACATCGGCCCCCTGCTCCACGCAACGCATAGCATGCTGCACATGGCATTGCCACGGCGAAGCCACGAATACCAGACGGGGCCTCTGTTCGGCCAGCATGTTCAGATAATCGTCGTCACTACGGTTGTAGCAAACCACATCGGGCATGCCGACATCCTCTACCCCAGGGTCGGCAACGGCCACGACACGGAAACCGGGGATATGGCATATCAGCCGAAGCAACTGCATGCCCCGATAGCCTACACCTATGAATGCTGTCTTTATCATACGCTGTCTTCCTTTCCATCACACCTTCCACTACAGGAAAAGGTGTGTCAAAGATACGAAGTTTTGCAACATAAGCCAAAAGTTTCGTATCTTTGCCCACTGAACTGAAGATTATTCACCAAAAACAATTCATAGAAATGGAAAACAAATACATCACCGTAGCCTACAAATTGTACTCCATCGAAGACGGAGAACGCGAATTTACCGAAGAAGCTACCGTAGAACATCCCTTCCAGTTCATCTCAGGATTGGGACTGACACTGGATGCCTTCGAGGAACAAATCAAAGGCCTGAACGCCGGCGACAAGTTTGACTTTACCATCGCCTGCACTGACGCATACGGAGAATATGATGAAGACCACGTGATTGACCTGCCGAAAGATATTTTCCTGATTGACGGCAAGTTTGACAACGAACATATCAAAGCGGGGGCTATCGTGCCTCTGATGACAGCCGAAGGCCAGCACATCAACGGAAGCGTGGTAGAAGTGAAAGATGATGTGGTAGTAATGGACATGAACCATCCTCTGGCCGGATGCGACCTGAACTTTGTCGGTGAAGTTGTGACCAGCCGCGAAGCCAGCAACGAAGAACTGGCCGAAATGGCTCGCATGATGAGCGGAGGTTGCGGCGGCGGATGCGGCAGCTGTGGTGGCGGATGCGGCGACCACGACTGTGGCGACGATTGCGGATGCGAAGGTGGATGCTGCCACTAAAACAATGAAAAACTAAAAATGAAGAATGAAGAATTTTCGTATATGCCTTGTCTGATAATATAGGAAAATCCTTCATTCTTCATTTTTTAGCTTTAGTTCTTCATCTACTTGCTTGTCATAATGTCCAGCACCAGCTTGTCTGTTTCGTTCATTCCCTGCGACCCTATCTTAGTCAGGTTACGGATACTCTGATCGACATCGGCATCTATGATGCCTTCTACCGAAGTGACACAGCGGTTTTCCATCGCCATAATGGCGGAAAGGACGGCTGTAGACACACCGGTCGTCACCTTTAAGGCACAACTTGGCTTGGCACCATCGCAAATCATTCCTGTCAGATTGGCTATCATGTTCTGTACGGCATAAGTTATCTGCTCATAAGTGCCACCCATCAGCCACGTAATACCACAACTGGACCCCGTAGCGGCCACCACACAACCACACAGCGCAGACAGACGGCCCAGGCTTTCCTTTATATAAATGACCGTCAGATGGCTCAGCATCAAGGCACGGATCAGTTCTTCTTCCGACTTGCCGTTCTCTTCGGCAAAGACCACAACGGGAAGCGTAGCCGATATGCCCTGGTTGCCGCTGCCCGAATTGCTCATCACCGGTATCATGGCACCGGCCATACGCGCGTCGCAGGCACCGGACGTATAGGAAAGAATGTGCGAAAAGACACTGTCGCCCATCACCTTGTGTTCGTAGGTACCGCGGAGCATCTTGCCCAGACCGTGGCCGTAGTCACCTTCAAAGGAACGTTCGGCGGCAGCCTTGTTCAGGCGGGCCGTATCGAGAATGAAGCGGATCTCATCCAAGGCCGCCGTCGTGGAAAAGACGTTTCGGGAGCGCAACGTCAGGTCGGGTACCGGCATCTCCTCTTCTTCGCCGGAAGCCGTCTGCTTGTCGAGCAGCACTTCGCCGTCGCGGGCCACGTAGACAAACGACGTATGCCCTCCGGCAATGATGGCCGTGGCTACATGCCCACCGGCTTCGCAACACACCTCTATATATAGTTTCTCCGTAATGTCCGGCTTGAGGGCAATGAAGATGCGCTTTTCCCCGATGAAACGCTTGCCGGCCTCCACGGCTTCGGGTGTACTGTCCTTCAACACTTCCAACTGATATGCTGACTTGCCGACCAGGGCACCCAAGGCAATGGCAATGGGCAAACCGATCATCCCCGTCCCGGGAATGCCGACACCCATGGCGTTCTTCAGGATATTGGCACTGAGCCACACACTGATTTTCTCGGGCTTCATGCCCAGCGTTTCGGTAGCCCGCGCCACACACAAGGCCACGGCAATGGGCTCCGTACAGCCGATGGCCGGAACCACCTCGCGCTTTACCAGCGCTATAATCTGTTGTCTTTCTGCTTCGTTTATCATTCTGTCAGTTGATTTAAGTTCCTGCAAAGGTAGGAAAAAGGTTTTATCAATCAAATAGTCAGCACGGGGAATTTAATGTGCCGTAAATGACAGAATTTCAAAAAAGAAACGTAACTTTGCCTGCTCATTCATTTATGATATTATTTTTATGAAAGTCAAACAGTTATTACCTTGCTTCCTGCTGACAGCCTCGCTGTGCTCCTGCATACAGGACGAAGCGCTGAATGTGGAAGCGGCCATCGATGCCTGCACGGGAACTGATGTACAGTTTACCAACGCTATTAACAACAACAGGGGATTCAACATCTATGTCAACAAAGGGGCCGACCTGTCCAGACAGACGCTGACATTCACCATTCCCCAAGGGGCTACCATCGAACTCTCCAATCCGACGGAAGGCGACAGCGATTTCACTCCGAACGCAGACGGCACTTATACGGCTGTCATCAATTTCGGCAACGACAACCACACCCGTCACCTGACAGTCACTTCGGAAGACAAATCCAACCGTGTGGACTACCAGATCTGCGTCATCCTGATGGAACTGCCCACCCGCTACCACTTCGAACGCCTGCAGAACAGCAACGAGCCATACCACATCCTGCTGGAAGAAGAACCGATCAGCCCGGACGGCCTGCTGCGCACCCTGCAATGGTGCAGCGGAAATCCGGGTTATGAACTGACCAAGATGGCCTCTACTCCTCAGGGATATCCGACGGTGCAGGCCGACGAAGGCTATGTAGGCAAATGTGTAAAGCTGGAGACACGCAACACCGGCAGCTTCGGTGCCATGGTGGGCATGCACATTGCCGCCGGAAACCTGTTTACCGGTTCGTTTGACCTGAGCAACGCCCTGAACAATGCCCCTGCAGCCACCCACTTCGGCGTACAGTTCTACAAAACACCGTCACGGCTGAAAGGATATTATAAATTCAAACGAGGAGAGGTCTATACCGAAGACGGTGAAACAGTAAACGGCAAGCAGGACTCGTTCGACATCTATGCCATCCTGTATGAAGCCGAAGACAATGCCTTCATGCTCGACGGAAGCAACGCCCTGACCGACCCAAGCATCGTACTGATGGCCCGCATCGACCAGGCAGACGCCGTGGAAACCGATACCTGGAGAGCTTTTGACCTTCCCTTCGAAGGCCGGAACGGAAAGAGCATCAATGCACAGAAGCTGGCAGACGGCAAGTACAAGCTGGGCATCGTGTTCTCGTCGAGCATCGGCGGCGCCTACTTCAAAGGCTCTGTAGGAAGTACACTCTATGTAGACGAAGTGGAACTGATTTGTGAAGAAGACCTATAAACAACTTGATCTGTAAAAAAAGAATATGATGAACAAAAAACTGACCCATATGGCAGCCCTGGCTCTCGTCCTGCTGCTGACAGGCACGAAGCTCTATGCACAGGAAGACAGAAACCAAGGCATCATCCAGTCCTATCTGCACGGATGGGAATATGCACTGAAAGCCGGATTCAGCATCGGAGGCACTTCGCCCCTGCCGCTTCCACAAGAAATCAGGACCATCAACGGCTATACGCCCGGAGGAGTGGCCATCTCCATCGAAGGAAACACCACTAAATGGTTCGACCCCAAGAAGACATGGGGTATCACCTTCGGCGTGCGGCTGGAAAGCAAGAAGATGACAACCGATGCCGGTGTGAAAAACTATCACATGGAAATTATCAACGCCGAAAACGGGAAACCTCTTGCCGGCCTCTGGACCGGAAACGTAAAGACCAAGGTGAACAACTCCTATCTGACCGTGCCCGTACTGGCCAACTACAAGATAAGCAGCCGCTGGAAACTGGTGGCCGGTCCCTATTTCTCGTACATGATGGACGGAAACTTCAACGGACACGTCTACGAAGGACATCTGCGTACACCCGACGCTACGGGACAGCGCGTTGACTTTGCCGGGGAAAGCATTGCCACCTACGACTTCTCCAATGACCTGCGCAAATTCCAATGGGGCGTACAGGTGGGCGGTGAATGGCGCGCCTTCAAGCATCTGAATGTCTATGCCGACCTGACCTGGGGGCTGAACGACATCTTCCAGAAAGACTTCCAGACCATCACCTTCGCCATGTATCCCATTTATCTGAACGTAGGGTTCGGCTATTCATTCTGAGCCGAATCCCTGCGTCAGCAGACCGCTCCGGATTTCATCGCATAAAAATAAAAAAAGAGGCTGTCTCAAAATAGAAATTCAAAAGTAATAATCTTACAGATTGAAACTTAGTAATAAAAAGCCTCCTGCTTTAGCCCTTATTTATTGCAATTATAAGACTAAAAGCAGGAGGTTTTTATGTTGTAGCTTATAAATTGTAAGTAAACTTATCTCTGTTTTTAATTTTGAGACAGCCTCTTTTTCACACTCTATTTTAAAATTATTCGCCGATGATTTCCAGTTCATCCAACATCAAAGTACTGCCACCGGCACCTTTGAATACATCACCAAGCTTACTGGAAGAACATACAACGGCCAGTTGATACTTCTTGCCTGCATCATAGGTCTTTCCTTCCAACATCTCAAAGGGAAGTTCAAACTTCGTCCAATCGGCCTTGGCGGATCCGTCTGACAGAACGGCTACGGCTACACGACGGTCGGAAGTATTGATGTCATGTCCGTTCAAAGGAATGTTGTTTCCCTTGCTGTCCAATTGCTCTTCATACAAAATCGCCTGGATGGCACATTCATCCACCTGACCTTCTATCACTTCAACTTCTTCCGGTTTCTTTGCCCCTTCACCGTCGATGTACTTTTCACCCGGAGTGTACTTGTACCATCCTCTCAAGGTGACAGGCTTCTTGTCATACGGGATACCAAACTGAGTACTTGCCAACTTATCGCTTATCGCAAGACCAATATTGAACTTACCGGTAAAGACTGAACCAGCAGTCAAAGCAGGTACCAAAGCATTCGTCTTATCGCTGGTATCCATCGTAACCAACTTGATGGCAGAACCTGCTATTACGTCTTCTTTTTCCTGGTATACAGGGAATCCCTTCACTCCATACAAGAACAATAAAGATGCTCCCTGGACACTGGATGCCAACAAATCATCGGGAAGCGGTTCCTCATGAAGGGAAAGTCCCTGACCTACTTCTTTCCATTCGTCGAAGGTAAATGACAATACGGTCTGTGATCCCGATACAGAAGCCTTGTAGACTTTTGTTGTACCATAATCCTCGGACACTACCGTATACGTGACAACCTTGCCGTTGGAGAAGTCTTGGGCTACCCCCGTAGCAGGAGTTACCGTAGCACCTTCGGATACTACAATTGTTGGTACAAGAGCCGTAACATCGGCACCCTCGTACACCTTGAATGTAATCGTATTGTCGGCATTGATTACCGGCTGCTCGGAAACACCTTCGTTGTCGAAAGTAAACGAAGTAATGTCGGCACCCGTAGCTTCCGTACCGTTCAGCTTGGTACCTTCGAAGGTTACCTTGACATTCTGCTCCAACTCACCGAGCATAGCCTTGATAGCCAGGTTCAAAGACAACTTGCCGTCGGCTGCAGTTCCTTGGGCATCGACAGACGCATCCAGCCCTGCTGACTCGACCTTCACCGTTGTAGTACCTGTAAATGTATAGGAACCGTTGCTCTCGGACAAGGGGCAATTCAACAGCTCAACATCGCCTACAGGAATACTCATGAAAGAGAAATCCTTGATATACAAGTTGATGGCCGTAGCACCGGCTTTCTCAACCGTGATTTTCTGATAGGAAGAGCCCAAATCATTTCCATCAACATTCACATTCAGCTCACCCTTGTAGCCACCGGCAATTTCCGTTTCAATCACTTGCGTATAGTCCGGATCGTCGTCGCTACAACCTGTAAACACTCCCATTGAACAAATCAATGCAAACAAATAAAACAAACTCTTTTTCATTGTAAAAAACATGTTTAGTTAATAATTAGTTTCCATTTAGAAAGTGGTTAATATTCCATTTTTTATTTCGGCTGCAAAGGAAGATGTCTCAAACGAGTTCCACAAGACCTATTTCCTTGAATTGATATTCCATTTTTAAGATTTTATTAGTTTAACACGATACCGCCAACATAGCTATTCAAGGAGAGTGACAAGAAAACTGTCTTAAAATTTGCGGCATCGGAAACTATTCCCTACTTTTATAGTGCGAAAAAGCCACTGAAGGCTACATGAAGCACAGCAGACTTATACACAACCCTTTAAAGCATCTGATTATGTTCAACTCATTCGGAAACATCCTGCGCCTGACCAGTTTTGGTGAGTCGCACGGCAAAGGCATCGGCGGTGTTGTCGACGGATTCCCAGCAGGCATCACCATCGACATGGATGCCATGGAGGAGCAGATCCGTGAGGCGGGGTCCATCGATCCGGATTCCATGGCCAGCGCGGTGAACATCACCAAGGTGGCGTTCCCGGACACTCCGGAGCAGAAGCAGGCCATGAAGGCGTTGGAGAATCTGCTTGCCTTGGTGGAGGGCTGGGTGGATGCCGTCGTGTGGCGTGCGGGCATGGCGCATATTCCGCATATCGAACAGCTTCGTGAGATGTTGCGCCGCGAACGCGCCATCGGAGGCCCTGCGGAACGCACGTTCGAAAGCCTGATGGGCATGCAATTGCGCCCCAAGCGCATGCGTGAGGCGGCCGCGCTGTGGGAAAGCATCGGCACGCAGGAAGGCCCCGAGGCGCGCGACGCGAAATGGTCGCATCCGGATCTGCTGCCGCAACTGCCGGACGAACAGTCCGAGGATAGCTCCAACGAAGAGAACGGCGCCTACCGGTACGGAACAGACCACGGCGCAACAGGATATTCCGGACAGCATCGATTGGGATGCCGAACTGTCCAAGCTGCTCGACGAGGAAGAGCACAAGGGCGATGACGCCGATGGCACGAACGACGCCGACGGCACAGATGACGCCGGCGATACGAACGTTTCCGGCGACCCGCAGTCACCGGAAGAAGCGTGATTTCCTGCGCCCGCGATCGGACCCATCGTCCTCGCGGGCGCGCGCATAGGACACGTCGAGCGTGTCTTCGGCACGCGTGACCGCCACGTACATCAATCGCCGTTCCTCTTCCAGAAGGTCGCCTTCGGGCGGTGAACCGTATGGAATCAGCCCTTCGGAGCATCCGATCAGGAACACGTGTTTGAATTCCAGGCCCTTGGAGGCATGGATGGTGGAGATGGTCACGCCTTTAACGTCGCCGCCTGCGCCAAGTGCTTCCAACATGGCCAAGCGGGTCTGAGCGTCATCCGCGAGCGCGGAGTTCTGCCATCCGCTGTCTCGTTTGACGCGGTAGCGCAGGTGTTGTTCGCCCAGTGCCCGGCAGAGGATTTTCTGCTGCGCGTTGACTCGGGTGAGGATGGCGCAGTCGCCCGGAGATGCTCCCTCGTCCACGAGTCTGCGGATGCGTGCAGCCACGCCCCGGGCTTCTTCGAGATCGCTGTTGTAGATGGTTTGCGAGACTCGGCGGCCTGGGTCTCGCTTGGAGTTGAGTTTGAGATAGTCGGCGCGTTGCGGTGAGGCTTCGAGCACGCGGTTGGCGTAGTTGACGATCTGCGGGGTGGAACGGTAGTCGTTGTTGAGTCTGACGTCGGCGGTGAGGGGGCCGAATTCGGAGGCGAAGTTGAGCAGGTTGTAGCTGCTGGCTCCGGCGAACGAGTAGATGGTCTGTGCCGGGTCGCCTACCACGCAGATGTTGCGGTT
>ERZ780226.1939-NODE-1939-length-15176-cov-33.866213_pt1 | contig 15176 bp, 19 predicted proteins | sample MGYA00511165_ERZ780226 | MGnify/ENA primary metagenome ERZ780226 (study PRJEB29588, sample SAMEA2152373) | human gut metagenome | biome: human gut; feature: human-associated habitat; material: faeces | place: Denmark | collected 2008/2010 ...
ATCCAACCTCCGCCCCTTCGGGGCACCTCCTTCCATAGGAAGGAGGGAGTGTCCACGCGAGCCCCTTCCCTTGGAAGGGGCTGCTGAGCGCAGCGAGGCGGAGTTGGCTTCCGCAGCAGGTTGAAAAGGAATGGAAAGAGGCGTTTCCTCGTTTCGTCATCCCGAGCGCAGCCGAGGGATCTTTTTCGTTTCCCGTTTCCGTTTTCTTTCGTAATGCTGTCTGCATGAAACACCGTCCTTCCGATTCGCGGGGAGCACGGTGCTTCCCGCTCGCCGCTATCCTAACATCCTTTGCCTGACCGCGAACGAAAAAGATTTCTTGCTTTCGCTCGAAATGACAATATGGGGAAAGCGGCATTCTCGTATCGTAAGCCTTCCCCCATTCCCAAGGTATGATAAAATAGAGACGAACAGTCTCCGAATCCGCGGGGAAAACGCCGAGGAAAAAACGGTGTCTGAAGGTGTCACGACATTCGACATCCGATTCCAAGCTGTCACTCCTGACGGCGATCCGCTGACGCTCATCATCAATGTGGAGGCGCAGCAAAGCTCCGATGTATCCTATCCCATGATCAAGCGGGCGCTCTACTACGGCAGCCGCCTGATTTCCTCGCAGAACGGTGTGGAATTTGACCATTCACACTACGAGAAAATCCGCAAGGTGTACAGCATCTGGCTGTGTATGGATACGCCGCAAGGAAAGAGCGGCATCACCCGCTATGTGACGCAGGAAATCACTGAGTACGGCAGCATCCGTGAGGCGCGCCTCCATTATGACCTGCAGCAAATCGTCATGGTCTATATCGGAAATGACCGCCGCCATATCCGAAATCGTCTGCTGCGCATGCTGTATGATTTATTCAAATCCGATGAATCCGCTGCTCATAAGAAAAAAGTTTTGGAAGAAAAGTACCAGATCGAATTGGAAAGTAAAGAAGAAGGGATGGTGGATACCATGTGCAATTTGAGTATAGGCGTATACCGCAGAGGAATGGAACTCGGCGAAAAGAGGGGTGAAATCAGAGGCGAGATCAGAGGCGAGATCAGAGGCGAGAAAAAAGGCTGGCAGAATGCCGCCAATGAATTCGTTTTGCGCCTGCTGAAAGCCAAAATGCCGTTGTCGTTCATCGTATCCATGTCCAGCTGCAGCGAAGATGAGGTCAGACAAATCGCTGCCAAAGCTCATATCACTTTGACAGAAAGTGCGGAATAACCATGTGCAACTTGAGTGTAGGCGTATACCGCAGAGGAATGGAACTCGGCGAGAAAAAAGGCTGGCAGAATGCCGCCAATGAATTCGTTTTGCGCCTGCTGAAAGCCAAAATGCCGTTGTCGTTCATCGTATCCATGTCCAGCTGCAGCGAAGATGAGGTCAGACAAATCGCTGCCAAAGCTCATATCACTTTGACAGAAAGTGCGGAATAACCATGTGCAACTTGAGTGTAGGCGTATACCGCAGAGGAATGGAACTCGGCAAAAAGAGGGGTGAGATCAGAGGCGAGAAAAAAGGATGGCAGAATGCCGCCAATGAATTCGTTTTGCGTCTGTTGAAAGCCAAAATGCCTTTATCGTTCATCGTATCCATGTCCAGCTGCAGCGAGGATGAGGTCAGACAAATCGCTGCCAAGGCTCATATCACTTTGACGGAGTGTGCGGAAGCGCACTCATAACAGGCAATCAAAAACCCCGATGCTCTTTCGAGCATCGGGATTTTTTACATGTCTTTCTCTGCGCTGCCTCCGGCCACAATGTCGGTCTTTCCGATGTGCCAGGTGGTATTCACGCGGGCGCGGGCGTCGCTTCCGCTGTCGTTTTTGTAGCGGACGCGGGTGTCTCCGCTGATTTCCAGGATGGGCTTTCGCTCCTCTTTCTTTTTCTTTTCGCGGTAGCCCTGCGCTTCAAGTTCGCGGGTGTATTCCTTCTTGAGTCTTGCCATGTCTTCTGTCTGGTCTTTGGCAGGAACGGATTCCAGAATGTTCTTCACGACGCTGGCGATCTCGTAGCGGGTGAGTGTTTTGTCAAAGAAGGCGGTGGTGTAGGCGGGTGCTTTTCCTTCTTCGGTGAGGGCGCGGGCGGTCCGATAGTCCCAGGAGCTTTCCTTCACGATCTCAAAGGAATTCGGAGCATCCCATGGCGAGGCCCATGCGGGCACACACACGATGGCAAGCAGCAGGGTCAGTATGAGTTTCTTCATGGTTTCTCCTTATTAGTAGCTAGGGGTTAGGGGTTAGGGATTAGGGATTAGGGATTAGGGATTAGGATGTCTCTCGCTCCATATTCACAAGCATCTTCCCCCATCCTCCCCATATTGCCATTTTTTATTCTTTCCTCATTGGCCCGAATCAGTCCATTCAGCATCTTGGAAATCTTCTCTTCCAAATTCAAGGCTGCTTGGATATCTGCCTCATTCACAAAACCTAAATCAACAGCCACCAATAACTGCGTCTCGGTTTCATAAAGAGAGCCACGCGCCATATAAAGATAGCGGAGTCGATTTCTTAAGCTCCCCTGCCCATAGCCTTCGGCTATATTGGATGTCACGGAAACGCAGGCTCTCCTGAGCTGATCCGACAGTGCATACAGTTCAAATCGCGGAAATTTAAACGCCAAATTGTAGATTTCTCGATTCAAACGCCGACTGTCTTGCCACACAATGAGATTTTTGTAACTTTCCATACGATTCTGTCCTCCGGAAGGATGGGATCTTGCATAAGCAGCACCATCATCCTAATCCCTAGCTACTAATCCCTAGTCACCAGTCACTAGTCACCAGTCACTAGTCACTAGTCACCAATCCCTAGTCCCTAATCACCATCCCCTACTCACAGATCTTTCTCTCGATCACTTCGAGCAGGGCATCGCGTCCTTCTCCGGTGAGCGAGGAGTAGGCGAGGGGCAGGGAGGCGGTGGGGAAGAGCTTCTTCATCTGCATGAGGTTCTTTTTGAGGTCGTTGCGGCTGAGTTTATCGCCCTTGGTAGCGATGATCTGGATGGGGACGCCGGCTTTTTTCAGCCAGTCGAAGGCTTTGAGGTCGATGGGGAGTCCCGGGTGCCGAAGGTCGAGCAGCAGACCGATCATGATGAGGCCGGGGGACTTCTTCATATATTCGTCAATGAAGGAGGACCAGCTGTCTTTGTTTTCCTGACTGGTCTTTGCGAAGCCGTAGCCGGGGAGGTCTACGAGGTACCAGTCCTGTCGCTGTTCTTCTTCGTTCTCTATGCGCCTAGACTGGATGGCGTAGTAGTTGATGGTGCGTGTCTTGCCGGGTTCGCGGCTAACGTAGGCGAGCTTCTTCCTTCCGGTGAGGGAATTGATGAGCGAGGATTTGCCTACGTTCGAACGGCCGATGAAGGCGATCTCTTTCTTGCCGTCTGTCACGTACTGGGAACGGTTCACCGCCGAGGCAAAGTAGGCGGAGGAAAATATATGAAATTTGGTGATGTCTTTGATCTCTGCCATAGGACAGCTCCTTTCTATGGAAGCACCGATCCTGCGATGGAGTCAGCGTTCCTTTAAGAATCACTCATTGGTTTCAGAAAATGGATGCTTAGGGATGCACAGCGGTATTCTCATTTCGCCGACCTCCTCATGTCTGGGAAAGTATGCGGTCAGGTTCAACGGATTCACGAGGGAAGGGAGAAGCGAGAATGTGGAACTGCGTTCCTGACGTATCGTCATTTCGAGCGAAGCCGAGAAATCTTCCTTGCAGACTGATCAACGATATGTGCTTGGGAAACGCAAAAACGCAATCCCCGTGCGTCGTTTCCGTGAAAGGGCATGTGGATGCTAACCGCGGTGCCATAGAGATCCCTCGACTACGCTCGGGATGACAATACGGAAAAGGGATAGTCTCGCATGCGTTGCCCCAAGATGGCATTCCAGTCACAAGTCATCCCTAGTCCCTAGTCACCAGTCACTAGTCACCAGCTCCTATTTCACCAGCGCATGTTCGAGGACTTCATCGACGTTTTTGACGCAGACGAAGTGGAGCTGATCGCGGACGGATTTGGGAATCTCATCGAGGTCACGTTTGTTCTTTTCCGGGAGGAGGATCTGCTTGATCCCGAACTGGCTGGCAGCAAGCACCTTCTCCTTGAGTCCGCCGATGGGGAGGACTTCGCCGGTGAGGGTGATCTCTCCGGTCATAGCGGTATCGCCTCTGACTTTGCGTCCGGTGTAGGCACTGGCGAGTGCGGTGGCCATAGTGATACCGGCGGATGGGCCGTCTTTCGGTACGGCGCCTTCCGGAAGGTGGATGTGGGTGTCGAGTGTCTCATAGAAGTCTTCGGCGAGCCCGAGTGCTTTGGCACGGCTTCGGATGTAGGTATAGGCGGTCTCGGCAGATTCCTTCATGACGTCACCGAGCTGTCCGGTCAAGATGAGGTGACCCTTGCCTTTGATGGTGACGGCTTCGGTGTCGAGGACTTCACCGCCGACGGCGGTCCATGCGAGACCGTTCACGCGGCCGACCATATCGCTGTGTTCTTCGGACATGGGCATGTATTTCACGGGGCCAAGATATTTTTCTATGGTCTTGGCGGTCAGTGTCGGCAGGCTGTCATCGGCAAGAACGATTTTTTTACCGACTTTGCGGCAGAGAGCGCCGATGGTGCGTTCCAGATTGCGGACGCCGGCTTCTCTGGTGTAGCTCCGGATGACGCGGCGGAGAAGGGCCGGAGTGAAATTGATGTCTTTCGCTTTGAGGCCGTTTCTTTCTCTCTGGCGGGGCACGAGGTATTTCTTTGCGATCTCCAGCTTTTCTTCTTCGGTGTAGCCTGAGAGCTCGATGAGTTCCATGCGGTCTAAGAGAGCCGGTGGAATGGTGGCGACGGAGTTCGCTGTCGCAAGGAAGAAGACTTTCGAGAAGTCGAAAGGAATGTCGATGTAGTTGTCGTGGAAGGCTTTGTTCTGCTCGGGATCGAGAGCTTCTAAGAGGGCCGAGGCAGGGTCGCCGCGGAAGTCAGAGGAGACTTTGTCGATCTCGTCGAGGAGAATGAGTGGATTCTTCGTCTGTGCCTGGTTGATGGCTTCGATGAATCGTCCGGGCATCGCTGCGATGTAGGTGCGGCGATGTCCGCGGATCTCCGCTTCATCATGGACGCCGCCTAAGGCGATGCGGGCAAATTTCCTGCCCATGGAGCGTGCGATGGACTGTGCGAGTGATGTCTTGCCGACACCTGGCGGCCCTACAAAGCAGATGATCGGCGCTTTGGCATCGGGAGCGAGTACACGGACGGCGAGGTATTCGAGGATGCGTTCTTTGATCTTGGTCAGGCCGTAATGGTCTTCGTCAAGGATCTCCTTCGCATGCGAAAGGTCGAGGATGTCTTCGCTTTCCTTGCCCCATGGCAGGTCAAAGACCCAGTCCAGATAGTTCCTGGCGACGGCAGTCTCCGCCATCATCGGCGGCATCGAGGCGAGGTGGTCGATTTCCTTTTCGAGCTTTCCCTTCTCTTCTTCGGGGATGGCAGAGGCTTTCAGCTTCTCACGGTATTCTTCCGCTTCCTTCTGCTGACTTACGGTGTCGCCCAGGCGGTCCTGGATGGTCTTCACTTTCGTGCGCAGGAAGTAGTCCTGCTGCTCCTTGTCCATCCGCTTTCTGACTTCCTGATTGATGTCGCTTTCCAGCTCGCCGATGGCGACTTCACGATCCACGCACTCGCTGACGATCTTCAGTCGTTCGATGACGCCTAATGTCTCTAGGATCTCCTGCCGCTTCTTCGGCGCAAGCAGGAGCTGCGAGGAGATGAAATCAGCGGTCTCACCGGGATCATCGATCTGTTTCAGCTGGTTCATCTGGTCTTCCTGCATTCCCTTGCCTGTATTTCTCATCCATTCAAAGAAATTCTTGATGAGCAGGCGGCGATACGCCTCGGCCTTGAGGGGATCTTCTGTGTATTCCTCTGCATCGTCTACTTCTGCAGAGATGCAGGTCTCTTTCATCTCCGCATGCACCACATGCACACGGGAGACGCCTTCCACCAGAATGCGAACGAGACCGCCGGGCAGCTGAAGCATCTGGTTCACTTTCACCACTGTGCCGTATTCGTACAGGTTCGAAAGGTCGATGTTTTCTTTCTTCCCATCCTTCTGCATCACGCAGACAAGGTAGCGGTCACGGCGCATCGCAAGACGTACGGCAGCGACGGATTCATCACGGCCAATGTCGACACTGACCGTCATTTTCGGATAAATAGCAATATCTCTCATTGCTGCGAGCGGCAGAGTGAGAGCTGTATTTTTTTGTGTAGCTTCGTTCATATATAATTCCTCCATAATACACTTTATTATATCATGGATAGATGGAAATTTGTGAATGAGAAATGGATACCGCGCCCCGTCTCCCGCAGGGAAGAGGGGACCGCGTCAGCGATGGATAGGGTGCTTTCGTTAATTGTCGATTTGAGATGCATTTCCTCGCTCTCTTTCATACCGCTTCCCTATCCAACCTCCGCCCCTTCGGGGCACCTCCTTCCATAGGAAGGAGGGAGTGTCCACGCGAGCCCCTTCCCTTGGAAGGGGCTGCTGAGCGCAGCGAGGCGGAGTTGGCTTCCGCAGCAGGTTGAAAAGGAATGGAAAGAGGCGTTTCCTCGTTTCGTCATCCCGAGCGCAGCCGAGGGATCTTTTTCGTTTCCCGTTTCCGTTTTCTTTCGTAATGCTGTCTGCATGAAACACCGTCCTTCCGATTCGCGGGGAGCACGGTGCTTCCCGCTCGCCGCTATCCTAACATCCTTTGCCTGACCGCGAACGAAAAAGATTTCTCGCTTTCGCTCGAAATGACAATATGAGGAAAGCGGCATTCTCGTATCGTAAGACTTCCCTATTGGGGAAGGGGGACCGCGTCAGCGGCGCTCGGGTGCTCTCGCAAACGGCGTACTTGAGACGATCTCTCCCCGCTCTTTTTCATACCGCTAGAACCCTATCCGGCTCGCTCCGCTCGCTACCTTCCCCACGCGGGGAAGGCTTTGTCCGTCGATATTGTTTTTTCCACATATGCGTATATTCGCTCTGACAATGTGAGAAAAGCGGCATTCTCATATCCTAGCCTTGTGTTTTCCTCACTCCGGGCAAAGATGTATCCCCGTAGACTCTCTATTTCTCCTCGAAATCCTCGAGCGTGAATCCATCGGCATCCTCCACGATCTTCTGCACTTCCGTCTCTGCCATCTCCAGCTTTTTATTGCAGAAACGTCCGATGTCGACGGCATCGCGGAAAACCTTCAGTGCCTCATCCAGCGGAAGATTTCCCTTTTCCAGCATTGCAACCTGATTCTTCAAGCTCTGCAGCCCCTCTTCGAATGACATTTTCTCCGTTTCCATGATCTACACCCTTTCCTTTTTTATCCCTGATACGACGGAGGAGATCGTCCCATCCGCCACTGTCGTCCTGATCGTGTCTCCCGCTGATACATCCGATACGCATTGCACGGCTCTATGTCCCGCCGCGGTCGTGATGGTGTACCCGCGGGAAAGCACCGTCAGCGGGCTCAGTGCCGAGAGCTTCGCCGCCATGAGCGAGAGCCTGTGCTTCTTCGCATCCAGCTCCGCCTCCATCGCCTGCGCGAGCTCCTGCTGCAAACTGTCTGCCAGCTGTGCGTTCTCATGGATCTTTTTTTCCAGCAGCTTTGCCGCCTTGTCCAAATAAAAGGCGATGCCATTTCTATACGCCGCCACATCGATGACCGCAAACTCAGCAGCCTGCGAAGGCGTCGCCGCCCGCGCATCTGCTGCAAAGTCCGACAATGTGAAATCCGTCTCATGCCCCACAGCGCTGATGATCGGGATCTTCGATGCCGCGATGGCGCGCACCACCGGCTCCTCATTGAAAGCCCACAGATCCTCGATCGAGCCGCCGCCGCGCCCAACGATCAGAAGATCTGCCAAGTGATTTCGCTGAAAGAAATCGATCGCATGCACGATCTCTCCTGCAGCCTCCTCCCCCTGCACGGACGCCGGATACAGGATGAGCTTCACGCCCTTGTTCCGCCGCCGCGACACCGTGATGATATCATGCACCGCCGCCCCTGAAGGCGACGTGATGATCCCGATCGCCCGCGGCAGACGAGGCAGCGGCTTCTTCCGAGACGCATCAAAAAGCCCTTCCTTCGTCAGCTTCTCCTTCAGCGCCTCATACGCCTGCATCAGATCCCCGATCCCCTGCCGGCGCATCGCACTCACATAGAGCTGGTACACCCCGTCCCTTTCATAGACCGAGATCGAGCCGAGAGCCACGACCTTCTCCCCATTCTGCGGCGTGAAGGACAGGTGCACCGCACTGCTCTTGAACATGACGCACTTCAGCGCCGACTTCTCATCCTTCAGCGTGAAATAGCAGTGCCCCGATCCATACCGCTTGAAATTCGATACCTCTCCCAGCACCGGAATATGATGCAGATCGCTCTGCGATTCCAGCAGCTGCTTTACGTACTGATTGACCTCACTTACCGAAAATCCTTGCTTATCCATACATCTTCTCCTTCGAAAGCGCCTCTGACATCTCAGGGAATGAAGGAAACGCTCCATCCATCTGCGCATACCTTTCCTAAGGAAACACTGATTCAATCGTTGTCAGATTTTACTCTTGAACTTTTATGCATAGCGAGGAATAAGCTGACGCGAATAGCGAGCTATTTAAAGAAGGCTATGACGAAGCTATGTATAAAAATTCTTGTAAACGCTGACTCTGCGATTGAATCAGCGTTTCCCTAAGTATTGTAACGCCCCGCGCCCATTCATGCACGCATTTTCATTGCAAGGCTTGGACGCAGAAGACATTCACATTTTCACGGGCTACTTTCAGGAAATAAAAAAGATCGGACTCCACACGGAGTCCGATCTTCAGGGGCTTTTAGCTTAGCCGCAATTATTTCATTTCTACGGTAGCGCCAGCTGCTTCGAGTTTCTTCTTCATTTCTTCAGCTTCAGCTTTAGCAACGCCGGTCTTTACTTCTTTCGGAGCGCCGTCAACGAGTGCTTTAGCGTCTTTCAGGCCGAGGCCGGTGATTTCACGAACGGCTTTGATGACCTGGATCTTCTGAGCGCCAACGTCTTTGAGGATAACGTCGAATTCAGATTTTTCTTCTTCAGCTGCTGCTGCCGGAGCTGCTGCTGCTGCTACAGCTACAGGAGCTGCTGCGGATACGCCGAATTTATCTTCGATAGCTTTTACGAGTTCGGACAGTTCGAGTACAGACATTTCTGCAATGGCATTAAGGATTTCTTCGTTAGTCATTTTTATTTCCTCCATGGAATAGTTTTATGCGTAGATCTTACGCAGATTCTTTCTGTTTACGCAGTGCTTCGAGAGCATATGCGAGGTTCTGGATGTTGCCGTTGAGGGCACGTGCCAGTCCGGTGATCGGAGCCAGCAGGGTTGCTGCGACCATACCCAGCAGCTGTTCTTTGGACGGCAGGTCTGCCAGTGCCTGAACAGCTTTTGCGTCGATGACTTTGCCGTCGAGGACGCCAGCTTTGACAACGATAGCTTCGCTCTTGGTTTCTTTGAAGAATTCTTTCAGAGCTGCTGCCGGTGCGACCGGATCGTCTTTGCAGGTTGCAAGACCATTCGGGCCAGCGAGCAGATCGTCAAGACCTTCCAAACCGAGTTCGTCAGCTGCGATGCGGGTCAGTGTGTTTTTGATAACCTTGTATTCAACACCGTGTGCAAGGAATTTACGACGGAGAAGTGTCGCATTCTTTACGTCCAGTTTGTTGAAGGATACCAGAACTACGCCCTGGGAAGCCAGCTTTTCTTTCATTTCTGCAACGATGGCTTCTTTTTCCGGACGAATTCTAACTTCATACTTTTCTTCGCTCATAGTACACCTCCTCTGCTATGGGATTTTATTATTTATCACGTTAGCTAAAACGACCTCGCATTCCGCGAGGTCGTGTACTGGCTTTGCAGTACTCAGCCTCGGGAGGCGGGCTACGCCCTTTAAAATGTCTTACCGCCGGTCTTAAGCTAAGTGTAAATAGGTAAAATTATGCTTTTGCTGCTACCACTTTGGTAAGGTCGAGGTGGATGCCGCGGCCCATGGTGGAGCTGATGGTGAGGCTCTTCATGTAGACGCCCTTTACAGTGGAAGGACGAGCTTTGAGGATGGTATTGTAGATAGCGAGCAGGTTCTGTTTCAGTTTGTCTTCGTCAAAGGATACTTTGCCGATGATGACCTGGACGTTGCCGGCTTTATCTGTACGATACTGTACCTTGCCGCCTTTGATTTCGTTGACAGCCTTGGTCACATCCATGGTGACGGTGCCAACCTTCGGGTTTGGCATGAGGCCTTTCGGTCCGAGTACACGGCCCAGACGACCTACGACAGCCATCATGTCCGGTGTAGCTACTACGACGTCAAAGTCCATCCAGCCCTGCATGATCTTGTCGGCCAGTTCTTTTCCGCCTACGTAGTCAGCGCCTGCTGCTTTTGCTTCGTCTTCCTTGTGGTCTTTAGCAAATACGAGAACCTTCTTGGATTTGCCGGTGCCTGCAGGAAGTACGGTAGCGCCGCGGAGCTGCTGATCAGCGTATTTCGGGTTGATATTCAGGTTGAAAGCAACTTCTACAGTTTCATCGAACTTTGCGGATGCTGCTTCTTTCACAAGCTTTACAGCTTCGTCGATGTCATAGAGCTTATGACTGTCAACGATGGCTGCTGCGGCTTTCTGTTTCTTTGTCAGTTTTGCCATTGTTTCCTCCTATGTGGTCTTTGGGGTTCTACCCTGCCACGAATGGGTCAGTCTTAGTCTACAACTTCGATGCCCATAGAACGAGCTGTGCCTTCGATCAGGCGCATAGCTGCTTCTACAGTGTTAGCGTTCAGGTCTGGCATCTTTGTTTCAGCGATTTCCTTGACCTGTGCTTTGGTGACTTTGCCGACTTTGTTCTTGTTCGGTTCACCAGAAGCCTTTTCGAGTCCGGCTGCTTTCTTCAGAAGAACAGCTGCCGGCGGAGTTTTACAAATAAATGTAAAGCTTCTATCTTCAAAAACGGTAATTTCTACAGGGATGATCAGGCCTACCTGCTTTGCAGTGCGATCGTTGAAATCTTTAACGAAGGCCATGATGTTGACGCCTGCCTGGCCGAGGGCCGGGCCTACTGGCGGTGCTGGGGTAGCTTTGCCAGCTGCGACCTGCAGTTTAACAACTTTAGAGATTTTCTTTGCCATAATGTTACACCTCCTTGTCCTTGTTGGAATGTGGTACTTACGGGCTGTAACGGGCCCTCCCACCGTGGGACGAGCCTAGTTCGAGGCAGTCCCACTGTATATTGAATCACGGAAGTGGTTCAAAAGAACCGGCTTCCAGTTCAATCGTAGTGGTGGTTCCGAAATTGCTGATATCGGCCTTGATCTTGGTCTTGTCTTCAGCGACTTCGAGTACGACAGCAGTGCGGTCTTCGAATACACCCTTGGTGATACGGACGCGATCGCCGGCTTTGACGTCGACGGCTGCTGCTTTCTTTGTATTCATGCCATGAATGATGCGGTCTGCTTCTTCGTCAGAAAGCGGGATCGGCTTCGTGGTCGTCCCGACGAATCCGGTGACGCCAGGGGTATTTCTGACGACATACCAGCTTCTGTCATTGACTTCCATCTTGATCAGAAGGTAGCCGGGGAACACTTTGTGAGCAACCACTCTTGTCTTCCCATCTTTTTTTTCTTCTTCATCCTGAAGAGGGAGCAGGATCTCGAGGATCGTATCATCCATGCCCATGGAATGAACCTTGCGGGTCAGGGTATCCTTGACTTTATTTTCATAGCCGGAGTAGGTATGGATGACATACCAGCGGATATCTTTGGAGCCAACGCTCGGAGCTCCGATCTCGGTCGGTGCACTGACTTCGCTCTGTTCTTCTTTTAAGTTTTTGTTTTCAGCTTCGATATCAGACATAGCTCTCCTCCTCTCAGCCTACCGCAGTGACTAATAACTTGGAGAGACCAGCGAATACGAAGTCTACCGCCACGATCAGGAAAGATACGAGGATGACAGACACGATGGTCGCGATGGTATAGTTCAGCATCTGGTTCTTGGTCGGCCAGATGACCTTTTTCATTTCCATCTTTGTTTCCTTGAAGAAACGGCTCCATGCGCTGCTTGCTTCCTGTGCTTTTTCCGTTCTAGTAGCTGTTGTTTTACGCTTCGCCTTGGCCATGCTCGCACCCCAGTTCAATCAGAAAAAATTATTTGGTTTCTTTATGAAGGGTGTGTTTATGGCACCATTTGCAGTATTTCATCAGTTCTATACGTTCGGTAGTGGTCTTTTTGTTCTTGTTCGTACGATAATTGCGGCGCTTGCATTCTGTGCATGCAAGAGTAATTCCTTCACGCATTATTTACACCTCATTCCATCTTTCTTCGGCCGACGGCCAATTAACATGCTTGATAAGTATATCACAAATCACGCTGTCTGTGCAAGTAGAAAATTCGCACTTAAAAAAGCCGGGCCATCCCAGCGCTTTCAGTATTGTAGCATAGCAGGGGATCCATTGCAAGGATTTTTATAAGAATTTTTGGATAAATCAAAGGCCTAGCGAAGCGCCGGGCAGATTCCTCTTCCCCGCGCTTTGGACAATGCCGGGAAAGAAGCTGCTGTGCGGTATTCGGGTACTGCCGCAAACGGCGCAACTGAAACGATCTCCCCTCTGATCTTTCATCCCGCTTTTCCCATCCAACCTCCGCCCCTTCGGGGCACCTCCTTCCATAGGAAGGAGGGTGTATCCACGCAAGCCCCTTCCCTTGGAAGGGGCTACCGAGCGCAGCGAGGCGGGGTTGGCTTCCTTTTTTGCGGCGAAGCCGCCGCTAAAAGTTTGAAGGAGGGGATTAGGGATTAGGAGCTGCGAGTGACTAGTCACCAGCCACCAATCCCCTGATCTCCCTAGCATACTTGGAAAGCTGCCTTTGGATCCGTTGTTTCTTTCTTGTGATGGACGGGAGGCTGTCGCCGGTGCGGGTGGAGATCTCCATGGGCGTCAGCCCCTGCATCCAAAGAAAAAAGACGGGCTTCTGCTTCTTTGTGAGACGGGCGAGGCGGGCGACTTCTTCGAGCGTGGCCTTCGCCTCGCCGTAGTCGTCAAGGGAAGTGCCTTCGGCCTGGTCTTCCAGGGTGAGCTCTTCGTGGTCTTCACGTGTCATCTCCTTGCGGATGAGGTTCATCCGCTGCCACCTGAGACGGGGCGTGATGTAGCTGGCAAAGCTCGGATTCTTCTTCGGGTCGTAGCAGGCGGTCTGTTCTAAAAAATGAAGGATGAGCTCCTGCTCAAGGTCTTCGTAGGAAAGGTCTTGGCAGAAGTTCTGTCGGATGCTTCGGATGAGGGGCTGGTACTGCTTCAGCAGGGCTTCGGCGGCGTCTTTGTCCCTGTGCTGCCAGGCGAGTGCCCGGCAGATGTCTTTCTGATTCTGTTTTTCGTCGAACATGTGCGTTCTCTTTCCGGAGCGCGCTCTCTTTTGTATTTCCGGATGCATTCAGAATAGCAGAACATCCATTCTATTTCCAATCGCCTTCGATGGCTGTAAGCGTCGCATCACGGCATAAGAAATCCGCATAAGCAGAATGGGCGTTCCCTTTATGCGGATGAAGCCGAAATACATGTTCGGGCATGTGGAGCTGTTTTTTGTCACAGGGATAATGTTATAATATAATACATATAAAGGAGGTCTTTATCATGAACCATCCATTTCCGCTGAATGAAAAAGAGACAGCGCTGCTCCGCCGGGAAGAGGAACGGCGTGGTATCACGCTCGTCGAATGGCCGAGAAATCCGACGTATAATATGTGCTTTGCCTGCGGGACGGAGAAGCCCATCGGTCTGCACCTGCATTTCTTCCCGCTGCCGCAGGGATGCCTCTCCCTCTTCACGCCTTCGCGCGAGCATCAGAGCTACAATGACCGCATGCATGGCGGCCTCATCATGACACTGATGGATGAGGTGATGGGTAATTATCTCTTCCTGAAAGACGGCATCCCCGCCTATACAGGCAAGATGGAGAGCCGCTTCCGGCAGCCGATCCTGATCGGAGAGACGGTCTTCATCACCTGCGAGGAGGTCCGCCGGAAAGGGCATCTCATCGTCATGAGCGCGAAGATCACAAAAGAAGACGGGACGATCGCTGCCGAGGCGACGTCACATATGATGCTTGGGATGAAGGAGTGACAGGTGACTGGTGACTAGTATTGCATTTTCTAAATAACTGGCATTTAAGTCAACTTCCGAATCAAGTGAGAAGTGAGGAGTTAGGAGTGAGGAGTGAAGGTACGGCGCATAAAATGAAGAAGCGCCGCGGAGTTTTATATAAATGATGTACAAACTGTTTTATATAATGAAGGGGGTATTGGGGCACTATATGAATGGTGTACCCCTTCCTGCACTTCTCACTTCTCACTAAGTCCAGAAGTTAACAAATCGCTATACTGGTGACTAGTCATTCATCCCCGAAAGGAGGAGGCCATGAACAGACGAATGCTTGTCGATACCTCAATGCTCTTTGTTTTTCTTCTGCTGCTGGACTACCGCTACGTCCACAATTTCGGTCACGAGATGTTAGCCCTTGTCTTTACCGCGCTCTTTCTTCTCCACACGATCTGGAATGCGAGGTGGTACCGTGCCCTCTTTCGTGGGCGCTGGCCAAAGCAGCGCATCGTCATGACCGGTATCGATCTGCTTCTGCTCTTCCTTTTCCTGGGCGTCATGCTGACGGGGCTCGCCTTCTCGCACACGATGCCGATTTTCAATATCCACCCGCCGCTCTGGGTGCATCGACTGCACCGCATCTTCGGTTTTCTGATGCTCTTTGTGATGGGACTCCATCTCGGCATCCACTGGCAGGGGATCTGGGCGAAGATGAAACGGGCGATGCATATCCCCAATACCGCGCCAGTCTCTTTTTTGAGCCATGCCGCAGCGCTTATCCTTGCTGCAGCGGGTGTGTACAGTTCCTTCCTGTATGCGCTGGGCAGCCGCCTCTTGCTCCTTCCTGTGCGCTCGCTGGCGCGTCCGCCTACGACGCTTTTTCTCTTCCTTGCCTGCCATCTCTCGATCGTGATCCTCTATACGGTCATCGGGTACTACGGATGGAAATGGGCGAGTAGAAGGTAGAAGGACCTGCTATCATCACCGATCAAAAAAGGAGCTGTGAAGAAATGAATCCTCATTTCTTCACAGCTCCTTTTTACTTT